>CEPX01155561.1_pt1 | contig 19168 bp, 14 predicted proteins | sample 361361 | NCBI WGS metagenome assembly CEPX01 (sample SAMEA2619974, study PRJEB7988) | marine metagenome | biome: marine biome (ENVO:00000447); feature: mesopelagic zone (ENVO:00000213) & marine oxygen minimum zone (ENVO:01000065); material: "saline water (ENVO:00002010), including plankton...
CCATTACCTAATTTTGTTAATTCCAAAAAAACATCTTGTAACTTATTATCTTTCACAATACTTTTTTTATCTCCTAACTTAACCAACTTCCCCTGATTAATTATTCCAATAGTCTTACACAATTCCTCAACTTCCTCTAAATAATGACTAGTCAAAAATATAGTAGTTCCTTTCTTATTCTCCTTCTTCAGAAAATCCCACAATTCCAACCTCAACTCTACATCCATTCCAGCTGTAGGCTCATCTAATATCAAAATTTTAGGATCATGAATCATCGCCTTCCCTAAAGTAACTCTCCTTTTCATACCTCCACTTAACTTATTGGTTGTTACTTTTCTCTTATCCCATAATCCTAACTGTTTCAGCAACATATCAGCCCGTCCCTCACAATCCTTCTTCCTTATACCAAAATATCCAGCTTGATATATCAAAATCTCCCTAACATTCAAATACCTATCAAAGAAATACTCCTGACTCGAAGCACCAATCAAACTCCTAGCTTCCCTAAAATTCTTAATAACATCGTGCCCAAATACATCAATTTTCCCTTTCTGAAACTTAACCAATCCAATAATAGAATTAATAGTAGTTGTCTTCCCAGCTCCATTAGGACCTAAAAATCCAAAGAAATCCCCTTCCTTAATATCTAAATCAAGATTATCTACAGCTCTCAATTCCTTATAATCCTTAGTCAATCCTTTTATAGATATAGCCGAAGTCATTTACTAATAATAATGTATCTTATTTATAAATCTATTTTTTATAACCTAAAAAATCAAATCTAGAACATCAAATCATAAATATAAACCCCAGCAGAGGTTGCCGAAGCATCCCCTACTGAGGAAAAAGAGGTGACTATAAAACACAACAGATATCTCTGTCGTGTTACTATTGGATAGTAGAATTAGTATTTAAATCTTTCGCTATGTATCCATTCCTGAGTAGTTATAAAAAAAACCCAAATAGCTTTATATAAAGGCATACCTATTAGATATATATGCCTAGGGGATCCACTTCAAAAGAAAAATTCAAGACAAAACATGGTGTTTTTGACAACTTTACAAACGCCACTTTATATAAACTAATCTCTAGAGGATTTTTTGAAGGTATGGAATCCCCCATTTCTATTGGAAAAGAAAGTAACGTATTCTCTGCAATCAGAAAAGATAATTCTAAAGCAATAATAAAGATCTACAGACTTGAAACTTGCGATTTTAACAGAATGTATTCCTATATTCAATCAGATCCACGCTACCCAAGAATAAAGAAAAGCAGAAGAAAGATTATATTCAACTGGGCTCAAAGAGAATATCGTAATTTATTAAGGGCAAGAGAAGCTTCTGTTCCAGTTCCAACTCCTTATGGCATTGTAAACAACGTATTTGTTATGGAATTTATTGGAACCAAACAAGTTGCCCCAAAATTAAAAGATCTACCTCCAGAAAACCCAAAAAAATTCTTTAATAATATAATTGACAATATGATAAAATTACATAAAACTAAACTTGTTCATGGAGATTTATCTCCTTTCAACATATTAAACTTCAAAGAATCTCCTGTCTTTATCGATTTCTCCCAAGGTACAACAACAGATCACCCCAATGTTGAAGAATATCTTAAAAGAGACATAAAAAACATCACTGTTTTCTTCAGAAAACAAGGATTAACAATAAGCGATGAAAATATTTATAAAAAAATAACCAAATAAACATAATATGGTAGAAATATTAAACACAACATTTACTTTTGAAAATATAATCTTCATAATTCTTGTAGCAGTTCTAATCTTCTTAATTCTCATAAGATTTGTCGGAGCAGCTGTATCTAAACTTATGAAGGTAGGAACTTATGTAATTATTATTTTATTAATAGCCTATTTTATAATATTCAAATTATTAATATAAAAATGAAAAAGATTTCAACATTCCACATTTTCTTATTAGGGATCATAGCCATATTAGGTTTAAATCTCATAACCCCATTAAACAATCAAGTAGGATTTGCAACATCTCTTATGGACACATCAGAAGAATTTTGCACTTTCAACAACAAAAACCAAGAACATACTATCCCATTAAACATGTGTTGTATTGAAATCCAAAGACAAAAAGAATGCACCCCTTTTCAAACAAATATCAAGTGCTATACCTCAGAAAACTCTGCTTATTATAAAACAAATTCAAAGACATTAAACTATTGCAAAAAAGAGGGATATGATGTCAAGATCAAAGAGACATAACGACATAACATTATTACTTTTAGTAACTCTCCTATTATTAATATTCTTAAATCTCCAAAAATATAAAGAATTTGAAACAGAAAAACCAGATAACATAATTTATGACTCTCAATCTAAAACTCTCAATTATAAATCATTAACCTTAAAACAAAAAATAGCCCAGATGGTTGTAACATTTGAAAATGAAGGGGCAACTAAAGACTTACAAAATATGTTAATTGGAGGAATTCATTTAAGGGCACGGGAGCAGAAAGATGAATATGCTTAATCTATTGAAGAATTCCAATCCAACACATTTATTCCATTTCTAATAACTGTAGACTTAGAAGGTTGCTCAAATCCATTTGAGAATTTCATAGAATTCCCAGATGCAAGAGATATAAAAACAAACCAAGAAGCATTTGATCTAGGTAACAACCATGGTAAACTATTAAATGATCTAGGAATCTCCATAAACTTCGCTCCAGTAGTTGACCTTGATGACACTATTTGGAATTGTAGATCTTTCGAAGGAAATCCTCAACAAATATCAGAAAAAGCAAATTCTTACGTCAAAGGACTTCAAAAAAACAACATACTTGCAACAGCAAAACATTACCCTGGAAAAACCCTAATAATAAAAGACCCTCATAAAAATATTGTACACGCCACTCTAGATCAAAACGATTTAATTCCTTTTGAGAAAGCCATTGAGGAATATGTTGATGCAATAATGATTTCCCATCAAATTGTTACCGGAGCTTTAGACTCAGAATCAAAACCCTCTATCACATCTGAAAAATTAGTCAACAGCCTAAAATCAAAATTCCCTGGCTTAATAATTACAGACGAAATAGGGATGCTAGGCTTATCCAATTTTTACAACAAAAACAAAAAAAGAATGTATACTGAAATCTTCAAAGCAAATAATGACCTAATATTAAACTTCAATAACGATCCAAAAGAATTAAACAAAATGATAACAATAGTAGAATCAGCAGTCAAAAAAAGAGAAATATCAGAACAAAGAATAGACTCATCTGTTATTAAAATATTAGAAGCTAAAGGAATAAAATTAAAATTTGATTAATCTTCAAATTCCATTTCTACAACATATTCTTCTTCACTCTTCTCATCTAATTTCTCAAATTTAATATCTTCACAAACAGTCATTGACTCTAGAGCCCCTTTCACTTCTTCAAATTCTTTTTTCGTAATCTTCCCTTTTGCAATAATAGTTTTCACAGGAGCCTTCAATGATATCTGTTTCACACTCTTTTCTTTCCTAACTTGCCCTAACACACCAACAAAAAAATCACCAATTTTCTCAGCTTTTTTATCTTTTTCATCAATCTCAGGCCATTTACTCAAATGAATACTCTTATTCTTCTCATTTTTCTTAAAAAATAATTGATAAACTTCCTCAGTTATATAGGGGGTAATTGGAGCCATTAATTTCAACACAACCAGTAATCCATTATATAATACATATTTAGCACTCTGCACATCATCTTTACTAAAATTCTCAGGATTATACATCCTAGCCTTTACCATTTCTAAATAATTATCACAAAACATTTTCCAAAAAAATGCATCAGTTTCATTCTTGGTTTTAGAATATTCATAATTATCAAATGTCTTAGTTGCATCTTTAACAACCGCTGTAAGCTTACTCAACAACCACCTATCTAAAACAAAGAACTTCTTAGGCTTCTCATTCTTATACCCTTTCAAATGCATAAAAGTAAATTTACTAGCATTCCATAATTTAGTACAAAACTTTTTACCAGTTACAAGATCTTTCTCCTGAAATGGTAGATCATCCCCTAACTTCCCACCTGCAGCCCAAAACCTTAAACTATCTACAGAAAACTTGTCAATTACATCTCTAGGATCGACAACATTACCTTTACTTTTACTCATCTTCTTACCGTGAGGATCCAAAGCCCATCCAGATATCATTATGTTATTCCATGGAACACTTTTCTCATGAAGATAACTCTTTACAACAGTATTAAACAACCAAAAAGTAATAATATCATGCGCCTGAGGCCTCAAATCCATTGGAAATAACTTATCATATACTTTCTTACCCTTAAACAACTCAATAGCAAGCTGTGGTGTTAATGAACTAGTAGCCCAAGTATCTAAAACATCTTTCTCTCCTTCAAATTCTCCACTTCCACATTTACACTTCCTCTCAGGATTATCTACTAATGGATCCACAGGCATTTGCTTCTCCTCAGCAACCATAACTTCCTCACATTTTTTACAATACCACACAGGAATAGGAATTCCAAAATGCCTTTGCCTAGAAATACACCAATCCCATTTTAAACCATTAATCCAATTATCATATCTAGACTTCATAAATTCAGGATACCATTTGATTTTTTTACCATACTCAATAAACTTTTTTGTAATATCTAGATATTTGATAAACCATTGATCTGTCATCAATATCTCAATATCCGTGTCACATCTCTCATGAACATTAACTACATGTTTTATTGGTTCTATCTTCTCAATCCTACCATCCTCTTCTAAAGCTTTAATCACTTCTTTCCTAGCTTTTTTAACATACATACCTGCAAATCGGCCAGCTTTATCATTCAAAGTCCCATCTTTATTCATAATTTCTATAGCTTCAATTCCAAATTCTTCTAACCATTTAACATCATCCATATCTCCAAAAGTACAATGATAAACTACTCCGGAACCAAAGTCCACCTTCACATCTTTATTAGCCTCAATCTTAACTTCCCGATCACTAAATGGAATTTTAGCCTTAGCTCCAATAAATTTCTTATACCTTTTATCTTCTGGATGTACATGTATTGCAACACAAGCTGGCAGCAACTCAGGCCTTGTTGTGGCTATAACAATTTGATCACCAATTGAAGTATCAAATTTCATATAAACAAATCTAGAATCCCTCTCATCATCTCTCATCTCTACTTGAGCAATTGCAGTCTGACACTCAGGACACCAAATAAACGGACTCCTTTTCCTATAGATTCTTTTATCCTCATACAAATCCAAAAAAGATTTCTGAGATATTTTTTGACTATGGTCATCAATAGTTGTATAGAAAATAGAAAAATCAGCACTAACACCTAATGTTTTCCAGTCTTGAATAAAATCAGGCCTTATATCTTCTAAAGTTTTCAAACATAACTTTACAAATTCCTTTCTTTTCATAGAATGGCCTTTAACATTCTTTAATTTCTCTATCAATCTTATTGTGGCAAGCCCATTATCATCGGTACCAAAAGGATAGAAAACATTTTTACCTTTCATTCTTTGAAATCTAGCAACAAAATCTTGCTGTGCATAAGAAAAAGAATGTCCAATATGCATCTTTCCACTTACTGTTGGCGGAGGTGTGTCAATAGAATAAACATCATTCTTACTATTAACATCAAAAGAATATACTTTCTCTTTCTCCCAATACTTCAGCCATTTATTTTCAACTACTTTAGGATCATATTGCTTTGGAATCTCCATTTTAGCTATTATTTCATTAATATTTTAATGCTTTATGTATTGATTATTAATTTATAAAAGTATTTATTAAAATAATAGAAATCTACTCTTCATCTTCCTCTAAATCATTAATAACTCCTCTGCACTTCTCACTCCCACACCTACAAGGAACATGTTCATCATCTTTATCAAAGGCATAATCATAATACAACTCATCCCCTTCTTTAATATCCCTAATTGCAACTACAAATACTCTATTCTGGAAATAATCACTCTCACAATTGGGATCGCAAGAATGATTCATGTAAACAGAATCATTACCTCCATTCTTACCATCTAAACAACTTCCATCCTCTAACTCAAAGATCATAGTGTGCCCTTCTTTTTCATATTCATTTGCTCGAATATCACATTCCTTTTTATCTATAGCCTCTCCAACATACTCTGTGATCACAACTCCTTTTTTAATATCTTCAAGAGCATACACACCCTTCCCATGAATATCAGACCCTCTAACCTCAAACTTAGGATAGCTTTCAGGAATTTCTGTAATTAATTTTTCTTCTGTTTCTTCATTAGTATCAGATTCTGTTATTGTATCGGCCATTTTAGTCTTTTGAATCAAATCTAGGATTCGAACTCTCTTAAATACCTTTGGAAAAATACAATCTTTTATTAATTTTTAATTAATCCCATTTAATATGCAAGATACACCATTTGTTAAAAAATACCTACCTCAAGATAAATCAGATATTATTGGCCAAGATAAGGCAATATCTGACATATTAAACTACATCTCAACCTATAACTCTCAAAAAAAGAAAGCAGCATTATTATTTGGCCCAACAGGAACAGGAAAAACCTCATCAGCCCATACCCTAGCATCAAAATTAAATCTAGAGGTTGTGGAAATAAATGCCTCCGACTATAGAAAACCAGATCAAATAGAACTCAAAGTAGGAAACGCATTAAAACAACACTCTCTCTTCTCCCAAGGAAAAATAATCCTAGTAGATGACATTGACGGACTATCTGGGACAAAAGACAGAGGAGGAATAAAAGCAATTACCTCTTTGTTCGAAAAGTCAAAATTTCCAATAATCCTAACTGCACTAAATATTTATGAAAAAAAACTTAAGTCTCTTGTTAAAAAATGCAAAACCATAGAATTTAATCAATTAAACTACAACTCAATCTATTCAATCCTCAAAAATATTTGTGACAAAGAAAAAATAAAATATACTGAAGATTCCTTAAAGTCATTATCATACATTTCATCAGGAGATGCTCGCTCAGCAATAAACGACCTAGAATCTCTAGGACCAGAAATAACAACTAAAAATATTAAAGAACTCAGTGAAAGAAATAGAAAAGATACAATAAACATAGCACTAACAAAAATATTCAAAACAACAGACATCACAACAGCTCTTGCAGCATTAAACAATGTCGACGAAGATATCGACCAACAAATTTTATTATTAGATGAAAACATCCCACTACAATACAAAAACCCCGAAGATATAGCCAATGCTTACAATAACTTATCAAAAGCAGATGTATTTAGAAAAAGAATCAGAAGGTGGCAATATTATAGATTTTTAGTTTATGTCAACGCTTTAATATCTGGAGGTATTGCAACATCCAAACAACAAAAATACTCTACATCTCCAGATTATAAAAAACCAAACAGAATCCTAAAAATGTGGATCTCAAACCAAAAACAAGCAAAAAAGAAATCTTTAGCATCTAAAATAGCAGAAAAAACACATTTATCACAAAAAGAAGTCATGAAAACAATCATACCTTATTTACCTTCAATGTTCAAAAACAAAAATTTTCAAAACAATTTCATTCAAGAATTTGAACTTGAAGCTCAAGAAATAACTTGGTTGAAGAATTAAATTCTAAGAAATATCATTCGGATCTTCATTATATATCAAAGTCTCATTACCTACACTTCTCATAGTAACTATAGCTCGATTATCATAATTATTAAAACAAATAAATTGACAACATTGTCCAATCTTAATATTCCCTAAATGTTGAATTCCCCTCATAGTTGATTTAGTAAAATATACAATTCTTTCCTCTACATCTTCAGCTAGATCATCAATAAATCCTCTTGCTATGCCACTGCCCCCTATCCTAGTTCCTTCTCCAGGGTTACATGCAGTACCACCTTCATCTCTACATCTAGGATCTGTCATATCTCTTTCGCCAATAACACATACTTCAGTTATATCGTTTGGAATTCTGTATTCTATTCTCTTAACACTATCAAACCTACCTAAAATAGAATTAACATCTTCTTGTAGTTTAATACTCATGCCAAAAGACCTCACTTCAGACTCTTTAGTAAGAACTTGAGAAATAAGAGTATAACTAACAACAAAAACTAACATAAATATTATAGCTCCGATTATATACACTGGAAACAAATGTGCCTGTCCTCTTTTCATTATATGATTTCCCCCTATCAAAGTATAAATAGTTTTCTACTATAATAATAAATATAAACTAATAATATAATCATAACAAAATGTTAATAGATATTCACTCCCATTTAGACCACCCACTAATTTTCGACAAAGTAGATATTATAGTCCAAAATGCAAAAAAAGTAGGTATAAAACATATAATCACTAATGGAATAGACCCCAACACCAACAGAATATCTCTAGAGTTAGCAGAAAAATATGATATTATAGAATGTGGCCTTGGACTATATCCTAGATCTTCATTAAAACAAGAGATTGATGAAGGATATGACAATATAAAATCTTCTTATAATGTTAAGAAAGAGCTAGAATTCATCACAGAAAACAAAAACAACTTCTTAGCCCTTAGTGAGGTTGGATTAGATTTTGTCCACGGACAAGACAAAGAACAGATATCAGATTTTCAAAAAATTATTGACCTCTCAGAGAAAATTGACAAACCTATTATTATTCATTCCAGAAAAGCAGAACAAAAAGTAATAGAAATGTTAGAATCAACAAAACAAAAAAAAATAATACTACATTGTTTTTGTGGGAAAAAATCCCTTGTTAAGAAAGCAATTGACAAAGGATGGCATTTTTCTATACCTACATCCGTTGTCAGAGCAGAGCAATTCCAAATAATGGTAGAACTCGCACCATTATCTCAATTATTTTGTGAAACAGATTCCCCATTCCTATCACCATTTAAAGATAAATTAAACGAACCAGCATTTGTTATAGAATCTTACAAAATGATTTCAAAAATAAAAAAAATGGAACTTCCAGAAGTAGAAAAAAATATCTACATGAATTTCCAGAAAGTCTTCAAATAAGTTCTCCAATAAAATAAAAAGATCCAGCACAAACAATTAAATCTTTTTCTCTTCTAATACTTTTAGCATATTTCAACGATTCAATAGGATCTTTTATTACTTCTACCCCTTCTACATTCTCTGGATCTAATGCTCTATCACTATTTGGCTTGGTTAAAATAATCTTAGAACTAACCCCCTTCACCTTTCTTAAAATCTCTTCTAAATTTTTATCTTTTAAAACTCCTATAACAAAAATTACATCATCAAAACAATTTTCTTCTTTTAATCTTTTAATCTCTTCAACTAAAACATCAAATCCATCAGGATTATGGGCACAATCTACAATCACATTCTTGTCAATAAATTCAAATCTTCCTTTTATTTTTGTTTTTCCAATTCCTTTTTTAATATCTTCATCATTTATATCAATATTATGGAATTTTTTCAATGCCTTTAAAACAGAAATAGCAATTTTAGAATTACGTTGTTGAAATTCTCCTTTTAAAGATTTAAATTTAATCTCGATCTCATTATCTATATCTACCATAGGAGATTTATTATCAATTGCAATTTTTTTAATAGTTTCAAATGCAACACCAGAAGTCCCAGTCACCACAGGAACACTTGGTTTAATAATCCCAGATTTCTCAAAAGCAACCTTCCTCAAACCCCTTCCCAAAATCCGAGTATGTTCTAATCCAATATTTGTAATAACACTAACTAACGGATTCAATACATTTGTTGCATCCAATCTCCCACCTAACCCAACCTCTAAAACGCAAAAATCCACACCCTCATCATTAAAATACAAAAACGCCATAGCAGTTGTAATCTCAAAAAAACTCTGATTTGTTATTTTATCCTTTATTTTATTATATATCTCACAAATTTTCTCATCAGAAATCTCAACTCCATTAATTTTAATCCTTTCATTAAACCTCTTTAAATGTGGACTAGTATACAATCCCACATTAAAACCAGCCTCAACCAATCCACTAGCTATCATGTTAGAGACACTACCTTTCCCATTAGTACCACCAACTAAAATACATTTCAAAGACTTCTCAGGATTACCTAATTTTTTCAACAATGTCTTAATATTGTCTAAACCTAACTTTACTTCAGAAGCATTTCTTCCATAAAGCTCATTAAGTGTTTTCTTTAAATCCATATATTATAAGAACCATAATCCATTTAAAAATCATTGTTTAAAAAAAACATTTATATAAAATCAAAATATCTAACTTATTATGAAGATCCACGATATATCATTAACAATTTCTGAAGATATGGCTGTTTACAAGGATAAACAGGAAAAAAAACCTAAAATAGATATTACTAGAACTATGGATGAAGGTTCCAATGAATCAAAATTTCATATGGAAAGCCACACAGGAACTCATGCAGACGCACCATACCATATGCTAGATTCTGGTAAGAAACTAGATAAATTAGAATTAGAACCCTTTATTGGCAATTGTATAGTATTAGATTTAACAAATTCTAAAGATTCTATCAAAAAAGAAGATTTAGAAGATAAAAAAACTCTAATAGAAAAAGGAGACATTGTATTATTAAAAACAAAAAACAAATCAGAAAACAAATTTGATTTTAATTTTACATATCTAGATAAATCCAGTGCAGAGTATATCTCCAAACTCGAAATAAAAAGTGTAGGGATAGATAACTTGGGCATTGAAAGAGCTCAACCAGAACACGAAACCCATATTATATTATTCAAAAAAGGAATCCAGATAATAGAGGGTCTTGATCTTTCTAAAATAAAACAAGGTCGTTATTTCTTTATTGGTCTTCCTTTAAAGATTAAAGATGGGGACGGTTCACCAATTAGGGCTGTATTAATCGAAGATTTTTCTTAACTTCAACTAAATTTTTATTTTCCTACATAATTTATAATAAAATTTAAATACTGGTATACCTAGATATAACATAATATATCAAATTATACTAAGGTATACCTAATGAGGAAAGAAGTGACAACAATAAAAGTAACTAGAACTACATCTACTTCTCTAAATAAACTTAAAATTCATCCAAGACAAGCCTATGACGAAGTTATTTCTGAGCTTCTAAAAAATCCACCGTCAAAGTCATATTTATCCAGATTTACCTCACAAGATAATTTCTCAATTACTACAATAAAAATCTCAAAATCCAATGTTTCTTCCATCAACAAACTAAAAATTCACCCACGCCAATCAAATGACGAAGTAGTCTCAGCTTTAATAAAATTCAAATTAAAAAATGACAAATAGAAATATATCAAAAACCCTAAACATTTTAATTTTATTAGTCATAATCATAAAAATAATATTCTTAACTCCATTCCCTTCACCAATCACAGGACTATTAGTCTATGATTCAAATTCCATTACTGAAGATTTAGATCAAAGCTTCACTTCATCAACTATTTTCGAATGGACACCTAAGAATAATGGCCTACTTAAAGATCTAAGAATATCAGGCATCTCAGACCCACAAGGAACTGCAAAAATCTATTTAACTATCAATAATTCAGAATATTTAGTATTTACAAATGAAAAATTAAATCAGAACTCTAGCATAGCATATGAATCCGACCCTATTAACTCTTCAAATAAAATACCAATAAACTTAGAATACAATTCAGATTCAGAATTTGATATTGATAATGATGGAATTGAACCTACAAATGGAATTATAGATTTTAGAATTAATAGTGATGAATATAAAAACAAATCAAACTATTGTACTCAATGGGAGGTTTATAGTTTAGAGCAACAACAAAAAACACAACTATGTTACGGCTCCCTAAATTGTTGTTCATTAATTTCCTTACCACCTTCAAGAGAATCATGGAATGAAACATTCTATCTATCTTATAATCAATATGGATCTACAATTAATAATATTGTAAGTTCAAGATTATTATATGCTAATTTCACCAACTCCTCCTTAGACTATCTAGCAGTTTCAGATTGGTATTCATTAAAGGCTTCATTTATTTCAAAACAATTTGAAAACCAATGCGGAGAAATTTGCGACATCTCAAACCTAAATAAATCTAAATACATATTTAGAATTGAACTAACAAATTCCACTCTCAATTTAACTACAATATCTTATAATGTCCAATATCTAACAAATACAAAGACACTGAAATTAAAAAACAAGATACCTGATCAGAAAAAAGAAGGACTTGAACAATTCTCTATTCTATTATCTGATTATTTAGAAAGTCAAAACCAAATAAATTACGATTATTTCAAAAATGAAAGAATAGACATAGAATTCGAAAATAACTTAGCAATTATAAGACCAAAAAAATATGGAGTTGCATTTACATATATAGAAGCTAATGACTCTAACAATTTTATTTTATCCAATGTATTCTCTATAAACATTACTCAACCAATTATCTCAGAAACTTCAGAACCAATCCAACAACAAGCACGTCTAAATCAACCAGTTAAATGGATCAAAAAAATAATTCCATTAGAATCAAACCTTGAGATAATTTTAACATCAGACGCATCTAATATAGCAATATTTGATCCATCTAATAAAAAATCCTTAGACCAATCTAAGATCAAAATTAATCAAGATAATAAGGTAAATACACTAAAAGAATTCAATAAAGATAAAACAAAAAAATCAAAAGGAACAACATCAATAAAGAATAACATAACACTTATTCTAGAAGGTCATAATCTAACTAAGGAAAAAATTTTAGATTTAGAATATTTCACCTCTGCATCAACTTCAGAAGAAATACAAATCTCATCTTCCAATAAAAAAATAACAATATCTTCAGAAACACCTTATGAAAACATAATAGCTTATACAACCATTCCAAATTATCCAATGAACTCAATTAATTTATTTTGGATAATAAATAATTCTAAAATAAAAATTCCAAAAAATGAAATTAACTTCATTGACAACAACCAAGACCTCTTAATTGATCAAATTGAATGGGTAGTACCTAATCTTTTAAATCCAACTTATGAATTAGAATTAGAAGTACTAAATATACATTCATATCCTACATTATTTGGTAACTGGACTGTAGAATTCAACACAACAGGTACTGGAAACTTAACAATCTCCTCATTTTCCTCAACTTCTTATTCTGAAATGTATTTAGATAATAATGAAACAAAAGACGATTTGGAAATATTAGAAGTAAAATGTGGAAATGATATTTTATTCAATAAGTATGATAATATAAACAACGAATTCCTACAATTAAAAAACAATAATAATGGAAATTTAAAATTATCAGACACATTAAATGAAACAATCAGAATAAATTCAATCTATATAGAGAATTACAACTGCCCAACTACAGCATATCATACAGTTAAAACATTGACAACTGGAGCCCACTACCAACAATTCAATTTCTCAGGTCAAATAGCTCAGGCATTCAACACAGTAGCTGGAGAGGTATGTGATGAAGGGAATAATATTACATTATGTGTAATCAATACAGTAAAAGACGTAACTAATGGATCCATTTTAGACTTTGAAAATTTAACTATCCAGTCAGGTGGAGCTTTAAGAAACCAAACTCCTGGAACTTTCTTTACAATAAACGCATCTAACATAATCATTGAAGATGGAGGGTTTATCCAAGGAAATGTAAATATAACAACAGCAAATTTAACAATCCATTCAGGAGGGGTAATTAATTCATCATCCCTAGGATATATTGGAGGTACTTCTGGAGATAATTCAGTGAACTCAGGAGGTAATGGTGTTGGACCTGGAGCTGGACAAATTGGTGACGGAACGGGTGGGGGTCAAGGTGGAGGTGGAGCGGGATATGGGAGCACAGGTGGAGCAGGATTTGGTTCAACCTCAAATTCAATTGGAGGATCAACATATGGAAATCCAACAAGACCTACAGATTACGGTTCAGGAGGGGCAGGAGGAGACTGCTCTAACTCACCTGGCGGAATTGGTGGAGGTTTAATATTCATTAATGCAACTGGAATATTAAACATATCAGGAAATATAACTTCAGAAGGAGGATCAACAGCAGACACTGTTTGTGGAGAAGAGGGGGCATATTCAGGAGGTGCAGGTTCTGGAGGTTCTATCCTCTTAATATCATCTTTCTTAACTGGAAATGGATCAATATACGCAACTGGAGGTTATGCTGGAGGTAACCTCAGTAATGGTGGGGGAGGATCAGGCGGTAGAATCGCAGTTTACGCAAAAAATACTACATTTACTGGAATAACTCAATCCAATAAAGGATTCGGATTCAGAAATGGATCTATTGGATCAAATTTCTCAACCCAAAATTTATCTATAACTATCAACCTATCTCAATATTTCGTAGATCCAACATTAAATCTAACCATTTTTGGAAGAATGACTCCATATGGCCAAGATATTAATGTTTCAAATACTACAATTGAAATATTTGTTGATGATGTAAAACAATACTACAATGTAACTTCTGGAATTTTAGTAAATTCTTCATCAGAAGAAGACACAAATGAAACAACCACAGATATTGATGGAGTTTTCAATTACAATATTTCAGCACCCTCTACAATTAGAAATTATTCCTTAACAATTAATTCAACTTTATTTGTTACTTTCGGAGAGTCCAATATAACATTTAATGTGAGTACATCCATTCCAGAAATCAATGGAACTGTAAACAACACATCTCCAAAAATTAACGATATTATAAACGTCTCATTAAATATGTCAGATACTGAAGCAATCTCCTCAGCTAATATTTCATTTAATGTTTCAGGAGGCTCATTATATTCATTTTTATTTAATTTAGAAGGAACTTCCTCCAGTATATCACAAAACATTTCTATTAACTTATCCAGAGGAAACGTAATAAACATAACAGGGTTTGTTGTAGATACAGCAGGCAATCTTAAACAAAATTCCACTATTGTAGAGGTTGCAAATACTGCTCCCACTACTCCCTCAATTATTAACACAACAGGTAAATTTTATAATATAAATCAAACAATTAACTGGACATCTACTGATTCGGACAATGAATTATTAAATTTCACAGTAAGATTCTACCCTTGTAAATCAAGAAAAAAATATAATGACACATTTTTCTATACAACCGACTATAACCTCACAACAAATATGACTAAGGATTCGATCTATTGCTTAAACATCACAGTATCAGATACAATTGAATTTATTAATATGAGCAGTGCATGGAATATAACACTAGATAGAGCACTCCCAAAATTAAACATAACAGTCAACAATACATCTCCAAAATTCAACGAGATTATAAATATAACATCAAGAACAATAGAGGGTAACGCGTTATTTTCCTCAATCAATATCACTGTTAATATATCTGGAGACCCTCCTATTTTATTCAATCAAACACCAACTGATATTTTCCTAGAAAATCAATTTGACATAGCTATAAGAAGTTCTATTTCAGGAGAAGATTTTGGAATAAGTGTAGCCTCAGCAGGAGACGTCAACGGAGACGGCTTTGATGACGTTATAGTGGGTGCATATAACAATGATGTTTTTGATACTAACGCAGGAGCAGCTTACATTATATTTGGGGGCACTACCATGGATACTAATATAGACATTAGTTTTAATGGTACAACAGCCAGTGATAATTTTGGTTTTAAAGTAGCCTCAGCAGGAGACGTCAACGGAGACGGCTTTGATGATGTCATGGTGGGAGCATATAATAATGATGATGGGGGTCCAAGTTCTGGTGCAGCTTATATTTACTTTGGAAATACTTCCATGGATACTGATATTGATATTAATATAAGTGGAGTTGCTGAAGATAAGTTAGGTATAAGTTTAGCCCCATTAGGGGATCTTAATAAGGATGGATATGATGATATTGCTGTAAGTGCATACCAAAATAATGATACTGGAGAAAACGCAGGTGCAGTTTACATATTCTACGGTAATGAATCTATGGATAATCAATTTGATGTTAATCTAACTGGAATTGCTGCAGGAGATGCTTTTGGATCAACTGTTTCCTCAGCAGGAGACGTCAACGGAGACGGATATACAGATATAATAGTTGGATCCCCTTTTAATGATGATATAGGATCTAATTTTGGTGCTTCATATATTTTCTTTGGTAATGATACAATGGACACAACATTTGATGTTAATCTAACAGCCTCAAAAGGAAACTTAGGAAAGGTTTCCTCAGCAGGAGACGTCAACGGAGACGGATATGACGATGTTATTGTTGGAGCATCATTAAATAGTAATGTGGGAACATTTGCCGGTGCCTCCTACGTCTGGTTTGGGAATTCTACAATGGACAATCAATTAGACATTAATCTTACTCATAACCATGTTCTAGCAGGTGATAGATACGGTACTGCTCAAGCAGCCCTAGGAGATCTTAATGGAGATGGTTATGATGATATAATAGTTGGGGCTTCTTGGAGCGACACTTATGGAGGGAGTACAGGATCTGCATACATATTTTATGGAAATGAAACAATGAATGTTACTGAAAATATTGGAGTTAATCTAACTGGGACTGATTCAGGACAAAGATTTGGACAAGATGTAGCCTCTGCAGGAGACGTCAACGGAGATGGATTTAATGATGTTATAGTGGGTGCACATAGTAATGATGAAGTTATCTCAAATGCAGGAGCAGTATTTATCTACTTATGGGGTAGGTCTTATATATACCAAAACATAACAACAAACCTAACTAAAAATAATGTTCTTAACATAACAGGACTAGCAATAGATCCTGCTGGAAATTTACAACAACATTCTGTATTAGTTACAATGGATGATACCCCTCCAACTGTGCCAACTATAATTAATACTTCTGGACAATCATATGGCTCTAATCAAACAATAAACTGGACCAGTAATGATGTTGATAATGACCAATTTAATTTCACAGTTTATTTCTCAAAACAATGTCCGCCAAGCTCTGACGAGTTATTCTCCACATCAGATCTTAATTTTACAACTAATATGACTTCTGATGGGACTTACTGTCTAAATTTAACTGTAAATGATAGTATAGTCTTAATTAATTCAACAACTCTCTGGAACATTTCCCTAGATACAACATCTCCTAATATCAACGGAACAATAAATAACACAGCCCCAAAGATAAATGAAATAATTAATGCATCATTCAACATATCAGATGCTACCGGATTATCATCGGCAAACATTTCCATTAATATAAGTGGAAATCCAGCACAAACATTCCTTTTTGATATATCTGGAACCTCTGATAAAGCATCTCAAAATATTACAATAAATCTCACAAGAGGTAACGTCATCAACATAACTGGATTTGCAGTAGATTTAGAAAATAATATTAAACAAAATTCCACTTTATTAACTATTGCAACAACTCCACCATTGCCAGCAACTATCTCAAATCAATCAGGGATATTATTCCTTTCTAATCAAACAATTAGTTGGGTGGCAAGTGATGTAGATAACGATGATTTAAACTTCACTGTATATTTCTCAAAACAATGCCCTCCAAGCTCTGATGAATTTATAACAACCCTAGACTCCAACTTCACAACTAACATGTCTGATGAAGGAATACACTGCCTAAATATCTCAGTAAGTGATGGGGAAGCAATAACAAACTCCACATCATTATGGAATATAAGCATTAACACTTCCTCAGATACTACTTCTCCTATTATTGATATTATATTAAATGGAACATCTCCTCAAAGATTAGACGTATTGAATATTTCTCTAAATTTAACAGATGAAAGGGCATTAAATTCTGCCAACATTTCAATTAATTTAAGTGGACCTAAAGCACAAAATTTTCAATTCAATTTAAGTGGAACATTAACATTAATATCTCAAAATGTAACAATTAATCATTCCAGAAACAGTGTATTAAATATCTCGGGATTCGTATATGACGAAGCAGGAAACAGTCAGCAAGACTCTACAGTATTAACTGTCAACAACTCACTACCAATATTAAGTATAACTAACCTCTCAGGAAAATTCTACTCTAAAAACCAAACAATAAATTGGACAGTTGTAGATAATGATAAAGATAATCTAAACTTCACTGTTTATTTCTCAAAACAATGCCCTCCAAACTCCAACGAGACTTTCTCAACAACAGATCATAATTTTACTACAAATATGACTTCTCAAGGACTCTATTGTTTAAATGTCACTTCCTATGATGGACTAACTTATTACAACTTATCATTATCTTGGAATATAACATTAGATTCAATATACCCTTCAATGAACTTGACTATCAATAATTCAGCTCCAAGAAGATATGAAATAATCAATATTTCAATGAACTTTTCTGACGATAGATCTCTGACAACAACAAATATAACTCATAACTCAACCGGTACTCTAGAGTCATTTAATTTCTCTGTCGGTGTATTCAAAACTGAACGATATCCTAAATTCAACTTAACTGGAAAAACAGCAGAGGATTATTTTGGTCTAACTGTGGAGTCTGCAGGAGACTTTGATGGGGATGGATACGATGACTTTATAGTTGGAGCCCCCCTAAACGACGACGGTGGAAGTAAATCAGGATCTGCATATCTGTATTTAAGAAATAATAGTATAGATAATACATTAGTTGAGCTAAACCTAACAAGTGCTGCTGCAGGGGATCAATTCGGAAGATCAGTTTCCTCTGCAGGAGACGTCAACGGAGACGGTTATGGAGATATAATAGTGGGGGCATATTTAAACGGAGGATCAGATACAGGGGCAGCCTATATTTATCTAGGTAGTTCAACTCCAGATACAACCTCAGACATCACACTTTCAGGATTAAACACATTTGATTATTTCGGTATTTCAGTTTCTTCTGCAGGAGACATAAACGCAGATGGCTTTGATGATGTAATAGTTGGTGCATATGGAAATGACGACATCGATTCAGGAGCAGGAGCAGCATATGTTTTTTATGGTGGAACATCCATGGATAATACTGCAGACATAACTTTGACAGATTCTGGTGCTGGTTCAAATGATCAATTCGGAAGATCAGTTTCTTCTGCAGGAGACATAAACGCAGATGGCTTTGAGGATGTAATAGTTGGAGCCCCTCAAAATGGTGATGGGGGTACTAATGCAGGTCAAGCTCATGTATTTTTAGGAGCCTCAACAATGGATAGCACACC
>CEPX01001239.1_pt1 | contig 19167 bp, 13 predicted proteins | sample 361361 | NCBI WGS metagenome assembly CEPX01 (sample SAMEA2619974, study PRJEB7988) | marine metagenome | biome: marine biome (ENVO:00000447); feature: mesopelagic zone (ENVO:00000213) & marine oxygen minimum zone (ENVO:01000065); material: "saline water (ENVO:00002010), including plankton...
CCAGAACTTAATTAATTATATCACTAAGATATTGGATGTTTTAACCTCTGACGAAATTCCAAAGGGAAGTCCTAATTGTGGTGTATGCAATTATAGAAAATTAATTAAATAAATGGATAAAAAAGAAGCATTAAGGCAAATCAAAGCAGGCAATTTTTCACTTATATGAATAACATTCCAGTTGATAGCATTGTTTTTTCTGTAACTTATGAGAATTATATTAAATATATTCTAAAAGATAAACCTGAAAAAAAAGTGGGTGAATGGAATATAGGTGATCATATGACCAATCTTTTAAAATTTGGTTACACTTATTTAAAAGACTCAGATCAAATGATTGTAAAGAAATACTATATAGATAGTTTTGAAAAGCAAAGTGATGGAAGATATTGTTTTTATTTCTCTAAAAGTGAAGATATTTTTTTCGAATATCCTTATTCTAGAGTTCAAGCTAGACATTACAGAAGAAGTATTGATTTAGAAAGATGCAATAGGTTATCTGAAAATGAAATAAAAATGCGATTGGAGAAATCAAAAAATATCAAATCTGAAGCATCTACATCTAAAAAATTAAAAAAATCAGGTGTTTTTGAACCAACAAAAGAGGAATTAACCAAAATAAGAAATGAAAAATTCAAGGATCAACCTTTACCAACTGCAGAGCAAGCTAGAAAGTTAATCGAAAGAGTTGAAAATGGAGAAGATGCAGATGCAGTTGTTACAGAATTTTATTTAGAGAAAAATAAATAGGATCTTTACAAGATAGTTTATAATTATTTCTTTGTACGTATAACAGAATCATAATCTCTAGCAAAAACGTTTTGTAAATATTCTTCTTTCCTATTATTTATATTATCATTATATCTATCCATGAATCTTTCATGCCAAGGTGTTTTACTATCTTTTTTCAAAGGTAAAATTAACCATTCCATATTCTTATTTCCTGATTGTTCTATGTCATTAAGCCAGTATTTCAGACACCACATATACTGATGTTCAATACTTTTTGGTGGTGGTGGTTTTAATAAATCGTTTTTATCAAAGTCATCTAATAATTTATCTATTCCTTGCCAACAAAATCGTGCTGGTCCCTCCATGCTTACATGTATACCACAAGCGGGAAGCTCATGTTCTAAAGTTGCTGGTTTTCCAGTAAACAAATTTTTATGAATTTTTGATATTGCTTTAAAATATTTTTCATCACTATAAAAACCATCTTTTGGCAAGTTTTTGAGATCTTTGCTGAAATGTTTTACCAAGTCATCAAACATATATTTTGCTACATCTTTAGTTAATTGCCAGTAATAAGGGATTCTAATTACTCTAATAATTTTAGGTTCACCATTAAGTTCAATTGAATCTAATTTATTGTATTTTTTTTGATCTTTTAACATTTTAAATGTATTTTGGTAATGAACGGGACCATCAAATTCAAATACTAAACCTAATTTTTCGATAAAATAATCCGGCGTCATTCCTACTGGAGTATGTTTAGAATTTGATTTATATTTATATCCTAGTTTACCTAAAGTTTTACCTGGCAGACCCACTAATATTTTTCCATATTTCTTTTCTGGAATAAAACAATCAATAGCAACTTTTATTGGATCTTTTTTTTGTTTTTTCTTTGGTTCAAACCAACCTATTTGATTTTTTTTGACTTTAAAAATTTTCTTAAATTCGTTACCTAAATAATGATGATAAATATTGTCAACATTTTTTCTTCTTTTTGAATTTGTATTCATTTATTTAATTAATCGAATTTTTTATATAATAATGGAATTACGGTTTTAATCAATTGCAAAAAATAATTTAATCTATCTAGCTTTCTTTCTACTTAACTCACTGTTAAAGAAATTACTAAATAGGATCTTTACAAATAATACAAAACATAATAACCTTAAATATGGATAAAACACGTTTAGAATATAAGGATAAAGTTTCACAAAAGTTTTGGGAAGTCAGCGCGACTGGTAGCACCATCAACGTTAAATATGGAAAGTTAGGAACTGCAGGACAAAACTCAGTTAAAAAAATGAGTACCCCTGATGCTGCTAAGAAAGAAGTGGAGAAGCTGATTAAGTCAAAGCTAAAAAAAGGCTATAAGAAAAAATAGTAACCAAAGTATTTTGGATAAAAAAGAAGCATTAAAGCAAATCAAAGAAGGGGTAACCAAAAAAATAAAGGAAATAATAAATGCCTAAATGGTATGAAAAAGGTTCAGTTGAAGATAAAGTCGAATGGGCCGAAGAATGGTCACCTGATAATAATTCCGTAAATATAAATTGGTTGGCAGAAGATGGTGAACCAGATGTGCGCGAAGCACTTGCTCGTAATAAAAATATACCCTTACAAATTTTAAAAAAACTTGCTAAGGATGAACATTATAGTGTTCGCTCTAATGTCGCTGGGCATCCTAATGCTAGCAAAGAAATATTACACAAATTAGCAAAGGATGGTGATAAATCTGTAAGCGGAGCGGCTAAAAATAATCCCAATTTTAAAACTCTTGAATTTGCCGATAAGAAGTCAAAAGGAGATAAAAAGTTTATTCTCGCAGCGGTAAAACAAGATGCTCGAGCTCTTCAAGATACCGACGACAAGTTAAAAGGAGACAAAGAGATTGTTCTTGAAGCGGTAAAACAATCTGGCTCTGCTCTTCAACATGCCGATAAAAAATTAAGAGCAGATAAAGAGTTTGTTCTTGCAGCGGTAAAACAAAATGGTGATGCTCTTCAATATGCCGATAAGAAGTTAATGGGAGATAAAAAAATTGTTCTTGCAGCAGTAAAAAAAGAAGGCTCTGCTCTTCAACATGCCGATAAAAAATTAAAAGGAGACAAAGAGATTGTTCTTGAAGCGGTAAAACAAGATGGTCGAGCTCTTCAAGATGCCGATAAAAAGTTAAAAAGAGATAAAGAAGTTGTTCTTGCAGCGGTAAAACAAAAAGGTTGGGCTCTTAAATATGTCGATAAGAAGTTGAAAGCCGATAAAAAAATTGTTCTTGCAGCGATAAAACAAGATGTCAGTAATCTCCAATATGCCGATAAAAAGTTAAAAGCTAATAAAGAAGTTGTGCTTGCAGCGGCAAAACAAGATGGTCGGGTTCTTGAATTTGCCGATAAGAAGATGCAAGCCAATAAAGAAGTTGTTCTTGTAGCGATAAAACAAGATGTTTATTATTTCCCATACGCCGATAAAAAGTTAAAAGCTAATAAAGAAGTTGTGCTTGCAGCGGTAAAACAATCTGGTCGAGCTCTTGAATTTGCCGATAAGAAGTTAAAAGGAAATAAAAAAATCGTACTCATAGCAGTAAAACAAGATGTCTCTGCACTTGAATATGTAGACGACAGTTTAAAAAATAATCCTGATATTCTGGCAATAGTTAATAAGGATAAGTGATGGATAGAAAAGAAGCATTAAATATAGTTCAAGAATCTGGATATGAATTAGAAAATCTACCTGATAAATTTAAAAAAGTTGATAAAAAAAATTAATTTTATTAAGATAAGTCAAAAATTTTTTTTTGACAAAATGTTAATATTTTCACAATGAAAAGTCTATTAAAAGCAATAAGAAGTTCAGAAGATTTAACCTGTTTATTTAATTTTTGTGAAAATAATGGGATTGAGATGTCGCGTAAGGGTTACGCTATAACTTTGGAAAATATCCAAACTGGAGTCATTAACTGGGGGGGATACGGTAGTGTCTTTAGCATTGGTCCAAATCTGTTCAACTATTTAACACTTAAATATCCCGATGGAGACCCTCCAAGAGGAAAAACTTTCGCACATGTAAAAATGATATTTAACGGAGACCTGAAAAATAATGATACAGAAGAGGTTATTCAGAGGATCGAAAAATTGGGGGGATTAGTCGTTCAGAATATTGATAAAAAGATCAACTTGATAGTGAACGGGAAAGATGCAAATAAACAATTAGTAAAGAAGGCAGAGAAATTAAATCATGTTCTGATTCTGGATGAAAAACGTTTTATCGAGATCTTACCTGCAATTAGAAAAAAACCCATAAAACGAAAAGTAAAACCACGAAAAGACCTTCCTAATACAGTCGATAAAAAAGTGTTGAATAATTTAAAAAAACTTTTTATCAGCCGTGACAACGATCTTATTTCTCAAGGTCTCGAAATGTTTCGTTCTTTGGAAAATGCTGATGTATCCAAATATTTTCTAGATGAGGTTCAATATGCAACTAAGGCTGATGGTCGTCTTATTCCTAACCCTATATTTAGTGGAACCGCTCCTGCACAACCTTATCTGAATTATGCCCTGTTAGGGGTTATTGCTTATGCTCCTGATGATTGTGAAATTGCTAACAATTTAAAAAATTCTGTTAAATTTCTAGATATTGAGACTACGATTTCAAGCCCATTGGCAGCGTTTCAAAATTTGGAATCATTGGATTTAAGTAACTCAGAGGGATTGGAAGACCTTGATGGTATTGCCTCGTTAAAAAAGCTGCAACATATTGAGATCAATAACTGTAATGCTTTGAAAAGTTTGAAAGGTTTGCTTAATAAAAACCTGAAGATGACATCATTAGATTTAAGAAATTTTAGATATTTAGAAAATCTTGAGGGTGTTCAAAGCATGAATAATTTGAAAAAAATTGTGCTTGTAGGATGTGATAAATTAAAGAACGTAGATGCACTAAAAAATCTAACTCATTTAAAAGAAGTTGAGATGGATGGCCTTAGAGCTTTAGAATCCTTAGAAGGTCTTAAAGTTTTGGAGAAAAGTCGAACTGAATTGGATTTGTATGGATTTGATTCAATAAAGAATCTGAAAGGGATCCAGAATTTTCATAAACTTCAATCTCTTAGTATTACAAATAATAGTTTGACTGACATTACTGCTCTAAAGGGGCTGAAGTCTCTTAAAAAACTTTATATAAGTTCCGATAATTTGACCTTGCTAAAAGGTATTGGGTCACTTCCTAAACTAGAGATATTAGATATATATGTCCGAATTGTTAAAAGTTTAGATGGTCTTAAAAATCTAACTGCCCTGGACAAGATGGTTATAAATTGTGATAAATTAAATAGTCTAAAAGGTCTCGAGCAAGCTCCTAATATAACTGATTTAACAATATGTTCTAAAGATCTGAAAGACATCACCAGAATTAATTCCTTAACCAAGTTGAAGACTCTGGATTTAAGTAGTTGTAATTCAATTCAAAACCTTCATGGGCTAGAAAAATTAAATTTTTTGGAGTCAATTAATGTGAATGATTGCAGCAAATTAGTAAGTTTGCAAGGGGTACCAAATCCAAATGTCTTTGGATCAGACGTCAGTTTTGACAATTGTTCCTCTCTGAAGGATATTACGGCCCTGAAAGGAATCTCTAAAATTGAAAGAATGAGTTTAGATGGATGCTCTTCAATTAGCAAAACAGAAGGACTAGAAAACATTGAAATAGAGAGTCTTAGTTGCTATGATATGAATATAAATGCGCTGCAAAATTTAAGTAATCTTAAAGTCAAAACACTCCATTTATATTTAGGTGCGTCAGGCACACCAACATCTTTAGAAGGTTTTAAGGTATGGGAATCAGTCACCGATCTAACTGTCCACAAAAAATCCTTTAAAAGCCTAATTGGTATTGATGCTTTCCCAAACATTAATTATTTAAGTTTAGAAAAATGCGAAAGACTAATAAATCTAATTGGAATTGAAAAACTGAAACATCTAGAAAAGTTAGATTTAACAGGATGTACTGCAATGAAAGAAGTAAGTTCATTGTCAGAATTGCCAAATCTAGCAGAATTGAAAATGGATGGATGTACTCAAGTGGATCCTCTTCCCCGTCCTAAAGTGATGGAAGATCGGGAGAAAGTGGAAAAATATCAATTGCGACTGTTAAAAGCACTTGGGAAAGATGTACCTGTAACTGCAAAAAAAAAATCTATAGGATCTAAAAATAATAAACCTTCTGTTGATAAGAAAACATTTTCTAAAGTCAAAAAGCTGCTGACTGTCCGTGACATTAATTTAATTAACCAAGGATTGGAACTCGTCCGTTCACTGGAAGACCACTCCTTATATCAGAAGCTTCTTAAAGGAATTCAGTATAAAATTTTTAAATCTAAAACATGGAATGCTGAAGAACAGGTAAAGGGTCGTCTTGTCCCAAATTCTACATTTAAAGGAACTGGTCCGGCACAACCTTATCTGAATTATGCAATGAGAGAGCTGATCAATAATGCTCCGAACGACTTTGTGCAAAAGATCCGAAATGAGGTGAAGGATTTGCAACTTGATGTATTTGGAGACATTTCAAATTTTACAAACCTTGAAAAATTATCTTTGTCTTATTCTTATAATTCACCCGAGAGTTATAAACCAACCATTTCATCTTTAAATAAATTCTCAGTTTTTGAAAAACTTACTTATCTAGATATATATGGTTACTTTATTCCTGATGATCAGGACCTGAAAGGGCTTTCAAATCTTAAAAAATTAAGAGAACTCAATTTATCTGGAGGATCTGCACTGAAAACACTTATTGGAATGGAGAATTGTAGAGAGTTACAAAAATTGGATATTGAAGAGTGTACTAAATTAATCGATGTTGAAGGACTAAGTGGTTGCCAAGAACTTAAATCTATTAAATTATCAAGCGCTAAAAGATTAAAAAACCTAAATGGATTGAAAGGATTGAAGTCATTGAAAACTATTAATATCGATGCTGCAGAATCCTTAGAAAATCTGGATGGTTTAAAAGGATGTAGTTCTCTTGTGGAAATTAATATTAGTAATTCGGAATCCTTAAAAAATCTAGATGGCTTACATGGATGTAATTCCCTTGAGAAAATTACAATTAGCGGAGGATCTTGTGATGGAAATTCCAAAAAACAACCTATTAAAAACGTTGATGGTCTCAGAGGTTTGAAAAATTTAAAGGATGTAGATTTATCCATTTTTACCTCATTGAAAAATGTTGATGGGTTAAGGGGATGTTCTGTTCTTGAATCGCTTCGTATTGAATCGGATTCATTAGAAAATATAAATGGTTTGCAAAATTTGAAGGCTCTAAATTATTTCTATCTTGATGCAATAAAATTGAAGAATATCGATGGTCTTTCTGGGTGTGAAAACCTAGAAGATTTTGATATCCAATCTGAAAATATTGAAAACTTAAATGGATTAAAGGGGTGCAACAAGTTAAAAACATTGAATATTCCTGGTTTAGCAAAATCATTAAACCTCGATGGATTGGCTTACGCGGATGGTTTGCGAAGAATTAACTTTTCTGGTTGTAATCTAACAAGTTTTGACTTCACTCAGAAAATTCCACGAATAATGGGAATAGAAATCAAATCTTGCAATCAGATTAAATCATTGGAAGGGCTTGGAAATTTGATCAATTTAACTAAACTCGTAATCAAGAACTGTACAAAACTCGAGAATCTTAAGGGACTTGAGGGTATAAAAACCCTTGAATCAGTAATTATTCAGGATTGTAAATCATTGAAAGACGTAGACGCCTTACTTTCATTGCCAAAACTTGATATCTTCAAGATACGTTCCTGTGGAATTAAGAAGGAAGAACTGCCAGGACATTTAAAAGTTATAGTTAAAACAACAATTAGTTATTATGATGACTTACCACATGATTTTGATGACAACAAATAATTAGAAAACTGAATATACAATAATTAATTATTATAATATGATTCAGATTTAAATAGGTGTAAATTATGAAGAAAAACCTCTTGCTCTATGGAGCAAAATTAGATTCCAAAAAACTTGGAACAGCGCTCGAACATATTTTCGAAACAAATTTGTCACTTCAGAATAAGGGTAAGCGAGGAACCCCAGTTTGTATTTGGGGAACGCATGGACTTGGAAAGACGATGTTAGTGCAAGAGTTTGCAAAAAAAAATAAATGGCACTTAGCATATTGCGCACCTGCCCAGTTTGAAGAAATGGGAGACCTGCACGGTATGCCATATCAAGTAGATCCTGATAAAAATATAATTGGAGATGAATATACTGCTTTTGCTCCTCCAGATTGGGTACCTAAACAGAAAGGACCCGGAATTCTCCTTCTCGATGACATTAACAGAGCAGATGATCGAATATTGAGGGGTTTAATGCAATTATTACAAAACTTTGAGCTGTTTTCATGGCAATTGCCACCAAAATGGCAAATTGTAGCAACAGCAAATCCAGAGGGAGGAGATTATTCTGTTACACCAATGGATGATGCTATGCTGACAAGGCTACTCCATCTAACGATGGTTTTTGATCCTAAAACTTGGGCACAGTGGGCAGATAGTGCTGGAGTAGACTCCCGAGGAATTGATTTTGTTTTGACATATCCCGAAATAGTTTCTGGTAAACGCACAACACCGAGATCTCTGGTGCAGTTCTTTGAACAGATCAAGGATATACCTAATCTCAAGGATGAGATAGAAATGGTCTCTACTTTAGCTCTCAGTTCTCTGGATGATGTTACTGTGGGAACTTTTTTGGGATTTGTCAATGACAACCTGGAACAACTTGTTAGTTCAGAAGAAATATTACAAGCAAAAGATTTTAAAAAAGTTTCAAAACGAATCGAAAGTCTAAGTAAAACAGACGTGGGAGAAAAAAAAACAGAAGAGGGAGGAAAAAGAGTAGACAGACTTGCAACAATATGCACTAGATTGTATCTGACGTTGACCAAAGAAAAATACGAACCCCAAAGTAATCATTCTGATAATCTGGTTAAATTTATGTTGATAGAATGTTTGCCCAACGATCTACGAATGAGTCTTCACTCCGATCTCATGAAAAATGGATCAGAAAAAGTGAAAAAAATGCTTCGAGACAAGCGTCTTGCAAAATTACTAATTGGCGGCATGTAGTGTGAAGGATGTACAGGAAGAATTGTCGCGCTGCATTATTCAAATGCTGTTCAAAGAACCTTTTTTCAATCACTTACTAAGTGGAGTAGTTCGCGTAGTTACAAAAAAGGTCCCAACCGCTGCAGTAAGTTTTTCAGGGAATAAAATTCAACTTTTGATAAATGAATCTTTTTTCATTAAAGAACTTCGGTCGCAAACCAATAGGGTGGCGGTTATTAAACATGAGAGTCTACATCTTTTGTTTAAACATCTTTTTCGCATGGATTTAGAAAAATATGATCGCTCTTTATTCAATATAGCTGCAGATTTAGTTGTAAATCAGTTTATAGGTTCCTGGAAGTTGCCTGATAGTGCAGTTACACTAAGATCATTTCCAGACTTAGAATTGGAACAGAATCAAACCGTAGAGTGGTATTATAAAAAGCTCATAAAACTTCGAGATTCTTCCTCTGCAAGAGACTCTTTCCCTAAAAGCGCTGAAGCTTTGTCAAAAAAACTGGATAAAACTATTCACGGTGATCATAGTCACTGGGGAATCCCCAAAGATGCAAAAGGCCAGGTCGATGCATATGGTGCTGAAACGGAACTAGATCGTATGATCATCCAAGCAAGAGAACGAACTCCGTCCAAATATCATGATACTATACCCGGAGAAATTAATGCCCTCATTGACTCTTTGATTGAAAGTCGAAAACCCAAGGTGGATTGGAGGAGAACTTTGCGAATTTTTGCTACGAACAGTCGCCGGACTTATATCTTTTCGACAATGCATCGTATTAGCAAACGCTACGGCACCCGCCCGGGAATTAAAGTCAAACAATTTCAAAAGATAGCAGTGGCGATTGACACTTCTGGATCTGTCAGTGACACAGATCTAGGTATTTTTTTCACAGAAATTGATGCCATGTACAAGCAGGGGGCAGAAATCGTGGTCATTGAATGTGATGCGGAAGTGCAACGAACCTACAATTACAAAGGTCAATTGCCCACCGAAGTTGCCGGAAGGGGAGGAACTGAATTTGATCCGGTATTTGCTTTTCTTAGGAGCAATCGTCTCACTCACTACGATGGATGCATTTACCTTACAGATGGATGTGCTGACGAGCCTACAATTCGTCCACCTTGCCCTTTATTGTGGGTAATTACTGCCGATGGAGATGCAGGGGATCATCTTCGTTTTGGGCGAATTATAAAATTGTCATAAAATTAGTAGAAGTAATTGATGGTATGACGATCATTAAATTATTTCTTTAAGTTTCTCAAGCTCCCCTTCATATGTTTATGTCAATGGAGCAATTTTATTTCCATCAATTTCCTTAAACTCACCTTTTTTTAATGTTCTGGGAATTACTCTATATCCTTTTTTATCTGGCAACATCAGTGTTACTTGCTGCAACATTTCAGGACCAATGCTAATGTGCAAGGGTCGTTTTTGTCCATAGAAATACATACGGTCAAAGATGAGGTTTTCATCTATCCATTTGGCTACTTCCATCATATCTTCATCTTCAACAATAAAATCAACAGCAGCTCCAAGTCTTGGGCATATTATCTTATTATTCTGATCTAATTCGTATGCAGCATGTTGATCTAGTTCAGGTGCAATGCGCCCAGGAATTAGTTTTGCGAGTTCAGTCGAACAAAAACCAAAAGTTAATTCGATTGAGCCAAAATAATCTATAATCGGATCTAATAATCCCTGAGCTAATTCTTGAAGGGCGGTGTAGCTGTCAGGATTCTTTGGAAGATTTTCAATCCCTGAATTTTTCTGTGTTTCTCCGCACTCAATGAAGTTACGGTAAAAGTAATTTTCACCACAAGCAGTGTCAATATCTGGAATTGTTTTGCTTCGAATAAGTGAAAGTTTGTCGACTTGCCATCTCTGTTTTTCCAACTTATGCAAAAATTCCTTTGGGGCAGGCCCATATTCTCTAAAATCAAAAAGTTTTAGTTCTTCTAATTGTTCATCAAATGTACACTGTTGAGCAAAACTTTCCATTTCCTCATTCATATACTTTGATTTTTGATACAAATTCCGAGGTTCAAACTCATCTCCATACTCGTAGAATTCAAGTTTTTGTTTGCGGAAATCAATTTTTGTACGTTCTAATAATCGAGGTATAGCTTCCTCAGCAAAATTGTCATAACGCATCAAAGATATTTTTCCAGATAGAATATGTATTTTCAGCAAATCCGCTGATGTAACATCACCATAGAGTACCGTGGCACATCCTACATAAACTCTAAGCAAGGGTGGTAGTCGCTCTACTAAAGAGGTATGAAGTTGCAAAGATTTTTTTGGTAACAACAAACCTAAACCTTCTGAAGCAGCTTTTGAGCAGTTTCTATCAATTTCTTCTACATTAGATATTTTAAAGAGTAAATCACGGGCATCGTTCCTTGCTTTACCGATATTTCCAAAAAAAACTTTAATGTCCCGCTGAAATGAAAATTGCATTTTATTAAAAGCAGTACGCTTCTTGAACAATTCTAATGCTAAAAATACGAGTAAATCATTTCTTTTAGATTCTCCGGCTGCATTCAACAACGAGTCATTTTTTTGGCTACGCAAAAAACGTAATGCGCGACCTAGTGAACCAAATGCTTTTTTCAGGAGATCTAAATTCTGAACCTCATTAGATGTTGGTTCCCTTCCAAAATCAATCCACTGAATCCATAAAGTTTCTAATAACTCCTTGTATTCTTCATATTTTTCTTTATCTTTTTCTTCAGGAGTACGTCTAGGTGCGAGCCTGAGGTTTGCTCGCTTCAAAAATGAATGAGATCTGCTTTGGCTGAGCAAATATCGTTGATGTAGGACTTTATCTTTAAATACAAAGAAAACACCGGGAGCCACCGCGATTGACTCTTCATTCAGATGTTCTTCTATAAATTCTTTCAATTCTTTTGGTGCATAGTATTTTTGGAAAGTTTTTCTACCAGTTAGTACACCATCTCGAAAAGACTCGCTTTGATTTTTATTGTTATATTCCAACATCACGGCAACCACAAGTAATCCACTTGCTAAAGAGTATGCACCTTGTAATGCATCAACTCTATCCTGAAAATCTTCAATCACGTTTAGAACATAACCTAAATTGACTATATCAGTTTCAATTTTTTGTTTATCACTAGCGTAGTGAGGATCCCAACCATAAGCTTCAATGTCATTTTCAATAAGACCTCGTAAGTCGTCTCCCTTTCCACAACCATAATCAAAAACAGAATAGTCTCCGTCAAGAAAACCTAAACGCATTAGAGATTGAATAGGCGCTGAAAATCCATAACGCACCATTGCAGTACGGTGGCGCTGAATTCCGGATTCGTCAGAATCTTCATTGTATGTTCCAGATTGTTCTATGCCTGATTTATCTTTATTTAACAACGGAACGAATTGATGACCTTCGATATAATATCCCTCATTATTAACTAATTTTTCCCACTGATTTCGAAATCCAATTCTTGACACATCCTTGAAAAGTCCAAGATTTTCAGCTTCTTTTGTTAAATTTGTAAAGCATTCTCTTTGTGGGTGATTTTCTGAAAGCAGTAATTCTTTTCTGTGGAGGATTGGCGGATTGAAGGAATTGGAATAAGTTCGGAAAGTGCATTTGTCAAGTTTAAAATCCACATGCCAACTAGATTCAAGTTCCGGGAATCCTTCATCGAAAAATTTCGGATAATTCAAGAAGGAAAGAGAGGATAAATCATTAGATAATTTCAGAACATTGAACTCTGAATCAGTCTTGAGTCCAGCTCGATCAAGCCCTTTTATAATGGTCGCCTGTTCTTCATTTGAGAGTGAACTTAATTGCGAAACATGAATGTAATATGCTGTCGGTGTTCGTTTCCCAATATACTGTTTAGACATCTGTAATTTATTAATTTCTTTTGACACTTTCACGCACCCTTGAATCTTCGTCCTCTGCTAACTTTTCCAGGACCAAAACGGGTGTATTTGCATTTTCTGCAACACTTTCGCGCACCCTTGAATCTTCGTCCTCCGCCAGCTTTTCCAGGACCAAAACGGGTGTATTTGTGTTTTTTGCAACATTTCTGCGTGCCCACCAAGACTCATCTTTCGCAATCTTCTTTAGTACAATGGGTGGGGTGTTTGGATTTTCGGCTATTGATTCGCGTACTTTATGATGATTGTCAATCGCCAGTTTCTTCAAGACATTAGAATCTGTGTTGAGGTTTTTGGCTACTTTAAGCCGTACATTCTTGTCCTCATCCGCAGCCAATTTTTTTAGAAGCAGTGCTGGGATATTTACGTTTGCTGCTAGATTGGATTTGCAAGATTTTTCCTTCAACAACTTCTTCAAAAGTGTTACTGGCATGTTTGGATTTCCTGCTAAGCATGAGCGAACATATTCGTCCTCATCATCCACCAGTTTTACCAACAGTTCTACAGGTGTGCTTGTGTTTGTTGCCAAGCCTTGGCGAACGTGCTTGTTATTGTCTTCTACCAACTTATTCAGGATCGAAATGGGTGTAGATTCGTTTACAGATATATTTCGTCGTACTTCCCATTCATCGTCATTCGCCAATTTTTCTAAAAGAGAAAGGGTTGTATTTTTGTTTCTGATGACATGTGTTCGTACCGTCCACTTCTTGTCAACCGCCAATTTTTTCAGTATCGTAAGAGGTGTATTTGGATGTCCTGCGACAGATTCTCGGACATAATCATATTTGTCATCCGCTAACTTCTCCAACAACGAACCCGGCGAATTTATATTTCCTGCTACCGATTCTCGCACAGTCATACTTTCGTCCTTAGCGAGTTTCTTGAGTAGAGATAAGGGTGTTTTAATGTTTTTTGCGATCTTTTTGCGAACATACTTATCTTCGTGTTTAGTAAGTTCCTTTAACCGCTTAATAGAAGTCGTTTTTCGTGAAGCTTCTTGTTTAGGGTTCTGTTGATTTTCCATTCGCAAAGTCTTCTAAATTGAAGTTCGTAGTTTTTTCACGGTCTCTATTACGTGGCCTATTGTAAATTCTATATCCGCATCTGTAGTGTCTCGTCCCAAGCTAAAGCGTACAGCCCCCATAGCCGAGTCGTAATCAAGACCCATTGAAGTAAGTACATGAGAAGGTTCTACGTTTGAAGTATTACAGGCAGATCCGCTGCTCACCGCTAAACCTTTTAGTTCTTTGACAAGATTTTGACCATTACAACCAGAAAAACTAATATTCGTAGTACCAGGAACACGCCTACTGGTGTAACCAATTATGTTTATGTTGGATAGTTGATCACTGATCCCTTGTTCAAAGTGTTCTCTCTGTGCGATCAAGCGAAGACCATCCTCTTTGAGTCTCTCCATGGCTATTTGTGCCGCCTCTCCAAATCCAACAATCGCAGGTACATTGAGTGTTCCTGAACGAATGCCATCCTCCTGTCCACCACCATCAATCAAGGGGGTCAGATGAACTCTTGGTTTGTTTTTTTTCATGTAGAGTGCTCCTACTCCCTTAGGACCGTACATTTTGTGCGAGCTTATAGACACTAAGTCAACCATCATAGACTCCACGTTGAAAGGGATCTTGCCAATGGCCTGAGCAGCATCCGAATGAAAGAGCACTCCATGAGCTCGACAAATTTTGCCAATTTTTTCAATGGGTTGAATAACACCTGTCTCGTTATTTACCATCATCACTGACAAAAGCAACGTCTCGTCGGAGAGAGATTCTTCAACATCATTTGTCTTAATGAGACCGAAATTATCAACATCCAGGAGTGTTAACTTTCCAACATTTTTCTTGTGTAATTCACAGCAACACAGCACCGATTTGTGTTCAGTCGTTACACTAACAATGTGGTTACCTTTATGTTCATAGAAAGAGGGTATGCCCTTTAAAACCATGTTATTTGATTCAGTAGCACCACTTGTAAAGAAAATTTCTCTTGGATTTGCACCAATCAATCGAGAAAGCTGTTCCCTGGACTTCTCTATAGCATTTTCTGCTCGTTTACCAAAGGAGTGTGTATTGTTGGCAGGGTTTCCGTAATGTTCACTGAAATATGGAAGCATCACATCTAGTACACGAGAATCAACTGGTGTAGTCGCGTTGTGATCCAAATAGACTTTCGAATTCATACTTTCTCGATCAGTTTTACTTTATCTTAATTTTTCTTTTACTTTTTTTCTTGGTTTCTTATCGGATGGAAGATCTACTCCTTCACAAAGTCCCCACCGCATACATCCCTCCTCTCCAGATGGAGGTATGAATGGCTCGAAGTCCTTTCCACCGAGCTTGGTTTTAGACCATTCTACGACTTTGTTAATACCCCATCCTGCCTTCTTGTAAATAAACCAGGTAGGAACATATTTACTCTTCGTTCCAAGTTTAATATCCTTATTCTTACGTTCCAATTGTACTTCATATTCCAATTGGCGAACCAGTTCTATGCGTTGAGGGTCTATCTCAGAAATCATTCTGATTTCAGACTTGCGTGCGTAGACACAAGGCCAACATCCCACCCGTTCTGCTCCCATTAGATAAAGTTTGTTGGGGCGAACACCGTGACGCTTATGAATGTCAATTACTTCCTGCTCTGTAAAAAACTTTATAGGTCGCCAAGTTTCACAGCGTAAGGTACTATTATATTCCCAAACTGGCATCGCGGCACGCGCCTGACTCTCACTAGAACGAATTCCCACAGCATTAATTGGTTCAATCTCATACTTTAGAAAGTAATTACGCAAAGGATCGATTTTGAGCACCTTAGTACAAAAACGCATGTTTCCGCCTGGGAAGCCTTTGTACTCCTTGACAAGCTCTGCCATACCACCGCCCTTCCAGCGAAGGATTTCAATTTTACCCACTACGCTAGGAAGGTAATCAAGGACATATTTTTCGGTCTCTTCATGTTCCCATCCAGTGTCCATATGAACACACTTGAAAGGAATCTCTGCTTCCTTGAAGACCAATACCATTGCAGTGGAGTCTTTTCCTCCAGAGACTGAAGCAATTATCTCTCGATCACCTATAATCGATTTCATTTCGCGTCCCCATGCTTTCAAATTCTTGATCATCTTTTTTGTATTATTTTTCATAAATTTCTAATAACACGATGTATCACAACTGTCAGATTCTTTTAATCTTTCAATCAGGATTGCAAATCATTGAAAGACGTAGACGCCTTACTTTCATTACCAAAACTTGATATCTTCAAGATACGTTCCTGTGTAATTAAGAAGGAAGAACTCAGGACATATACAATTGATAGTTGAAACAACAATTAGTTATGATGATTGGAATTTTTGATTTAGGATTTGACGTGAAAGAAACTATTAAAGAATATCTAGGATAAAAAAATGTGGAAATATATTAAATACAGATTTAATAAAGCTTTTGAAAAAAATATTTTATACCTCTTTTTTTTTCTTTTTGGTGCCAGTGCTCTTGGGATCTTCTCATTTGCAATATTATTATTTCTACTGCAAGAAATAGGTCTGCTTTCAGAAGACAATATTTTTTTACAAATCTTATGGAATACTTTTACATTATTTTATGATGAAAACGCCATTCTAGATTTAAGCGTAAAAGAAAATAATTTTATTGATTTCATTTCTAAATTTGCTGTTACCATATTTGGAATTTTAGTCTTCTCGACAATTATTGGTATTATTACAACTTTTATTGCCCATAGAGTTGAAGCCTTGAGGTCGGGTAAAGGCAAAATTGAAGAGGAAAATCACATTATTTTTTTTAATTTTAGCATCCAACTGATTCCCTTGATTACAGAATTATGTGTTGCTTATGCTAAGGAAAAAAAAACGTTTGTTATAGTTAGCAATAATGAACCCCTAACTGTGATTGAACGGATTAATAGTATTGTTAAGATTCCGAAAAATATAAGCATAGTCGCAAGAAAAGGTTTTGCTTGGCAAAAAAAAATTTTAGATCTCGTAAATTTATCAAAAGCAAAACAAATTATCATACTAAAACCTGATGTTGGAGAAGAATATGTTTCAGAATTGGATTGCGATGTCGAGGTAGGTAAAAGTTTTACATTTTTAATTGCAAATGAAAATTGGCAAAAAAACCCGTGTAGCATTGTTGCTGAATTTCATGATCCTTCAACAAGCCATTTATATCTTAACTACTGCAAAGATATTATTAACAAACAACATGAAAAAATAGGAAAAGATTGGGAGGCACCCAGTATTATTAGTTCTTCGAATTTAAAAAGTAATTTGTTATCTCAGTGCATCAATACTCCTGATTTAACAGAAATATACGATAATATTTTTGGATACGAAGGTTCAGAGGTTTATTTTGTAGATTCTAATCAATTAAAATATAAAGACCTTAAAAAATATTGGGGAAAAGGCCTCAAGGAAATAAATTCAATATTTGACCGCATAATTGTTTTAGGATTTTATTATTATGAGAACAAATATGATCAAACGTGGAATAGAATATTTTTAAACACACCATCTGGTTTTCCATTTCAGGAAAATTATGGATTAATTTGTATAGCAGAAGATGAAGATCAAATTGTAAATGAATTAACTAAAATAAATAATCAAATTAGCAAGATTAAAAAGATAAATCCAAATTTTCAAACAGATGACGGAGATATTGATATTTTGTTATTTGATTACAGTAGTGAAAAAAATATTGAATATTTAAAGCACATCATCCAATCTATGATTGGTTTAAATTATTATAATAACTTGAAGAGCATAAAAATATTTAGACAAGAGGTTAATGAAAGCTTTATGGATAAAAAATTTTTGCTCCAAAACCCAGATTACAAGATTTTAGAAAATCAAGTAAACCACCCTGAGCTTGGTTTAATCTTTCATGTTGTAAAAACGAATAGTAAACAAAAATTTAATTTTCAAGTTTATTCAATAAGAAAAAATTCAGTTCTAAAATCATCTGTACATCCTGGAGATTTCATTCTTAATATAATTACAAAATCCGATCTAACAAAATTTAAAAATAAAAACGAAGACGAATATAGTTTTTTTTCAAACACACCAGAGATGATTCCAAAAAAATTCAAAGATCATGTTGAAAAATTAATAAAAGATAAAAATGATCTGATAATTATTGTAAAACGCTATAAGAACAAGAAAATCGATTTTATTAAATTAAGCCTGGAAGATATTGAATTACACAAAGACAAAATTTTATCTGAATTTGAAAAATTAAAAGAAAATAGGAAAAAAATGATTTCTAATATCTATGAAAATTGTACATTAGAACAAAAAAATTTAGAGAGGTTCACGAAAGAGATGGATATAACATCTGTCCAAGAATACGAAAAGTGTAATTGCTACATATTCATCAATGAAACTTCCAAGCAAATCCAAAAATTCAGAGATAATCCGACGGAAGACCATACCATGATTAATAATTTTATTGGATTTTCAAATCTTAGAAATGATAATCAAAAAATTTCAGACCATAGTATGATTACCGATATAAACGGATATCGAACAAAAAAAGTTTTAGAAAATTATAAAAACAATTTTTTTAGTCCTTATATGGGAAATGACGTTATTGAGATGAATTCTATTATTAGCAAGTATCTTTCTGCGGCAACTTTTGATGCAAAAAATGCAAAATTAATTGATTTGCTGTTTAGCAGAATTCATACAATAAAAGCCCATAGTCTCACTGATGAAATATTGAAAACTACTTTTTGTGAACTTGAAAATTATTTTCAAGATAAAAATGAAACTTTAATTGGAATTATAGATTATGAATTTGACAATCAAAAAAAAAGAAAAATTAATAACATAACTATTAATCCAGATCAAAAAAAAGAAGTCATTTTAGACAAAGGAGATCGATTAATTACCATTGCAAATTTTAATAATCTTGAAGTGGTTAATCATAGTCAATGGTTGCATATACTATAAAATCATGGCTGTATTTATTAAAATAACGGAGTCGTTTGTTTTATCTAACGGTAAAGATAAGGATTTAGCACCACAATATAAAAAACCAATTGTTGGTAGATTTAAAAAGGTCAAACCTGACACAATATGTTTAAGCATGGATCACGTTTCTTTTAAATGTGGTTTGCAAAATAAAGTTAGCGGTGATTTATCTATGGAAGTAAATGAAAAAAATATTGAAATAAAATGTGACGCGATTTTTAAAATTAATATAAGGCCTCAGCATAAAGAAAATTTTTTAAGTGGAAAAGGAGAGTGGACTTTTGGTTATATACAACAAGGTGATTACGGAGATGATGTAGTGGGAGATATCACAAAGGGTCTTAAACTTAAAAAAGTAAAAATAAAAAGCAGAAATGGCACTTATGATGTGGT
>CEPX01093187.1_pt1 | contig 19144 bp, 14 predicted proteins | sample 361361 | NCBI WGS metagenome assembly CEPX01 (sample SAMEA2619974, study PRJEB7988) | marine metagenome | biome: marine biome (ENVO:00000447); feature: mesopelagic zone (ENVO:00000213) & marine oxygen minimum zone (ENVO:01000065); material: "saline water (ENVO:00002010), including plankton...
GGTTACTTTGTCCTGTCCAGAGGCTATCAGTCCCCAGACCATAGTTATTAGCGCTAAGAGAAATGTTCTTTTCATCACAGTTGATGTATCAAGTTAGACAATTGGTTTTGATTCAGCCCACCACCTGATAGCTTGGTGATGTGGTAGCGGGCTAAATCATTTCTTTGGTGGGGTATGAGTTAAGTTGTCTTTCTCAAGTTGTTGTACAGAATCGTTTGATCCAGGATATCCATATAGGGTTGGTAATCGAGTCCCTTATCTAATAAATATTGAGTTACTAATGTTTTGATCACCGCATGAAGCTCATCTTTCTTCCATGGTTTCTCCACATAATGATTCAAATGTGCACTATTGATGGCTTCAATCGTGTCTTTATGAGTGGCTTGACCAGTAAGAAGGATGGTTTTAGTGGAGCCAAAGCGAGAGTCTTCGCTCAGTTTTTTCAATAAGTCTACACCGGTATTATTTGGCATTACTTGATCAGTAATTAGGAGGGAAACGTAGTTGCCTTCGGTATCCACCTCTTCCATGACATCCAGTGCTTCATTCACTGATTCACACTCTTCTATTTTCAAATATTTTTCAAATACTTCCAGATCTTCAGTCAGTGCGTTAAGTACTTCTCGCTGATCATCAACACAAATGATATATAACTTGTCCATGACTATGCTATTAATGGGATTTTAACTGTAAACTCTGTTTTACCAGGTTCGCTATCTACTTCTATTACAGCATCGTGTTCGGTGACGATGCGCTGTACCACTGCAAGCCCAAGTCCCAACCCAAAATTGAGGCCATCGACCTTAGTGGTAAAACTGGGTTCAAAAATTCGTTGCTTAATGTCTTCCGGAATGCCAGGCCCATTATCCGTTACCTTAATGATGATATTTTTAGCATCATGACTCGAGGCTATTCGTATTTGAGGATCTTCAGTATTACTGTTAAGCATGCTTTCAATACCATTTTTGACCAGATTGATCCAAACCTGGACTAATTGACCGGGACATGCCTCTGTATTGGGTATATACTCATCTAAAAATACGGTGGTGTTTACTCTTTTGGTGAGGTTTTTTAGGATAACCATAGCCTCAGAGATCGTGTCATTGATACTCACATCTTTAGACCATTGGTGTTCGGTAACACCAAGTTGTTTCACAGATCGTACCACGTGTGTTGAGTGCTTAGCCGCAATCTCCATATCATGTAGTGTGCAACCCACTTCCCAAAATTCATTGATTCGATCAGCACGGGATGGGTCCTTTTGTAGTGTATTGATTACCTCGCTAGCCGGGATCCCGGTCTTGGTAAGTTTCCTTATCTGTCCATCAGTCAGTCCTTTAATTTTCTCATATTGTTTGCGATGAGCACGAGCCTCTTCCGAACTAATTTCTTGACCTTTTTTACCGATTTCGAAAACTTCACGTAGATGTTGATCTCCATGAGAGTCCACACATTTATGGATGAATTCTGACAATCGACCCATACTGCCATCAATTACTCCAATGGAATTGTTGAGTTCATGAGCGACTCCAGCTGCCATTTGGCCAAGGGTAGACATTTTCTCAGCTTTTAAGAGCCGTTGACTATCGTTGTACTTCTCCAGTGCCATTTTCTTAGCAAAATACTGGCGTGCATACAGTTCATTGACAACAATGGAGATGTGAAATTGTGTCAACTTCTGCATTTCTTCAGGTGAATGAGATTCTCTAGCTCTGTCGTAATAATAGACTTCACTATCCTCCACGGCAATCACTTTAGAGTAACTAAGATGCTCGTCAGAAAAATAGCTGTAAACTCCGATAAATTTATTTTCAGAGGCCTCAAATACAGGATAGTTGCCCAGTTCGGCATCGCTCAAGTAGCCTTGAAACTTGCCTTTGGTAACTAAAAACAATCTGGTGTTTCTGTGATTAGGATCGAGCAATACCTCTCCCTTTTTCAGTTGAAGCTTCTTACTTTCATCAGAGAAGAATTCTTGCTTGACCCAGTTAAAGTTTACTCCTTCCATAGTTTATCAATTGAAGAATCCAACTAATCCTAAAATATACATCAACCCATAGTTGAGCACTAAACCAATTAGCGCAATGATCACACCAGGTTTGGCCATATTCTTTTGCTCGATGGTTCCTGTAGCAAAAGCAAGTGCATTTGGTGGGGTGCTTATTGGTAGCGCCATACCCATAGAACAAGAAATTGTCACCGCCAGAATGATCATTTGATTACCTCCAAAGCTGTCTAAGCTAGATAAAGATACGCCAAGCGCAGCCACCAATGGTAACAGTAGGTTAGCAGTAGCTGTGTTAGACATGAAGTTGGCCATCAGCATTGCTACAAAAGTCACGGATACGATGATTAAGATAGGAGAGAATGTTCCAAATGGAATCGTATTCACTAATCGTTCAGCTAATCCACTTTTTTCCAAAGCTAAACCTAGAGCAATACCACCAGATACCAACCACAGGACATCCCAGCTAATATTTTTTAAGTCGTTTTTATTGATAATATCAAAAGCAGAGAACACTGCAACTGGTACCATAGCTACAATGTATGAGTTCATGCCATGAACAAAATCGGTTAACCAAAGAAGTATAGTCAGCGCGAATGTGGCATACACGATATAAGCTTTTCTATTTTTCAGCCAGCTGCCTTTTATGGATAGCTGTATTTTTTCAGTTTTTACAGGATAAATGGCAATAAGTAAAACCCAGGCAATCAGCAACAGCACAATGACATATGGCAATGCCATCGCCATCCAACTACCAAAAGAGATGTAATCACTTCCTGTCAGGTATTTTAAGGCAACGGCATTGGGAGGAGTGCCAATTGGGGTACCTATTCCTCCGATGTTTGCCGCAAAAGGGATGGCCAATGTAAATCCAATTCTTCCTTTATCTCCGGGCACGAATACAGCCATTACTGGTACCAGGATGGATAGCATCATGGCAGTTGTCGCTGTATTACTCATAAACATGGAAAAAATAGCAGTGATGATCATCAATCCCAGCATTACCCATTTAGGGTTTTCACCAAATGGTTTCAACAATACCTTAGCCAGGTTTTGATCCAGGCGGTACTTTGTGGCGGCCATAGCCAGGAAAAACCCCCCAAGGAAAAGTATAATAATGGGAGAGGCAAAAGTGTAGAGAATGCCTTTGTAGTCAATAAGTGTACCGAATGTTTCAGGAGATTCGGTATTGATGACAAACTTTAACCCTTTGGTGGAGATCATGATGAGCTCCAGAAAAATGATCAACAGAGAAGTGGCATATATTGGAATGGGCTCAAGGATCCAAAACAATGCAGCCATCAAGAAAATCGCAATAACCCGTTGCTCAACCACGGTGAGTCCGTCTATGTGAAAGGCTGAAACTGGTAGGAGCAATACAAGGATGGGCAGCAAAATAGAAATCAGTAATTTGATTCGTTGGCTAGTCATAACTCGTAGTGATTTAACAAGGACAAAGGTATGTTAGGTATCTCACTAAGGGCCTAAAAAACGTGAGTTGTATGGGTGACCTTTATCACAGTACCCTATGGGTTTTGTCAGAGTAAGTAAATTATGAAACTCTTAGCTTTTGACGAAAAATTCAAACGATTTCATATCAAATATTCTCTTTTGTTGAATTGATGATTGGTTATTGCAATCGTTTACAAAACCACATTCTCTTAAAAAAAAATAAGATGAAAGAGAATGGTTTTGGGAAAATTAATACCTGAATTCACTGTTGGAATCATTCAATTCCCAGTTGTATTCATAAGTAGTCACCTCATGACTAGACGGAATCTTGATGATTCGGTATTGATTGACATAATCAAGAATAGTTGTGGTGTCGTTTACAAAATCAGGACGATACCATTCGAAAACCTGAGAGACTGCAGTTTGTCTTTTTGAAACTCTCACATACCAATCAATATTCAGTACCTCGATGGTTTTATTTTCAAGGGTGCTTTCTAGAGAGTCAGGTACAAAAGCATAGTTGGCTATTGGAGGGCACCCAATGGCGGCACATACCAGTACAAAGTGAAGTCTTGGATCTGGGAATGCTGAAAATAAAATATCCTTTTCTAACTCATCTAGAGTGACCATCCTGCCAGCCACTTCAAACTCATTCGTATCGAAAAAACCATCAACATCCCAGGGTCCATTGATTGGCAGGTTATCTACCACTTGTTTGATGACCAAAATATTATAGGCATTGGTGTAAAATGCTTTTTGAGTTACCGGGTCTTTTCCTGTTACCAAATAATTAGCGATCTGATCGGTGAGTTGATTTATTGATCGGGAATTGACCTTGATGTATTCATAATCTACCAGGCCATGTTTTACATAGGTTTGAAAGAATTGATTGGCGTTAACAAAGAATTCATCGGATTGAGCGTAACTCAGGTTGGTCGCCAGAACGAGAAGGAGGGTACTTAAAAATTTCATTTTAGGGTATGGATGATTGGATTAAATATAGCCAATAACTCAAACAAAACATTGAATGGTTAGACTTCTTGACTTAAACCCATTTTGGATAGCTTAGATATCAACTCTGCTATACTTTTCAGGTCAAATGTCTGCTGGCCAACAATGAGTTGCCAATTTCGGTTTTTGACCGTGACAGAAACTTCTGCCTCGCTTGTAAGTCGATAGCCATTGCGCTTCAGTGCTTGCTCTGTCCAATAGACTTCATTCTCATTTCCACTTACATGGATCTCAATTCCATTTTGTGCCAAATCCACGGTGCCATGAATCATGTCATAGCCATAATCTTGAAGGTATAGCGTCTTCTCAAGAGTTCCGTCCAGAATTAAGTCTTCAGGGCTTCCCTGGATCACTGATTGATTGAAGTTGAATAACCACAGTTTGTCAGATAGTTGAGTACTCACCTGCATGTCATGAGTCGAGATCAGAATAGCCTTTCCTTTTCTAGCAATATCTCGCAATAGGACCATGACTTCTATTTTGTTGTATAGATCCAAATGAGCAGCTGGCTCATCCAATAAGATGATGTCAGTTTCTTGAGCAAGGGCACGTGCAATCATCACTTTTTGCAGCTGTCCATCACTCAATTCATAGATTTTTCTATTTGCCAGGTAATTGATATGTGTTTCTGATATGGCCCAGTCTATTATTTTCTTATCATGTTCAGAGAGTGTGCCCATCCATCCAGAGTAGGGATGTCGACCGATTGCAATTAGCTCTAATACCGAGAGGTTTTGGCTGTATGGTTTCTCGGTAAGTACCACACTAAGTTGTCGGGCCAACTCTAGTTTGGATAACCTGGTAATTGATTTTCCATTGTAAACAATTTCACCACTCAATTGATCAAGTAGACCTGAAATGGTTTTGATAAACGTGGTTTTCCCAACTCCATTTTGGCCCATCAAAGATATGATTTGACCTCTTTCAAGACTAAGATTGATGTCTTTTTGAATGACTTTAGTCTGGCCTTTGTTCTCATACCCAATGCATAAATTTTTCACCTCTAGTACCCCCATCAGTAGCTATAATTTAGGTTTCTTTTCCGCATTAAAATATAGATGACAAAAGGCGCTCCAAATAATGCCGTAACGGCATTAATTGGAAGTGTAGCTTCAATCCCAGGAAGCTGAGCAATTAGGTCAAATAGCAACATCAGAGTACTCCCAAAAAGTATGACTAGAGGAGTTAGAAACAAGTGGTTGGAAGTGTTGAATAGCATTCTTGTGAGATGTGGTATAGCTATCCCAAAAAAAGCAATTGGGCCACAAAAAGCTGTAACTGTACCAGCTAAAATTGCTGTATTGACAATAATGAGCAGTCGGGTTCTCTTCATGTTGAGACCCAGACTTACTGCATAATTTTCACCGAGAAGCAGCGTGTTTAGAGGTTTGCTTAAAAGAACTGAGAGAATTAAGCCAATAACCAGAATTGGGATAAACACTGAGAGTTCGGCCCAACTCAAACTGCCCAGGCTACCAAATGACCAAATGACGTAGGCTTGAATGTTTTCCGCCTGGCTGAAGAACTGTAGGATACTTACAAAGGCGCCAGAAGCTGCACCAAACATCAGTCCAATGATGAGTAAAGTGACACTGTCTTTAATTTTGGAGGCAGCAAGAGAGATGATTAGTAAAACTGATAAGGAACCCAGGCCCGCTGAAGCAACCAATAACCAGCTTCTTCCAATACCACTGAGTTCGAGGAACCCGCCAATGTAAAAGCCCAAAAATATAGCAATAGCAACTCCTAGTCCTGCTCCGGAGCTAATCCCCAATACATAGGGTCCAGCCAATGGGTTTCTAAACAGGGTTTGCATCTGTAACCCACTTACACTCAAGGAACTTCCCACAAGGAGAGCAGTAAGTGCTTTAGGAAGTCTGAAGTTTCCTAATATTATATCCCAACCATTATTACCTGTAGATCCAGATGTGAAGAAGTTGAAAACGTCTCCAAAACCAATCGAGACAGAGCCAAAACATATATTCAATCCCAAACTGAATATTAGAGCTATGCTTAGACCTATGAGGATTTTGATCCATTTGTTTTTCGATTCTTCCAGGTATTGATGGATCATGGGAGTTTTTCGTAATAATATGTTTCGTATTCTGGAAGAAGTTCTGGATGCAAAATTTTAATCATATCAGCTAATATCAAATCTGGTCTTGCATATCCCGATTCAAAGAAATCATAACCACCAAATTGATTTAATCTCTTGCTGTAGTTATAAAGATTCCCGGCCTTAAATGACTCGAAATCTGCATATCGTTCATCTTGCCCTTTCACGGATTCTGCGGTGTTGAATGTACTGGTTCCAATCCAATAGTCCGCTGTATGTGCTTTATCAAATACGGATTCAAAACTAAGTTCTAGCCAGCCTCCAGAAGAATCTTGCTCCCACAAATAGTGCCCGCCTGCATCTTTAAAAAATCCAGAAGCCCAGTTTTGACCACCGGGTAAAAACCAGACATCTCCGTATAGGACACCACTCAAAATAGTTGGTCGCTCATTAATCTTATGTGTAAGCAATTTGAGCGAGTCATAAGTTGTTGCTATGTCAGAGAATATGGAGTCTGCTCTGGCTTCTTTATGGAATAGCGCCCCAAAAAATTTAATCCATTCTGCGCGACCCAGCGCAGATGACTCCAGGTAATCAGCATTATATATAACAGGAATTCCTGCTTCTGCTATTTTATCCAAAGAAGTGGATTCACTACCCATATCAAATGCAATGACCGCATCGGGATTGAGCGAAATTAGAACTTCCAGATTGATGTTGCCATCAGGACCGAGATCAGTTACCTTACCCTCATCTACTAACACTCGAATTTTTTCAGAACTGATATAATTTGTATTGGGAAAACCAACCAATCGATCTTCGAGTCCAAGTAATTCCAGATAGGGAAGATGTGTAGTGGAAGTAACCACCACTCGTTTAATCGAATCTTGCAACGAATAGACTTTTGATTTTACTGCTCCTGGCCATGGTTCCAAAACAAGCAGCTTATTATTGTTGAATTGAAACTTTTCAGCATATTCCAAAGTGCTTGAAACGGAATATGTTTCAGTTCCAGATTGGTTTGCTTCCTTTTTTTGGCAACCAATGAAGGTAAATATAGAAAGTGCTAATACGCTATACTTCATGAATCAAAATTGAATAAAAAAAATCAGACCTGTAAAAAATCTGATGGATGTCGGCTACCTTTGAAGCGATTATGGTTGTTGACGCTTCTACGAAGGTCAGCATTAAAAGGGAATTCGGTGAGAATCCGAAGCTGTCCCCGCAACTGTAATTTCCAATTGATGATTTGTCTCATCATGCCACTGGTTGTTCAAAGAACGATTGACTGGGAAGGCGACAAATCAGGAAAAGCCAGGAGACCTGCCACGATCTATTTTATTCCAAGCTTCGGGTTGAAAGCAAAGGAGATAGAACACCTCTGGGTTTTCCATACTCTATTACTTTTTTCCGATGGCTTTGAATGGACTTTAGATAGTTTGATTCATGGTCTCGAGAATTTGTGTGTTTGTATTTTTGCTGTCTTTAGTACATCTCGTGCTATCACAGGAAGATACCGTCCAATTGGATGAGGTTACAGTATCTGCTTTACAATTTGAGCGATTTACAACTGGAGATCAGTTGGCAACCATTTCTCTCGATGAGACTTTACCCTCACTGGATCAAGCACTTTCTCAGCAAAGTAGTATTTACTTCAAGTCCTATGGTAATGGACAATTAGCATCCATTTCTTTCAGAGGAACTTCAGCCAGTCAAACGAATGTGCTGTGGCATGGGATTTCAGCCAATTATCCAACACTTGGTCAAATGGATTTTTCTCAATGGCCAACCTGGATGATGGATGAGTTACAGCTTAGTATGGGAGCCAACTCATCTCTTTATGGCAATGGCGCAATTGGTGGGACGGTTCTAATTGATTCCGATATAAGCCATCAGCCAAAAGGAGCGTCTCTTTTACTTGGAGGAGGAAGTTTTGGTGAATTCAAAACAGGCATAAAAGCAACCTATGGAAAGGGTAGGGTCAAAGCACATACGAACCTGTATCGTTCTTTTTTGCAGAATGATTTTAAGTATGAATACAATGGTGAAACGCTTCGTCAGAACAATGCTTCCTCCTTGATCTATGGGCTCAAGCAACAAATGTCATATACTATAAAAGGCACGCGATTATTTGCAGACTTTCAATATCTGCTCAATGATCGGGATATTCAGCCAACGAAAAGTGCTCCAACTTCTCAGGATGAGTTGACAACAAAAAATACACGTCTGGCCATTGGTGCTAATCAAGAATGGGCTAAGAGTAGTCTGAATGTGACATTTGCTTATTTGCAAAACGATCAGATCTACAATGAGATTGATCAAACGACAGGAAATCAATATTCTTCCTTAGTCACTTACTGGTTTCAGTTGAATGATCAATTGGATTTTAGGGTGGGTGGAAATACGAATCTATATACTGCTTCATCAGATAGTTATTCAGATGAATTTCATGATTTACAGGCTGATGCTTTTACTTCTGTAAGTGCAAAACTGATACAATGGTGGCAGTCCGTCTTAAACCTTCGTCAATCATTTTATGCAGATCAATCTCATTTTGTGCCATCCTGGAGTAATGAATTGATCATTTGGACTACAGAAAATCATAAGCTTAAATTCAATGAAAGTTTCGCTTTTGGTTTTAGATACCCAACATTGAATGATCGATATTGGTCCCCGGGAGGGAATCTGGATTTAGAACCAGAAAAAAGTAAAACACTCGATGGTGAATTCAATGTTGAAATGCCAGTTGCGTCTAACAGTCTCTCAATAAAATTCGGTGGTTATCATACATGGTCTAAGGATTGGATCGTTTGGCTTCCGTCTGAAGCTGGATATTGGGTTCCACAGAACTTTAGAGAAGTGGAGATTTCAGGATTGGAATCTTCTCTTGAAATTTCAGGAGATCTTTTTGGTGATTACCAGTTTAACGCATCATACACCTATAATCGATCAATCAATAAAACAGGGTCCAACTCAGGAAAATTACTTCCTTATACTCCAGAACATAATGCACTGGTTAGTTGGCAGCATCAGATCAAAAAATATTTTAATTATCGCTTGAATTCCTCCTTTACAGGAAAACGATATACGACGCTAGACAATACAGAAAGGTCATCGGTAGCTCCATTTTTTATTCTTGATTTTACATTAGGTCGAGAGTTTGAGCTACCTCTTTTTGATATTTCTATAGATGCATCTATTAATAATCTGCTGGATGCCAATTATGAGAACTTAAATAACCGGGCCATGCCTGGAAGAAATTATCAGTTACAATTAATAATCAATTACAACAATCGATGAATACGTATTTAAAATCACTTTATTTTTTGGCGGTTATTGGCGTTTTGACTGCATGTGATAACAATGATCCGGAGCCAGAAGTAGTTGGCCAGTTTGAAGGTGGTGTTTTTGTTTCCAACGAAGGAAATTATGGAGAGGGTGATGGTTCTTTAAGTTTTATCAATCACGAGGGAGTTGTAATTAACAACTTATTTGTGAATGTGAATTCTAAGGATTTGGGAGATGTAGTTCAGTCACTTCATATCTCAAATGACTTACTTTTTACTGTGGTGAATAACTCCAACAAAATTGAAGTGGTGAGCCTTTCAGATAATTTAAAGAGTCTATATACCATAGATAATTTAGCTCTTCCTAGATATATGGATAGCAATGAGGGTACTGGATATGTTTCAGAATGGATAAGTTTCGAAGACCCAGGACAGATAACAGTTTTTGATTTAATCACAGGTGAAATTTCTAATTCTATTGAGGTGGGATATGGAGCTGAAGGTGTGAAGGTAGTTGGGGACTACTTGTTTGTTGCAAATAATTTCGGGACCACAGTTGATTTGATTGACCTGACTACAGAAACGGTTTCTGCTTCCATTGAGGTTGGTAGTTCTCCAAAATTGTTTGTAGAAGATGCCCAAGGAGATATCTGGGTGTCATGTCAAGGTGGATTAGACTTGGACTGGAATCCAGCAAATGACGGGAAGTTGGTGGAATTAGATCCTTCAACGGGAACGGTCAAAACCACAATTGAACTAGAAACTAATTTCAACGGAAAAATAGATATCTCCCCTGAGGGTACAGAGATCTATTTTACTAATGGGAATACTATTTATAGTGTAGCCTCTGAAGGTGCAACAGGATCAGAAGTTGTTAAACAGTTCAATAATTTTACCTCCTTTTATGGTTTTGGAGTTGCCCCTGATGGGAGTTTCTATTTATCTGATTCCAGAGGGTTTATTGAAAACGGTCGCGTGATTCATTATACTCCTGATAATATTTTTATTACCTCTACTGAGGTTGGTCGTGGACCAAACGGATTTGCGTTTAACTAAATAGTTGAGTGACTGCATGGCGAACAGATAGTTCGCCGGCGGTTACCTTTTTCTCCATTTCTTGGATGCTATCAATTTTTGCTGGGTTGTGATAGAAACTCTCTTCTAATTTTAATTTGATCAACTCGTGCATCCATTTCAGGTTTTGTCTTCTCCTATTTTCAATTAAATAGTTGTTCCCAATCAAGGTTGACTCAAAATCCTGAACCATTTGCCACACGCTATCAATCCCGGTTTCTTCTACAGCTGAGCATAGTTCAACCGGTACTGTCCATCCTCCTTCATGCGGGGGTAATAGATGAAGAGCATTCTTGTAATTCTTTTTAGCTCGTTTTGCTGGTTGTATATTATTACCATCAGCCTTGTTGATGACAAGTGCATCAGCCATTTCCATGATGCCACGCTTAATTCCCTGAAGTTCATCTCCACCTCCGGCTAGCATAAGAAGCAAAAAGAAGTCCACCATATCCTTCACGGCAGTTTCTGATTGACCAACTCCAACGGTTTCCACAATTATGACATCATACCCTGCAGCTTCACATAATAGAATTGTTTCCCTGGTCTTTTGTGCTACTCCTCCAAGTGAGGTGCCAGATGGAGAGGGACGTATATAGGCATTGGGGTCCGTTGACAATCGGTTCATTCTTGTTTTATCTCCCAGGATACTACCTCTAGTGAGTGAACTACTGGGATCTATGGACAAAACAGCTACTTTTTTGCCTACTGAAGTAAGGTAAGAACCAAATGAATCAATAAATGTACTCTTGCCAACTCCGGGTACACCCGTGATACCTATTCTAATACTCTTTCCGGTTTTTGGAATTATTTGATCTAATAGTTTCGCAGCCAACTCTTGATCCGAAGATAGTTTACTTTCAATGATGGTTATTGCTCGACTAAGTAGGATTCTGTTCGATTGATCGATACCATTGACCATTTCGTCTAATGAGGGTCTGTTTATTGGCCGATCTTTCATTTTTTTAACTAGAATTTGATTTAAAAATTGATTAATTTCAATAAAAAATTATATTTTACCTATATTGCATTTGATCTGTGGCCGAATGCTGGTTAATTGCGGGTAAAGTAAAATCTTTTTTAATCACCCGCTAACTCTAAAAAGGCATGTTTAAGAAATTCTGGTTAGATGTCATATTAGGTACTGTTTTTATTTTCGGCCTAATGGGACTTTTTAACAGTGTCACAGCATTTAAGATCTTTGACGTATTTGACCCCATTGGAACAGCTTTTGGTGATATGGAGCTAACTGATATTGTGTTTTCACAACTTCGGGATGACCCTGTTGCCGATGATCGAGTTGTTTTGGTCAATCTCAGTAACCTAAGCAGAGGTGAAATTGGGATGATGCTTCAAATCATTGCCAAGTATAACCCAGCATGTATTGGGATAGACTCCTTTTTTTACAGTCCACATGAGGATGATCCTGAAGGGGATATGATGCTGATGGCTGGACTGGAGAGTGTGGATAATTTGATTCTTGCAGAAAAGCTGCTTCCCGATCCGGAAGATCCATCCAATGATACTATTGCTTTTTCATGGGAGGTATTCAATTCCTTTGCAAGTGAAAATGCCTTTGTGAATCTAATTACTGATGCTGAAGTTCAGGAAGATCTGAAAATGTGTCGTGAATTTTCTCCCAAATATGATCTCAAAGGAGATCAAAGAGTTGCATTTGCTGTTGCAATGGCTGCTCAATATGACTCAGCTGCAGCCGCAGAGTTCTTAGCAAGAGACAATGAAGTAGAGATTATCAATTACAGAGGCAATGTCCTGGATTATGGTGCTACCAAATTTGGTAATAAGTATTATGCGCTGGATGTTCCGGATGTATTTGATGAGAACTTTACACCAGATATTATTGAGGGCAAAGTTGTCATGTTTTGTTATTTAGGAAGATGGCTCGGCGACAGGGAATCTTTTGAAGATAAATTTTATACTCCATTAAATGAGACATATATCGGAAGAGCTTTCCCAGATATGTATGGAGGAGTAGTTCATGCGAATATCATTTCGATGATTCTTAATAGAGATTACATCGATGATATGAGTGATAATGCGGGATATGTATTTGCGATTATTCTATGTTTTTTAAATGTGGCACTATTTTCGCTTATCTATAAAAAAATCCCGAAATGGTATGATGGGATAACCAAGCTTTTCCAGTTATTGGAGATTGGTGTGCTATCATATGGGGTCATCTATATACTAGAGTTGTATAGTTTCAAAGCAGAAATCGGTGTTGCAATGGCTGCAGTTGCTCTTGCAGGAGATTCTTTGGAGGTATATTACGGAGTAGTAAAAAATTCATTTACCAAAGAGGGGCGAAAGTCTCTTTTTAAAGTTGATAAATTATAACTTTACAACACATTTTATACAAACGCTAAATGATTATGAGAAAGTTTATTTCTTATGTATTTGTTGCTGGTATGATACTCGTAAGCAGTGTAGTCACCGCTCAGGATTATGCTTTTAGAGTACTAGCGAACAAAGGTGAAAACCAATTGAAAAAAGCAGGTAGCGCTCAGGCTGAGACATTGAAAACTGGTGCTAAACTTAATTCAGGAGATGAGATCATTGCATCGGAAGGTGCATATATTGGTTTGATGCACAAAACTGGTAAGACCACCGAGATTAGAGGTGCGGGTACCAAAAAAGTGTCAGACATAGAGAAGAACATCAGTACAGGTAGTTCCAGCATCGCTTCCAGATACGCTCAGTTCGTAATGAACAAGATGAACGAAGAAGAAGGTGGAAGTTACAAATCAAGAATGGCTGCAACTGGTGCGGTTTCCAGAGCAACAGGTTCTGCCGCAATTCCAGTAATGGCACCAGCTCAGGCAGATCTTCTGGGTAGCACAGCAATCCTTAGATGGGATGCTCCAGAAGGAATGGAAGAAGGTGATCTTTATGTGGTGAAGATTGAAAATATCTTCAATGAAGAAATCTTTGCTGAGGAAACTGATAAAACTTCTATCGAGTTAGATTTTGCAGATGAGGCTCTTGCTTATGATATGGGTCTTTACCTTGTGAAAATCTACAAGAAAGGTGATGAAGAAATAGCTTCAAGCGAAATTGGAATCAAGAAAGTGAAGTCTAGCGACAAAGTAGAGATTCAAGAAAGCCTTGCAAACTTGAAGAGCGAAGTGTCTGAAGATTCACCTCTTAACAAAATTATCTATGCTTCATTCTATGAAGAAAATGGATTGATTCTAGACGCTTTGACTAAATACGAAGAGGCTATTAAAATGTCTCCAGAGATTCAAGACTTCCAGGAGTTGTATGAAAACTTCCTGATCAAAAATGGTCTTGCTCAGTAATTAGAAAAGAACTGAAAAATGAAACCCTGACGATATCGTCAGGGTTTTTTTACGTTCATATTTTTTTTGAAATGCCTGCTTCTAGCTGAGCATACCATCAAGGATTTCAGTCGCTGCTTTTGAAATAACTGTGCCAGGACCAAATATGAATGATACTCCTGCTTCTTTTAAAAACGGATAGTCATTTTCAGGAATGATGCCTCCTGCAATCACCAGAATATCTTCTCTACCAATCTTTTTCAGCTCTTTGACCAATTCTGGAACTAATGTCTTGTGTCCACCTGCCAGGGAAGAGGCACCAACCATGTGAACATCATTTTCAGCGGCTTGAAGAGCGACTTCTTGTGGTGTTTGAAACAATGGTCCCATGTCCACATCAAAACCAAGATCTGCGAAGGCAGTAGCAATCACTTTTGCTCCGCGATCATGTCCATCCTGCCCCATTTTAGCAACCAGAATTCTTGGTCTTCTTCCTTCCAGTTTCTCAAACTTATCTGCCTGTTCACGGGCATGCTTGAAGGAATCGTCTTGTTTTATTTCTGATGAATACACGCCTGATATTGTTTCGTTTTTAGCTTGATACCTACCAAATACTTCTTCCATCGCATTGGAAATTTCTCCTAATGTTGCTCGTTCTCGCGCAGCATCTACCGCCAACTCCAGTAAGTTACCACTATTAGTTTGACATGCGTCTGTAATAGCTTTAAGTGCTTTGTCAACGGCTACCTGGTTGCGAGACTCCTTTATAGTTTGTAGTCTGGCAATTTGCTTGTTTCGAACCTCATTGTTGTCAACTTCAAGCAATTCGATTTCGGTTTTTTCGTCGGTTACAAATCGATTGATTCCAACGATAATTTCTTTTCCGGAATCAATTTTTGCTTGTTTTCTGGCAGCAGCTTCTTCAATTTTCATCTTAGGATAACCAGACTCTATCGCTTTAGCCATACCGCCCATTTCTTCCACTTCCTGAATGATTTCCCAGGCTTCATTGATCAAGTCATTGGTCAATTGCTCCACCTCGTGAGATCCTCCCCAGGGATCCACCACCTGTGTGATATTGATGGTGCTCTGTAGATATTTTTGAGTCTCTCTCGCTATTGCGGCTGAGTAGTCTGTAGGTAAGGCGATTGCCTCATCCAATGCATTGGTGTGAAGGGATTGTGTATGTCCAAAGGCTGCAGCAAGTGCCTCTATAGCAGTTCGCCCTACATTGTTGTATGGGTCTTGAGCTGTGAGGCTATAACCAGATGTCTGGCTATGTGTTCTTAACGCGAGTGACTTGTCACTCTGAGGATTAAACTGATTGACGAGTTTTGCCCAAAGAATTCTTCCAGCCCGCATTTTGGCTATTTCTGTAAAGAAATTCATCCCGATACCCCAGAAAAATGAAAGTCTAGGAGCAAATGCATCAATTGGGATGCCGGCTTCCAAACCAGTCTTAATGTATTCGACCCCATCAGCCAGGGTAAATGCCAGTTCGATTGCAGCTGTGGCTCCTGCCTCATGCATATGATAACCACTGATACTAATGGAATTGAACTTTGGCATTTTCTCAGAGGTATATCGGAAAATGTCTGCAATAATCCTCATGGATGGCTTAGGAGGGTAGATGTAGGTATTCCTTACCATGAATTCCTTAAGGATGTCATTTTGGATTGTACCTGTCAGTAACTCAGGAGTCAAACCTTGTTCTTCAGCAGCAACGATATAGAACGCCATGATGGGTATTACGGCACCGTTCATGGTCATGGAAACTGACATTTGATCAAGCGGAATTTGATCAAATAGGATTTTCATATCCTCAACTGAGTCAATAGCTACTCCTGCTTTTCCAACGTCGCCAGAAACTCTTGGGTGATCACTGTCATATCCACGGTGAGTTGCCAGGTCAAAAGCTACGGACAATCCTTTCTGTCCCGCAGCTAAGTTTCTTCTGTAAAATGCGTTCGATTCTTCTGCTGTTGAGAATCCAGCGTATTGTCGTATGGTCCATGGCCGCACTGCATACATTGTAGCATACGGACCTCTCAAGAATGGCGGGACTCCTGCGGAGTATCCTAATTGTGAAAAGGAATCCGTGTTGGTTTTAATTGAAGTGTTGAATGCCTCATCAAAACCTTTGCTTTTTGTGAGGTCTTCAGAAAGGTTATCCCAAACGAGTCTTGCTAGTCGATCAGTCAGTGCATCTATGAAATAGGATCCATTCGCAGCAGACTGGATAGCATTCATTTTGGACTCATGCCTAATCAGGTTGCCTATATTTCTGCTAATGCGATGCGATCCTTTAGCAGCCCATGATGGTTCGCCCGAATCAAATGTAATACTGTCTGTACCTCCAATAATCGCTGCTAGACCTGAAGTGGTTTGGAGAAGTAGATGATTGCCTTCATCTGCACCTTTTTTCAATAGACTATGTATTGTAAATCCGAACTTTCTGGAATGTAATTTCTCAAGACCCTTAGCCAGCAGTCGGATAACTCTTAGTTTGGATAATTCATGGAAGAAATCAGATCCGATTGTTAATGATAAAGTCAATTCCTTATCTGTCCGGAACAAAGAATTAATGGATAGAGTAATTTCTTCTTTGATGTTGGTGCTTGGTATTGGAATCAATTCATTAAAGTCATTTCCGTTTACCGATACACCAGTACCAAATCCTTTAATGGTGTTTTGAATTTCAATCGGAGTTCCTGAATTGATAAACCCTAGATAGCAATGTTCAGGTTCTATTCCTTTGAGGAGATCATCCATATTGATGGCGGATAAATCTCCAGCGAAGATGATTCCAGAGCAGCCATTCATTAGGGCTTGCTTTGCCTGTTGATTGGCAGACCTGCTTTCAGTTACATCAATTCGCTCATATTGAATCCATTCTTTTGATTCAGATTGATTCAATGTGTGAGCTATATAACCAAGTCCTTCGGCTGTTGAATGATCGTAATAAGCTTTTAGGTCTACGTCTTCTATGCTGGACCAGGTGAGAGCCTCATTAGGATCTTTTCCCTTTAAAAGTTTTTTCGCGGCTTCTTCCCAATCTGAGAATGTCGTTTTGGGGAATTCGTGGAAATTTGGGTTGCTGTTTTTCATGGTTGACAAATTTAAGAAATCAGCTATGTGTATGGATGTAAATTTAACTCGAAAAAATCTACTTGTATTTTTTCAAGAAATTTACGGTTAAACCTCCTAATTTTTGCGGAATAAAAGGATTATAAAAAGTCAAGAGCAAAAGTCATTTTTTTCTTAATTTTTTTATCCACAATTTTGATGTCCCCCTCTTCTGAAAGGGTATCTTTTTGGTCTATTTTCCAAAGTAAAATATAAATCGCCGATGCATGTAGAGACATGGGAAAAATGCCTCCTATTTATTAGGGAACGCATTCCTGCTCAGAGTTTTTCAACCTGGTTTGAACCAATTCAGCCTGTAAGACTTCAAAATGAAGTTTTAACCATACAGGTGCCAAGCCAATTTTTTTACGAATGGTTGGAGGAAAACTACGTGCATTTATTGAAGCAGGCTATCAAATCTCAGATCGGCGAAAATGGGAGATTGGAATATTCTGTTGTGGTAGATCGTGGTAATGATTCCGTGCAGCCAACAACTGTAAGTGTTGCTGGTGCTAGTAACCATCACAATAAAAATCGTGTAAACGGATTTGATGCGTATAAAAATCCTGACTTTTATCAGGAATTGAAGAATAATTCAAACCTGAATCCTTCATACCGCTTCGAGAACTTTATTGAAGGTGACTGTAACCGTTTGGCAAGATCTGCTGGTTTTGCAGTGGCCCAAAAACCCGGTATTACCTCTTTCAATCCGTTGATGTTTTATGGGGGTGTTGGTCTGGGTAAAACTCACCTTGTTCAGGCCATCGGAAATGAGATCATTTCCTCAGATAATACCAAAAGAATCATATATGTTGCTTCAGAGAAATTCACAAATCAATTCATTGAAGCGCTAAGAAATAATAACCTACAGGATTTTATCAATTACTATAAAGAGGTTGATGTGTTGATCCTGGATGATGTTCAGTTCCTGAAAGAAAAGGAGAAGACTCAGGAGATTTTCTTCCATATCTTCAATCACTTGCATCAGGGAGGTAAACAAATCATCATGACATCTGATTGTGCTCCAAAAGACCTGAAAGGTTTGCAAGAGCGATTAGTATCACGTTTCAAATGGGGATTGACTGCTGATCTGCAAGCTCCAGATTTTGAAACAAGAATGGCAATCATTCAAACCAAAATGCAAGCAGACGGAATCAGCATTCCGGACGAAGTGGTTGAATACATTGCTTACACAGTTGATACCAATATCCGAGAATTAGAGGGAGTGGTGATTTCATTGATCGCTCATGCTTCACTTGCCAAATCTCAGATTGATCTGGAGTTAGCGAAGCAAATCCTGAAAAACATTGTGACAGACATTGATTCAGAGGTAGGTATCGATTACATCCAAAAGACTGTTTCTGATTACTTTAAAGTGGAATTAGAAGATCTGAAGGCTAAGACTCGTAAGAAAGAGATCGTAATAGCTCGTCAGGTGGCAATGTACTTTTCTAAGGATTACACAAACCACAGTTTGAAGTCTATTGGATATCATTTTGGTGGAAGAGATCACTCCACTGTAATTCATGCTGTTCAGTCCGTCAACGACATGATTGACACCAATGCCAAATTCAGATTTGCCATTGACGAACTGAAGAAAAAGCTGAAAATCAGAACTGCTGTAGCTTAGAAGCGATATGGGTAGTAAACTTTTCTGCCTCTCTTATCGATTCCAGCAATAATGACACGTCCTTGAATTCTTTCTAATATATCTGCAAACTCCTTAGGGCTTTCTATTGGAGTGTTATTGATATTGGTGACTATGAAACCTTCCGGAATTCCTAATTCCGCAAATGGTCCAGTGCGCTTATAATCAACAACCTTGATACCATTTTTA
>CEPX01050579.1_pt1 | contig 19130 bp, 14 predicted proteins | sample 361361 | NCBI WGS metagenome assembly CEPX01 (sample SAMEA2619974, study PRJEB7988) | marine metagenome | biome: marine biome (ENVO:00000447); feature: mesopelagic zone (ENVO:00000213) & marine oxygen minimum zone (ENVO:01000065); material: "saline water (ENVO:00002010), including plankton...
CTTTGTAATTGAAGGTCAACCGCCTCAAATCGGAATCAGCGTGGCTGACTATCACATTTCTGGGGACTTGATTAAAATGCATAAGGAATTCGTTTTGAACGTGCCTACAGCTGATATTATCACAGCTTTTGATACCGTAGATATGAATTCCAGTAAAGTGGGTGATAAATATGCTCTAGCCGGTCTTACTGAAGGGAAAGCAGTCAAAGTTAATGCTCCCACAGTAGAGGAAGCACCAATCCACGTGGAATGCAAAATTTTTAACACCATTGACGTTCCGCCGCACCGCACTGTATTCTTTGCTCATGTTGTTGCCACAACTGTCCATGAAGGCGTGTGTGATAAGGATGGCCGGCTTAACGTTTCCAACGTCCCCTTTTTTGGGATGACTGCTGGCAGTGGAGAGTTTTATACCATGGGAAAACTTGTTGGTCATATTGGTAAAACAGTCGGGAGAACCGATATTAAATATTAAAAGTTACTGCATAGGCAATTACAACAAGCTAAATTGATTCTTCGGAAATGAAAAATTCGCAAACAGAGTTCAAGAGGCCTTACCCTGTTAAATTGGGAGAAGAGCAGAGAGTAGACACGAATATTCTCATACTTGGTGGTGGCATAGCCGGATGTTGGGCTGCTATTGCAGCGGCAAAAAATAAAGGTGTATCGGTCACCTTAGTTGAAAAAGCACTGACGGTACGAAGTAGCGCTGGTGGTTCAGGATGTGATCACTGGGAACATGCAGTTACAAACCCCAGCTGTCCAGTGACACCTGAAGAAATAAAACATGCCCAGATTGACAGTAATGATGAATATAACAACGGTATCTCACACTACATTGAGGCCAGAGAAGGATACGATCGACTGCTAGATCTGGAGACGTAAAGAATCAGGGGAATACTTTAAACTTTCATGACTTCGAAGTTCAAATATCAGTGGTATCAAGAAATATATGATTCTTTTTCAGCAATCATTGCTGAAGCGGAGGGGTATGGCAAAAAACTTGGGCTAAATAAGCTTCCTAATGATATTGGCCTTTATGCTGGGAGTTCGTCCCGACCGGGAAATCTCCCCAATTACGTTCTCGACCCCATTGTAGAGGCCAATCGAGTCAGTCGGACTACTCCTGTTCGTACTGTGGAAGACGACCTCCGCAAAGTGATTAAAGATGTATATGGTGATCAATACGACGCAGCCGCAGCTAATACGTGTGAAGCATGCCTGAGAATCTGTTTTGAGACTTTATGTGCTCCACCTATCATGCGCCGAGGGGAAACATACCGTGGTTGCGTCTTAATGCCATACAGCGAAGATTATGAATGGATGGGAGGCTACGGCCGTGCTTTCCCACCCCGATACAAGAACCTTCTGGTGGATAGAACTGTTGCTGGAGGGGAACTGGGTGTTGAGGGGAAAACTTTGACTAATCTTGAGACTCTCTACGTCCGAATGGCAGGTGCCAGGTACGATTCTCACGGTGTCCGCTTTAATCCCACTTCTCTTTTGACAAAAGTTGATTCAGCGGCCACATTATCAGAAGTCAAAAAAGTAGCTGCCCGTCATGCTGATTCGTTGGTAGGAATTGCTGCCGTTGGGTATGACACACCCAGTTACGGTCACGGTGAGCAAGATGAAAATGGCACACCTCTCCTCCTTCGCGGACTATGTGATGTAGCTACCGATTATGATGTACCCTATATTGTTGATACGGGCGGTTCAATACCTTTTCTTGGGATGGATCCCCGGGAAATTGGGTGTGACGTTATTACTTATAGTATGGACAAAGCAGGCAGGGCACCTGCTTGTGGTCTGATTATAGGTAAGGAAGAAGTAATGAATCCCATTCGTAAAGGTATGGGACTGGGCGGACAGAGGTATGGTGAAGTATCATCCCATGGGAAAGCTGCTTATACGTTCTGTGATCCTGGTCGTGACACACTGGTAGGACTGGTGGCCTATCTGAAAGTCCTGAGAGATGAACCAAGTCGCGTAAAAGACCCCATTGATCGTTTTCACGACATTGTTTTGGAAGAGTTCGAATCGTTTAATCCAGCGAAGTTCCGGGATCAACTCATATTCACTAAAACATATCAATTGGGCGGAACAGAACTGAATTATGAACAAACGTGGAGCAATGATGGGTTTGGCATACCCATTTTTACTCTGGAGGATCTCTGGGCCAACACAAATCCCATTGTGCTGGCTCAGGAGGCTATGGGTGTAGAACCAGCAACGATATACAGCGGTAAGGTCTTTATGGGGCCCGGTCTTGGCACTTTGGATCAAGAAGGGAATTTAATAGAAGAGAACGCCGTCCTGGGGGTCAAAACACTTGTTAAAGCGATGGAGATTGTCTGTCGCTATTCTGGTGTTGGGGATTAATGAGACGCTCTTTTTTATTCTCTTGTAAGAAGGAGAAAAGAATTTGGTCCCTTTTTCTGTTGATTGGTACCCTTTCGGCACAAAACATCTCATTCAAGGATATGGCGGCGGAGATGGGATTGAACTTTGTGCATGACCACGGCGGCACGGATCAGAAATTCTATGTAGAGACCATGGGCTCTGGCTGTGCCATTCTGGACTATGATGATGATGGTGATTTGGATATTTTTTTCCTGCAAGGTGCACCGTTACCGGGTTGGAAGAAAAAAACCACACTTCGGAATCAGCTTTTTCGCAATGATGGTGATCAATTCACAGATGTTACGGGAGAATCCGGCCTGGGGGACACTTCCTATGGTATCGGCTGTGCAGCTGCTGATTATGACAATGATGGAGATACCGATCTGTACGTCACCAACTTTGGCCCGGACATCCTGTACAGAAATGAAGGTGACGGCACTTTTGCCGATGCATCTTATGCGGCCGGCATTTCTAACCCTCTCTGGTCCGCCAGCGCTGCCTTTTTCGACGCTGACAACGATGGCTGGCTCGACCTTTTTGTCACCAATTATGTGGAATATTCTTTGGAGAAGAATCCTTGGTGTGGAGACCAGAGGAAAGACCAACGGGCCTATTGTGACCCTGATGTCTTTATGGGAATATCAGATGTTTTTTACCACAATAATGGTGACGGCACATTTTCAGATATGTCCGAAAAGTCTAATGTTATGAAAGGAAAGGGTAAAGGATTGGGTGTAATCCCTGCAGACTTTGATAATGACGGCGATATGGATGTCTATGTAGCCAATGATAAGGTGATGAATAATCTCTTTATTAACGATGGTACAGGGATTTTTAAAGAGGATGCGCTCTTTGCCGGTGTAGGGTTTAATGAAAATGGGCAGGCTGAAGCTGGCATGGGAGTCGATTTTGCCGATTATAACCGGGACGGCTGGCTTGACCTTTTTGTCACCAATTTCAGTGGAGAATCCAATACACTTTACAGGAATGACAAAAACGGATTTTTAACAGATGTGACGTTTGCTGCCGGCCTGGGGCAACCAAGCCTTGAGGTTCTCGGTTTTGGCACCAATTTTGTCGATTTGGACCTGGATGGTTGGGAGGATATTTTTGTGGCCAACGGCCATGTTATCGATAATATTGAGCTATTTAATCCGGATTATACCCATGCACAGCGTAAGCAGGTGTTTATGAACAGAGGTGACGGAACATTCATAGATAAGACCTCTGAAATAGGCGGTGCTTTGCAGGAACCGCAAGTGGGGCGTGGAGCAGCCTTTGGTGATATAGACAATGATGGAGATATTGATATTGTCATTTCCAATAATAACGGCCAGGCGAGTTTACTTATAAATGAAGGCCCGCCGAAAAATAACTGGATAGGTTTATTATTAGAGGGACGACTCTACAACCTGGATGCCATTGGCGCCCGTGTAACAGTTACAAGCGGTGGAAATAGCCAAATTGCTACCGTAAATCCTTCGGCCAGTTACCTAGCCTCCAATGATAAGCGTCTTCAGTTTGGATTGGGCTCCCAAACGGTTGTTAATGAAATTTCTATTCAATGGCCGGGTGGAGGGGTTGATCGGATTGAAAATATTGAGGGAAACCGATATTATCTTATTCAGCCGGGGGGCAAAATATCCGCAATTCAACAGTAGTCCTAGCTATTCTGTGTATATGTCTGAAAGCACAGAATGAAAACCGGCTTGACGAGGCATATCGACTTATGGAGCAGGATCTTAACGGCCGGGCGTCGGAGCTGTTGAGTGAGATCGTTACCGATGAGCCGGAGAATTTTGTTGCCTGGGCAGGCTTGGGAAAAGCGTACGACCGTTCTGGTAACATTATGGGTGCCTCGGAGGCATATCGTAAAAGTCTTTCATTAAAGCCAAACCAACCTGATGTTTGGGTCTCATTCGGCAATTTCTATTTCCGGGGTAAAAGCTATCAGCAATCCGTCAGTGCCTATCAATCGGCTCTGAAGTATGACCCTGAAAATGCAAAAGCTCAAAACAATCTTGGGTCCGCCTATATGGAGATGGGTGAACTGGAAAAAGCGGCCTCTCACTTTTCAACAGCAACAAAGTTCGATGGTGGGTATGCTCTTGCCTACAGGAATGCCGGAGATGTTAATATTCGGCTGGGCAATTTCAGTAAAGCTATCGAATGGTTAGGGAAGGCGACGGAGGCTGACCCTGAAAATCTTTTTGGGTGGTATTGGCTGGGGAGAGCCTATGTAGGGGCAGGCCAGCCCAAAACGGCCATTCCCCATTTTCTCCGTGTTCTCACCCGTCGCCCTGAACTACCTCAAGTTCATCACGATCTGGGAGAGGCCTATTTTCTTATCCGAGATTATGAGAAGGCCATGGAACATGTGAAAACAGGCATGCGCATCAATCCTACCGGTCCTAAATCATACGTTACGCTAAGCAGAATTTATATTCACCTTGGTCGGCAAAGAGATGCGCTTGCTATTCTTGAAAAAGGGACAGAGGCAAACCCGTCAGCTGCGGCCATCTATATTGAGATGGGCGATATTCACAAATCAGGTTCACGACATAACGATGCTTTAAGAGCATATACGCGTGCTGTAGCTCTGGAACCGGAACGGTGGTTTGGGAACTATAAGCGAGGAGTTGCCCTCTATTATTTGTCACAGCTTGAACAGGCAGAAACAGCTCTGAATGAAGCTTCAAAACTTAATCCGTCAGCAGCTCCGTTGAAACTTTTTCAGGGTCTCGTGACACTGGCACAGAATCGGCCGGAAGAAGCGAGAATCGTTCTGAAAGAAGCTTCACAACTGGAAGTAAACAACCCTGATATCTGGTTTCACCTGGGTCAGGCTAATCAGCGTCTTGGAGATTGGAACAGAGCAAAAGACAGTTTTGAAAAAGCTTATGATTTAAACCCGAGGAAGTCAGAAGTACTTTACGGACTGTCCGAGGTTAACAAGAAATTGGGAGATCGAGAAAAAGCTAGAGAGTATAACCGGCTGTTTAAGGATGTATCGCAGTTTGAAGAGGAGCAGAACGTTCTGGAGAAAAAACTTTCGGGCAAACCGAACAGTACCGAATTGAGGCGTGACCTAGCGACACTCCTTGAGAAAAACGGCGCACTGGAGGAAGCGATGGAATACCTCCGTCAGGCTGTCTACCTGGGCGATGAAGAAGCGTCGACTGAGATGGACCGTCTGGAGAAACTTCTCGTCCGTCGCTGAATCTTAACGCCAAATAGGCTCGATTCTTCGGGCAGAAAACATTAACTTAACCTCTCTCGTCCAGAGACAGATCATTTGCTGACGAAAAGATATTTTGTTGTGAGAAAGTTCCATTATTTTTTTCTGAGGAATAGCCCATTCCCTCCTTTCGTACTGGAAGATTAGGTAAAAAATCGGATGGAAATGGAGTGGTCACCATAGAACCTCCCTTCATTACTGAATTGCGATCACATCTTGCGAAACCGCTCCCGGGTGTGATGGCGCAAATCAAGATGGCACTTCGTCCTCCTTATATTCCCCCTTTAGCACGAAATGAGGGAGATGCAATGCCGTCAGCAGTGCTTATTCTTCTCTTTGAGGAAAGTGAAGAATGGTCATTCTTTCTCATAGAACGTTCCCATGCCGTCGAGTCTCACCGTGGTCAGATTTCACTGCCCGGCGGCGCGCAGGAACAGGGTGAGTCTCTGGAAGAAACGGCCCTTAGAGAAACCAATGAAGAAATTGGAGTTATACCGGCATCCGTGAAAATACTTGGTGCAATGACACCCTTATTTATTCCGGTTAGCGGTTTCCGGGTACACCCCTTTGTGGGATGGAGTGAATCGACACCTGAGGCAACAATTGATGAGATCGAAGTGGCGGCACTCCATAAAATTCGACTAGACGCTTTGCTTGACGACTCGGTGGTAAAACTGGAACAGAAGGAAATCAGGGAATTTGATGTGGACGTTCCTTATTTCCATTTTGAACAGTTAAAGGTTTGGGGTGCCACGGCAGCAATTTTAAGTGAATGTAAAGATCTGTTTTCAAAATGTCACTTTGTGGAGAAAGAGCTATGAAAAAAATGGTGCTGTTCATATTGATAACAACCTTGGCAGGCCAGAGCACGCGGACTCATCCGTCGCCTGGTCTAGGGGATTACAATGTACCCTTCTTCAAGGGAGGGTCGTACAGAGCCGACATCCAGTCGCCCACTGAATTTCTCGGTTTTGAACTGGGAGGCCGATCTATTACTCATTCGGAAGTGATGTCCTATTTCACCTATTTGTCAGAGACTGCTCCAAACGCTCAACTAAATGTCTATGCTCATTCATTTGAAGGCAGAGAACTGGTCTATCTGGTGGTGACGTCTGAGAAGAACTTTGACCGGTTGGAAGAGATTCGCTCACAAATGGCGGATTTGGCTCATCTCAAAGTGAACTCAACTCAAGCGGAAAAACTGATTAAAGCGCTACCTACTGTTGCATGGTTGGGCTACGGTATACACGGCGATGAAGTTTCCAGCGTGGATGCTTCGGTTTATCTTGCTTACCAGCTTTTGGCCGGGCGAGACAGAACAACACGAAACATTTTGGATAATATGGTGATCTGTATTGACCCTATGCAGAACCCTGACGGGCGTATGCGCTTTGTGAAACAGATGGAGCAGTACAACAGCGTTGTTCCCAGCGGTGATATCCAGAGCCTCCACCACAGAGGCGTTTGGCCGTATGGCAGAGGTAATCACTATCTGTTTGACCTCAACAGGGACTGGTTTCTTCTGGTGCACCCTGAGACGCGAGGGCGGGTGGAAGGTATCCTGAAGTGGAATCCACAGTTTGTTCTTGATTGTCACGAGATGGGACCCTATGACACATATCTCTTTTCACCGCCAAGGGAGCCCTTTAATCCATTCCTTCCCAAGGAGACTTTCAAATGGTGGAATCAGTTTGCCAAGGATCAGGCAAAGGCGTTCGATGAGCAAGGGTGGAGTTACTACACTCGAGAGTGGAACGAAGAAATGTATCCTGGTTACGGCAGTTCCTGGCCAATGTATCTGGGCGCAATCGGAGTCCTTTATGAACAGGCCGGTGTGGACGGTTCCCGCGTGAAACGGCCCGATGGAACGGTGATGACTTACCGTGAAACAGTACATCACCATTTCACCAGCTCCATGGCAAATCTCTTGACAGCAGCTTCGAATCGTGAGACCCTTCTCCGGGATTACTATCAACACAGGAAAGCCGCCGCCGGGAACGGCAAAAAAGCGCGACGTGAGGCGTTTTTGTTTATACCTAGTGATAATGTCAGCAGATTCGAAAAGTTTGCTTCTGCGCTCACTTTTCAGGGGATTGAAGTTGAAGTAGCCCAGGAAAGTTTTGAACTTCGGAACATCACGGATAGAAACGGGAAACTGGTGAAGCAGAAAAATTTTCCTGAAGGAACCCTTATGGTACCACTTGATCAGCCAAACCGAAATCTTGTGGAGGCTATTCTCTCCTTTGAGATCAGACATAATAATGAATTCTTGAAAAGTCAGCGGAAAGAGAGGTTGAAGTATGACGACTCCCGGCTTTATGATGCTACCGGGTGGTCTCTTGCCTTGGGCTATGACATGGACGCATATTTTTCTGGGAGCGTACCGGCTGTCAAGTCCACAGCCCATGAGTCAAGATCCATAAATGGGCGACTCACCGGTAGAGATCCTAAAGTCGGTTACATTTTTTCGGGAGCTGATGACAGGGCTTTGTTAGCCTTGGCGAGGTTGCTGGATGCCGGTGCTAAAGTGTGGTCTGCCACAGAACCGTTCTCTGTGGAGGGGGAAAGCTATCCACGGGGAAGTTTTCTTATCCGGAGTAACGCCAACAGCCATCTTGCTGAGCGGACACTTCAAGAAATAGCTGAGGAGACGGGAGTTACTTTGACAGCGGTCAATTTTGGTCTGGCTTCAGTGGGATCAGACCTCGGCGGCGGTGAGTTTGAATTGCTAACCCGTCCCAAGATCGCCCTGGTGGGTGGAGAGACCACATCACCATACAGTTTTGGCAACATCTGGCACACGCTGGACGCCAGAATGAATATGAAAACATCGACACTAAGTTCCACATCATTAGCGGGGACTGATCTAGATAAATATAATGTGCTGATCCTTCCATCTACCTACGGTGGACCGAGAACCTACAAAAGGCTTCTTTCTGAAGGTGGGGTGACACATCTCCGGGAATGGGTTGAAGACGGTGGTACCCTCATTGCCGTCGGCGCCGCGGCCGCTTTTGTGGCCGACAGCTCTGTTTCACTGGTGTCAGTCCGACAGAAACGGCAGGTTCTAAACAAACTGGATGAATACACCAGTGCCCTTTCAATGTACCGACAGGCCGCATCCCCTACTGTGGATAGCCTGGCCGTGTGGGAGGGGAAACGACCTGAAAAAAGAAAAGAAGAATCTACAGAAAAGTTTGATTCAAAAACCGCCAAGAAAGCGGATAAACTAGCCAGACAGCTGTCACCGCAAGGGGTCATTATGCGTATTGATCTGGATGAAGAACACTGGCTTTCGTTCGGTTTGGGATCCGATGTCCCCATTATGGTGGACAACTCATACAGTTATGTTTCGAAAGACAATAGTGATGTGGCTGGTCGATTCGCTAATTATAATAATGTTAAAATCTCCGGGATTCTCTGGCCAGAAGCGCGAGAACGATGGGCAAATTCTGTCTACTGTGCACGTGAATCCGTGGGCAAGGGGCAGGTGATTCTTTTTGCCACGGACCCCAACTTCAGGGCATATTTCTACGGTGGTGAGCGAATGCTGCTTAATGCTATTCTCCTGGGGCCGGGATTCGGTACACGTCAAACAGTTGAATTCTAACTAAATAGAGAGGGGGCAGTTTGGAACAGCGAGAATCTGAACAACGTTTTTCGTCAAGGTTAGCATTTCTTATGAGTGCACTGGGGATCGCCGTGGGAACAGGCAATATCTGGCGGTTCCCACGGATTGCCGCCACAAACGGCGGTGATGAAGGAGCTGGTGCATTTCTTGTGGCGTGGGTCATCTTCCTTTTCCTTTGGAGTATTCCTCTCATCATAGCTGAGTATATCATGGGGAGAAAATCCCGAAAAGGGACAGTGGGTGCTTTTGTTTCCCTTGTGGGAGGAAAGTTTGCCTGGATGGGTGGATTTGTTGGTTTGGTCACCACTGCCATCACGTTCTACTATTCTGTAGTGGTGGGATGGTGTATCTACTACTTCATTCAGATGTTGTCCCAGCCGCTCCCTGAAACGACTGAAGCATCCTGGTCGCTGTGGAACAATTACCAAGCAAGCGCTTTACCCTTGTTTTTTCATGGCATGGCTATGGCAGTAGGAGCGCTGGCCATCTGGCGGGGTGTTTCATCTATTGAAAAGGTCAACAAGGTGCTTATTCCAACACTGTTAGCGATAGTTGTTCTTTCCGTAATTCGTGCTTTAACCTTGCCAGGTGCTTGGAATGGAGTGGCTTACCTTTTTACGCCCCAATGGAGCCAGCTTAGCAATCCCAAGCTATGGCTGGAAGCTTTGACCCAAAACGCTTGGGACACCGGTGCTGGATGGGGACTATTCCTCACCTATGCCATCTATATCAGGCGCCGATACGGCATCGTAAAAAATGCATTTGTCACAGCTATCGGTAACAATATGGTGTCACTTCTTGCAGCCCTTATGGTGTTCGGTACTGTCTTTTCCATCCTCGGAATGGAAGGAAAGACCAGCGGTGAAATACTTGGTGTCATGAAAGAAAGCGGTCCCGCCGCTACCGGTCTCACTTTCATCTGGATGCCACAGCTTTTTGCCAAAATGCCCATGGGGAAACTGCTGGCCATTCTCTTTTTTCTGGGACTCTCATTTGCCGGTTTTTCTTCACTCATCTCAATGATGGAGCTCACCAGCCGCAATCTTATTGATCTTGGTTTGAAAAGGAAAATGGCTATCGCTTGTGTGGCGGGTGTCAGTTATATCATGGGTATCCCCTCTGCAAAAAATCTTGATTTGTTCGGGAATCAGGATTTTGTATGGGGAGTGGCACTCATGATATCCGGAATTTTTGTTGCTGTGGCAGTTATGCGGTACGGAGTTACAGTCCTGCGGGAAAAAGAGGTGTTGCAGAATAAAAATGACTGGGATTTGGGTGCGTGGTGGGACAAAAACATAAAATTTGTTGTCCCAATGCTCGGCATAGCACTCCTTATTTGGTGGCTATCTCTCTCAGCTACAGTCTATGCACCGGATGATTGGTATAATCCCTTATCGCCATATAGTGTTATGACATGCCTTGTTCAATGGGGTACTGTTCTGGCTGTTCTTTTGTGGCTGAACAGGTGGATGGCTGATCGGATACAGAGTTAAACCGATTAAACCAAGGAGGAGAAAATGAATCATATCATCCATTTCTTTCGATTGTTGATTGCTGTTGCTGTAATGATTTGTGTAATCCCGACGATGGCGCAGGAAAAAACACCACCAAATCTCAATGATATTAAATCTCAACTTGAGAAACAGAATGAATATCTTCACCACAAACTCGATCAAATCTCCCGCCAGGTAGATGATCTCATGTTTTTCCATAGCCTGGGAGATATTTCTGAGATTGATTTGGCCAGTATTACTGGCCCACCTTTGAAGCATCAGCCTAACCCTACAGCACAGGGTGCTAACAATCCATGGCGTTTTCGCGCTTATGTATTCATTCCAAAAAATCTGAACAAAAGTAAAAAACAGCCTCTCGTTGTTCTGCCTCATGGCGGTGTTCACAGCAATTTCTCCTCAGGGTTCACCAATATCTTGCGTGAACTGCTGACACAAGGTTATACCATCGTGGCACCGGAGTACCGGGGGAGCACAGGTTACGGCCGTGGAACATATGAAGCTATTGATTACGGCGGACTGGAGATAGAAGACACCTACGCTGCAAGGAATTATATGCTTGAGCGCTACAATTTTCTCGATCCGAAACGGGTCGGCATTGTCGGTTGGAGTCATGGTGGCCTCCACGCTTTGATGAATATTTTCGAACATGGCAATGATTATACCGTTGCTTATGCAGGTGTACCTGTGAGCGACCTCATTGCCCGCATGGGATATAAGACACAACGGTATCGCGATCTCTACTCTGTGGATTACCATATCGGGAAATCAGCCTATGAGGATGTGGAGGAGTATAAAAAGCGGTCACCTTCCTGGAACACGGAGAAATATGATGGTACACCGTTACTTATCCACACCAACACTAACGACGCCGACGTAAATGTTCTTGAGGTCGAACGTCTTATTCAGGCTCTTGAGGCAAACGGAAAAAAAGGTTTTGAGTACGAAATTTTTAAAGACATTCCCGGGGGACACTCCTTTGATAGAATGGATTTTGGCCAAGCGAGGGAGATAAGACTGAAGATCTGGAAATTTCTGGCTAAATATCTGAAGCCGGATAGTCCCATGTAATCGGATTTGATGTTCTTGAAAAAGTGGTTTCTCAGTTGTACACTCCAAGGAAATAAAATTTATAGGAGATTCTAATGAAAACGATGGATCGAAGATCATTTATGGGAACGATTGGGAAACCGATGGCTGCTGCAGCTGCGGTTGCTGCCATAGAGCCGGCCCTCATGAACCGGGCTCTGGCGTCTGTAAGGGGGATTAAAGGAGACCCATCTGACATTGCAAAGGATGAATCATTCTGGTTTGAGATTCAGCAGGCGTATACCGCTGATCGTGGTATGATCAATCTTAACAATGGTGGCGTCAGCCCATCTCCGGCTGTTGTTCAGGAAGCGATGAAACGCCACCTCGATTTTTCCAACACATCACCGGCTTATTCCATGTGGCGCATTCTGGAACCTCAGCGTGAACCTGTTCGGCGACGTCTGGCTCGTTTTCACGGCTGTGACACGGAAGAGATTGCTCTCACCCGGAACGCTTCAGAAGGCCTTCAGATCTGCCAGAATGGCTTTGACTTTGAGCCCGGTGATGAAGTGCTCACCACGACCCAGGATTATGGGCGAATGATCAATACTTTCAAACAGAGGGAATGTAGAGATGGCATTGTTATGAAACAGTTCCAGATTCCTATTCCGGCGGAAGATGACGATGAAGTTGTTCGACTTTTTAAAAAGGGAATCACTTCCAAAACCAAACTGATTCTCATGTGCCATATGATCAACATTACGGGGCAGATTCTTCCTGTTAAGAAGATTACGAGAATGGCCAGAAAGAAAGGAATCCCGGTAATTGTAGACGGTGCCCACACTTTTGCCCATTTTGACTTTAATGCCGCGGACTTGGACTGTGACTATTATGCCACCAGTCTTCATAAGTGGCTTTGTGCTCCTCACGGTACCGGCTTACTCTATGTTAAGAGGGACAAGATCGCCGATCTTTGGCCAATGCAGGCGCCTGGGCAGTGCGAACACGATGATATCCGCAAGTTTGAAGAGATAGGAACCCACCCGGCGGCAAACTATCTGGCCATAGGTGACGCCCTCACTTTTCACCAGGGAATCGGTAGTAAGAACAAAGAAGCCAGGATGGTTTATCTTAGAAACAGATGGGCAAAACCGTTGCTGGAAAATGATAGGGTTAAACTACATACCAGCCTTAAACCTGGAAAAGCGTGCGGCATTGCCACAGTGCAGATTGAAGGGCTTGATACTTCAGATGTGGCATCCCATCTCTGGGACAAGTACCGGATTTTTGTTGTTCCCATCAAACACGCTGAATTTGAGGGGTGCAGAGTAACACCTCACGTCTATACCACAATTGAAGAGATTGACCGCTTTACAGATGCCATGACAGATATTGTGAAAAACGGCGTCAGTAAGTCTTAGTGCGACAGACAGCTGTATTGATTACCGCACTGGTCTTTTCGGCCTGTGCTGGCGGAGGTGGAAACAGGGAGGTTATTTCCACACCTGACGCCCCGGCTGCCATCGGTCCTTATTCCCAGGGTATACGTGTAGGGAACACACTTTACCTTGCGGGCCAGATTGCTCTTGATCCTGCTACGGGAAAATTGGTGGGAGGGGATATCGAAGCCCAGACCCACCGGGTGCTAAAGAACCTCGGTGCGGTGCTTAAGGCAGCTAGTTTTGACTATTCAGATGTGGTGCAGGTCCAGGCGTATCTGGCGGATCTGAATGATTATAAAGCCATGAATGATATCTATGCCACCTACTTCAGTGCAAGCAAGCCTGCCCGTGCCGTAGTAGAGGCGGCCCGGATTCCACGGGATGCTCTCGTTGAAATTATGATGGTGGCGGTGAAGTCCTAGATTTAGATCTTCACATATCGACCCAAACACCGCCCCCTTTTTCCTTTGCCTGACTGTAGATATATTGTGCCGCCGCCACATCTTCAACGGCCATTCCCAGCGATTTGAACAGGGTGATCTCGTCCGATGACTGCCGTCCGTCAGCACCTCCTTCTAGTACCTCTCCTATTTCTCCCAGAATATGATCATGAGAAACTGCACCCTCAGAAAGAGGGATGAGAAAGTCACCAGCCTCATTGGTGGCCGATTCACGACTGTCCACATAGAGCTTTGAATTAACCACCGCCTCACTATCAAGCTCCCGTCTCTTTGCCATGCTGGAGCCCACAGCGTTGATGTGGGCGCCCGGAGATAGCCACGCCCCTTCTAGGATCGGCTCAGCGGCCGTGGTGACGGTGCAAACGATATGAGCATTGTCCACAGCGGTTTGCACATCATTTGAGACAGTTATATCTGTTGAAGACAGGTCTGAAAGCTCTTCTGCAAGTTTCTGGGCATTTTTGCTTGTCTGGCTCCAAATACGGACAGACTGAATATTTCTCGCTTCTGTCATGGCAGTAAAATGAGACCGGGCCTGAACGCCGGAGCCGAGGATGGCCAGTGTGGCTGCTTCTTTCCTGGCCAGCGTTTCCGTTGCAACGCCACTGGCAGCAGCTGTCCGGATGGCTGTTATCTCTATGGCGTCCATGATGGCCAGTGGATTACCGTGTTTGGCAGAAAAGAGAACCACCAACCCTTGATGAGAATCAAACTTTGTTTCACTTTCATTGTGAAAAACGGTGATAAGTTTACCAGCCAGTGCTTTTGAGGCACCATCATAGCCCGGCATGGGGGCCAGGATACCACCACTCCCCGGCACTTTCATCATGGTTCTAAGGGGCTGGACAGACTCGCCGCGGGAATAAGCCCGAAATGTGTTAGCTAGTACGTCCATACAAGCTCGCATGGGCAACAACTCTTTTATCTGCTGACGGTCGATGATGAGAACTTTCATATCCGCTGACTCCTTAATAACAGATTGCCAGGATCTCTGAGCATGACAGGCATAAATTAGATATGCGATGTTTCCGCTCCAATCTGTCTCCCTGTCTTGACTTTCGTCTGACGGGAAGGTAGTTTCGACACTTACTTTCCCTATGAGTGATTCAACCCTCCGTCGTGATCTCGGTTCTCTCTCCGGCTACGCCACCATCGTTGGTATTCTGGTGGGCGCTGGGATTTTTCGTGTGACAGGGGAGGCGGGTGCTGTGGCGGGGAGTTCAGTTCCCTTTGCCTATCTACTATTTGCTCCAATTGTTCTTGCCACAGCTTTTGCGTACAGTGTTTTTTCTTCAACGCCTCTTGGCAATCGACCCGGCGGTGCGTATCTACATATTTCCAGAACGTTCGGGAATTATTACATCGGATTCGTGGCTATGTGGATGAAACTGGTAGCGTTTGTTGGAGCCATTTCTTTCATGTCTACCAGTTTCGGTGAATATATGAATTTCTTCATCCCTGGGCAGGATCCGCGCTTTTGGGCAGTGATCGTGCTGCTGGTTTTTTATGGAATCAACATTTTTGGGATCAAATATTACGGTAGGGTTCAGATTGGCATGCTGATTGTGCTTATGATCAGCATTGTGTTGCTTGTGGTACCTGGACTGGCAGCTGTTGACCTCAGCTATTACGACCCAATTCTGCCCAAAGGTTGGAGTGGCCTACTGTCAGCCATGCCCATGCTCTTTTTCAGCTATGCCGGCTTTGAGACGCTGGCCCAGACGGCGGGAGAAACCAAGGACGCCACACGGACGTTGCCTGTCATATTTGTGAGAGGTGTTCTTGCGTCAGTGGTCATCTTTTTTCTCATGTCTTTTGTGGCGTTTGGGGTTCTTCCCGCTGAAGTATTGGCTCAATCCAAATCTGCCATGGCTGATGCAGCAGCGGTGTATCTTCCGCCCTGGGGCGCTGGCATAGTGGCTCTCGGAGGCATGAGTGCTTTTTTGACCAGTATTAACGGTTCGATTCTTGTTCCCTCACGGATGTTTTTTGTGTTCAGTGAAGACCGTCTCATGCCAGGTTTCCTTTCGGCGGTCCACCCCAAATGGCGCACACCCCACGTTAGTCTCATCATCAGTGCTGCCATCTGTATTGTTCTTGTATGGACGCAATCATCACAATTTCTTTTGAATACAGGACTCATCGGAATTTTCATCGTCTATTTTCTCCAGGGGGTGTCGCTCATGGTATTGCCGAAAGTCAACCGGTCACTCTATGAGTCGGCTCAATTCAAGCCGCCACCTTTAATTGTTATCGGCATAGGACTTTTCTCAGCGGCCGTCATGCTCATATTCATGACGTCTATTTTGAAAGCAGTCTTTATCTGGACAATCTTATGGCTGGCTGTGGGGAGCGTCCTCTTTTTCGTGGGCCGCCGGCAAGGGAAAGCCGAAGGATTTGATTATAATGCCCGGCTGGTCAGAGACTTCACCATAGAAAACTGATCTTTTGAACATCGATCTGTATCAAACTGCTACTGGGCTGCTTGAAAAAATCCGGAAGAAGGATATATCCGCTCTGGAGCTGCTTGAAATTCATCTTCAAAAAATCGAGGAGATAAATCAAGAGATCAATGCAGTTGTAGTAACAAACGCTGAACAGGCCACGGAGCGAGCCAAGGCAGCTGATGAAGCACTCACCCGTGATGAATTGTGGGGTCCTCTACACGGTCTCCCCATGACCGTTAAGGATGCCTTTGAGGTAGAAGGGTTAACTTCTACCGGCGGATCACCTAAATGGAAGGATCACATCCCAGTGAGGAACGCTGATGCCGTTCAGCGTTTCGTGGATGCTGGTGCTATTGTATTTGGGAAGACAAATGTGCCACTGCTGTCGGTCGATTTTCAAACTTTTAACGATGTTTACGGGATTACAAACAATCCGTGGGACGTCACCAAAACACCTGGTGGTTCTTCGGGAGGCGCAGCGGCAGCGCTGGCTGCAGGAATGACACCGTTGGAAATTGGCAGTGACATTGGTGGTTCTATCCGGACGCCGGCCCATTTTTGCGGCGTATACGGCCATAAACCAAGTTACGGTATTATCTCTATGCGGGGACACATCCCGCCACCACCGGGGTGTGTGAGTGATGGTGACACCCTTTCCGTAGCGGGCCCACTGGCCCGTTCACCAGAGGACCTTGAACTTGCTCTTTCATTACTGGCAGCACCAAAAATGATGGACGGCGTGGCGTGGGAACTGAAACTACCTCCACCGAGACATGAAACGCTGAATGATTATCGTGTGGCCGTCTGGCTGGATGATCCATACTGTCCTGTGGAGAGGGCCATTGCTGACGCCATTCAGGGGGTAGTAGAGAAGCTGGCAAAGTGTGGTGTGAAAATTGTAGAAACGCATCCCGACATTTCTCTTGAGTTGAATGATCAGGTCTTCTGGGATCTCGTCCCTCCAGTTATAGCCACAGGTTTCCCTCCGAATGTGATTGATAGCATGAGAAAACTATTAGATTCCAGCGAGCCAAATGATGATTCTCTGCCTGTTCGGCAGGCCCGGGGTGCGCTGATTCCTCATAAAGATTGGCTGTCAGCCAATGAGCGGCGACACCGTGTCCGGGCGAAGTGGCACGAGTTGTTCTGCAACTACGATGTGCTCTTATGTCCCACAACTGTTACCTCCGCGTTTGAACACGATCACAGTCCCGACTTTTTCCAGAGGGAACTGATAGTGAATGGAGAACCACGACCTTATTTTGAACTGATGGTGTGGGCAGGACTGGCTATCAATGCCCAGCTTCCGGCCACAGTAGCACCTGTAGCGTTATCTGATGAAGGCATGCCTGTGGGAATACAGATTATAGGTCCTTACTTGGAGGACCGGACCACAGTGAAATTCGCGGAACTGCTTGAAAAAGTATGTGGCGGTTTCAATCAGCCACCCAAAATTAATTGAAAGTGTTGTCAACGTAGCTCTGTTGAACCAGTTCAAACAGTCTTTAATAAAATGATAGGTAAAAAATGAAAAAATCCAGAAGAGAATTTCTAAAAGCAGCAACTTTTGCAGCAACAACCTTGGGGCTTAACCTGTCTAAAGGGAAGACAAAAACTGTTCACTACGGAGCTGGGGAACCCATCTCTATTCTCATCCTGGGGGGTACCGGTTTTATCGGACCTCATATGGTGAAAAGCGCACAGGCCCGTGGTCATGTTATTACCCTTTTTAACCGTGGGAAAACAAATACTCACCTTTTTCCTGAGGTTGAAAAGCTGAAGGGGGATCGAGAGAATGATCTTGAATCACTTAAGGGTCGCACATGGGATGTAGTCATCGATAATTCAGCCATCCGACCTTGGTGGGTCCGAGATACAGCCCAATTGTTGAAAAAATCTGTGGATCGCTACCTCTTTACATCTACCCGTTCTACCTACGCAGATTATTCTGAGATAGGTATGGACGAAACCAGCCCTCAGTATGATCCTGATCCAAGTGCAGTAGGTGAGCGTCGCAGTCTCGGCTACGGCCAGGATAAGGTTTTATGTGAGCGTGAAGCCCGAAAAGCGTTTGGCGACCGTACCCTCATCGTTCGGCCGGGTCTCATAGTAGGCCCCGGAGATAACACAGACCGTTTCACTTACTGGCCCGTGCGAATTGACAGGGGAGGTGAAGTACTGGCACCAGGGGATCCTGAAAATGGTGTTATGTTTATAGATGTGAGAGATTTGGCGGAGTGGTATATCCGTCTTATAGAGAATGGTAATACGGGGAACTACAATGCTCTTGGACCTCAGGCACCCCTCACTTTTGCCGAATTTCTCTATGGGTGTCGGGCTGTAACCAATGCCAATGTCTCTTTTACCTGGGTTGAGACAAGTTTTCTTTTGGATAGGGAACTTCGCCCTTATCGTGAATTTCCGTGTTGGATGCCCGCTGAAGGTGATCGCTTAGGCTTTCAGAGATTTGACCTTTCCAAACCGCTGGCAGCGGGACTCACCTACCGACCCCTTGCAGTTACGGCATTTGACACTTTAGAATGGTATAAATCTCTACCAGGCGAAAGAACAGCGGAACTGAAGGCTGGGATTTCCGCTAAACGGGAGTTTGAAGTTCTAGCAGAATGGCATGCTAAAAAAGAATGATATGATGTTTCTATCTTATGAAATATCCGTTTTCAGTTTCTGAAGATTGACGGAGTTGCTTAAGAGTATTTTTCCAATTTTTAAACGTTGGACTTGACCACAGTGAAATTCGCCGAACTGTTACGGGAGGTGAGCGGTGAATTCACAACAAACACTCATATTTCATGAAAATTCAGTATCTTTTCAATGAACAGAAAACGGGGAAACAATGTTCATGCAAAAGAGAAACGGGATTTATTGTGGAAACACCCGGCTCTTGGGGAATATTCATCTTCAGTAATAGAGAATCGGATGGGATTAATGGGCAGATCTTTATTTG
>CEPX01197764.1_pt1 | contig 19110 bp, 22 predicted proteins | sample 361361 | NCBI WGS metagenome assembly CEPX01 (sample SAMEA2619974, study PRJEB7988) | marine metagenome | biome: marine biome (ENVO:00000447); feature: mesopelagic zone (ENVO:00000213) & marine oxygen minimum zone (ENVO:01000065); material: "saline water (ENVO:00002010), including plankton...
CGCCAGGGGTATTGGTAACTAAAATTTTTCTTTTTTTAGCCGCGGCAACATCAATGTTGTTATAGCCAACTGCGTAGTTAGCAATAATTTTTAGTTTTGGGCCAGCGGCATCCATGATGTCACCATCAATGTCATCGGTTAACAAACAAAGTATGGCATCAGCTCCTTTGATGCCTTTTTTAATTTCAGATTTAGTTAACACTCGATCAACATTACTAACTTTTACTTGGTAGCCTTTTTGCTTAAGAAGTTTAATGCCAGAATTAGGAATTTTTCTTGTAACAAATATTTTAGCTTTAGCCATATAAATGAAATAGTTCAATTATAAAGATGGCAATGGTTGTTATCGCCGTAGCAATACAGTATTCACACCAATGTTTTAAAACAAGAGCCTGAACATAAATCAAAAAAATAGAAAAGCCAGCGGCAACAGTCGCAATAAATACTAAAATTAAAGAAAGTGAGAAATTAGCAACTTCAGTAACTCCTTCTAACCCTAAAATTATAAAGCCAACAACTAATAAGTAGTAAAGCATCCCTAAAATCTCATTAGGAAAACCAAATATTTTATTATATTTACTATCAACTACTAAGTTACAATCTTGTCCGGTAAAACAAACTAAACTTTCCTGACGGCTTTTTTTGAAGAAGATATAAAAAGAAATAATAAAACCAATAACGGCAAAAGGGAAAATCCAAATTGATACCATGGCTAACTGTTTGATTATTTTTAAGTTGTTGGAGTAGCCGCTTGATTTTGATTTGACACACTTGCTGATTTTTTATTAGCCATCATTTCATCTAAAGAAAATTTACCACCACCATGTGAGGCTAATACTAACGAGGAAACTAATATTAACAGTTCATAGGCCCAGCCACCAGTGAATGGTTTACCAAATTTGGTAATGCTAAAATAGGTTGCACCAACCATAATTAACGCTAAAACAATCGAAAAAATTGGCACAAATAAGCCTAAAATCATGGCGACACCAGCAATTGGTTCAACAATTGACAGAGCCCTAAGAGTCCACATCATTGCCGCTGGTAGTTGTTCAGACGGTGATGCCTGCCACATTCCCCACTTAGCGGTGCCGTGGGCAATAAAAATAGCGCCAATCACCAGGCGCAAGAGAAGCAGTTTAACCGCAGCATGTTTTTTTTCGAAAGCGAAAAGTTTTTGCATATTTTTAAAGTTATTATTATATAAATAAATTATACCATATTTTATATTTATTATCATTTAAGCCACCTTGCATTTTTAAAAGTTTATGGTAAGCTATTAATACAACAATATCTTTGGGGCAGGGTGTAACTCCCGACCGGTGGTTAGCCTCTTATTTATTTAAGAGTGTAGTCCACGACTCCCAACAAAAAATTGGGACTGAGCCTGTGAAATTCAGGCACCGACGGTAAACCTCGTTAATATTTAACGAGAAAGTCCGGATGGTAAAAGATATTTTTAGCAAGTGTTTTTAGAAATGCCCCATTTTTATTTTGGGGATTTTTTTATGGATTATTTAAACTACACAATCAAGTTGGCAAGAAATGGCTTGGGCCATGTTAGCCCCAACCCAATGGTGGGAGCGGTTTTGGTTAAAGATGACAAAATTGTTGGACAAGGTTGGCACCAAAAGGCCGGTAAAGACCATGCCGAAATTATTGCTTTAAAACAGGCTGGCTCTAAGGCAGTGGGAGCTACGCTTTATACTAACCTTGAACCATGTTGCCACGTTGGTAAAACTCCACCGTGTACTGAAGCAATAATCAATGCCGGAGTTAGACAAGTAGAGGTGGCAATGCTTGACCCTAATCCAAGAGTTTATGGTAAAGGCAAAAAGAATTTGGAAAAAGCTGGCATTAAAGTTTTGGTTGATCAAGGCAATAAGGCTCAGGAATTAAATGAAATTTTTATAAAAAATATTGCTACCGGTCTGCCGTTTATTACAGCCAAGTGGGCCATGACCCTTGATGGTAAAATTGCCCCGAGCAGTGGTCAACGTCAGTGGATTACTACACCAGCTGCTCGTCAACGAGGACATTGGCTTCGTCAGGAGTACGACGCTATTTTAGTTGGGGTTAATACCATCATCAAGGATGATCCTCAATTGACGGTTAGATTAGAAAATATTAATCCATCACATCCAATTAGAATTATTATTGATAGTACTGGACGCACTCCTTTAAGTTCTAATATTTTTAAAGATTCAATGCCAGGAAAAACAATTATTGCCACTACTGAAAAAATGAGTCTAGATACAGAACAACGTTATAAAATTTTAGGAGCTGAGGTTATTCGTGTCTCATCAGTAGACAATCAAGTTGATTTAAAAACCCTATTTAAACTGTTAGCTCATCGTCACGTCACCAGTATTTTGATTGAAGGGGGTAATCAGATTTTAAGTTCTGCTTTTCGCAATAAACTGATTGATAAAGTAAATATTTTTATTGGACCTAAGGTTTTTGGTGAAGCTGGTGCTTTGCCGCCACTTGATGATTCCAGTAGCCTAAAGGATTGGGATATCAAACAAGTTGAACAAATAGATAATAATATATTAATTACGGCTTATCCTTATAACTAATATGAATACTATTGAACAAGCACTTCAAGACCTTAAAGATGGCAAAATGATCATTGTTGTTGATGATAAAAATAGAGAGAATGAGGGAGATTTAGTCATCGCAGCTGAAAAGGTTACCCCCGAGGCAATAAATTTTATGGCCAGTCACGGACGGGGCTTAATTTGTTTAGCCTTAACTAAAGCACGAATAGCCCATTTAGAGTTAGAGCCTTTGACTAAATACAATACCTCAAAATTTCACACTAATTTTAATATTCCTATTGAAGCCAAAGAAGGAGTTACTACTGGTATCTCAGTTTATGATCGAGCCAAAACAATTTTAACTGCTATTGATCCAAAAACCACGGCTGATGATTTAACTCGCCCTGGCCACGTCGCCACGTTAACTGCTCAAACAGGCGGAGTACTTAAGCGACCTGGCCACACTGAAGCCGCCGTAGATTTAGCCGCTTTAGCCGGACTGAATCATTCCGGAGTTATTTGTGAAATTATGGCTACTGACGGAACCATGGCTACCGGAGATAATCTTACAAAATTTGCCATTGATTATGGTTTGAGTATCATTACCATTGCTGACTTAATCATCTATCGTAAAGCAGAAAATAATATCACAACAGAAAATTATAAAATGACCCATTCTTTGAAAACAGTTTTGCCAACCAAGTATGGTGATTTTGACCTGTATCTCTATCGTGATATTTTAAATAATCAAGAACACCTAGCTTTAACCCTAGGCGACGTTACTAATACTACTAAATCAGTTCCAGTGCGGATTCACTCGGCTTGTTTAACTGGCGATGTCTTTGGCTCTAAGCGTTGTGATTGTGGTTCACAAATTGATCAAGCAATGGCAATGATTGGTAAAAATGGTTCTGGTATTTTGGTTTATTTAGATCAAGAAGGTCGAGGCATTGGTCTTTCGGCGAAATTGCAGGCTTATGTTCTACAAGATCAAGGGCTAGACACGGTAGAGGCTAACCAAAAGTTAGGCTTCGAAGCTGATGAACGAGATTTTTCCGCAGGCTGTCAAATTTTAAATGACCTTGGCGTTGAGAGGGTTACCCTGATGACAAATAATCCACAAAAAGTTGAGGCCGTTGAACAAAGCGGTATTAAAGTAGTAAGGCAATCTCATTGGACTAACAAGGATTCTGCTAATGAGAACTACTTAAATACTAAATTAGAAAAAATGGGACATCTTTCTTAATATTTTGGGGCATAATATGTTTACTGGAATTATTAAATCAGTTAGCCAAATTAAAAAATCAGAAACCAAGGATGGTTTGCTGGTGTTAACTATTGCCAAACCAGAGTCATGGGATTTACAACCAGGAGATTCGATAGCTACCAACGGTGTCTGTTTAACTGTTAAAAAGGTTGACGATAAGAGCTACACAACGGAACTGATGCCAGAAACTAAAAATAAAACAGTTTTTGGCAAAGAGGTACCCGAGGAAGTTAATTTAGAAAGGTCATTAAAGTTAAGTGATCGTTTAGATGGTCATTTGGTGCAGGGTCATGTTGATGCGGTTGGCATTGTTACCAAAATTGATATAGACGGTAGTACCAAGATTTTTACTATTTCTTTTCCTGACGAGTTTAGTCATCTGATTACACCCAAAGGTTCAATAACTGTTGATGGAGTTAGTCTTACGGTTATTGATGTCAATGAAAATAAGTTTACCGTTTCAATTATTGACTATACCCTAGATCACACTAATTTGAAATCAAAAAAAGAAGGTGAAGAAGTAAATTTAGAATTTGATATTATTGCCAAATATTTATATGCAAATAGATAAAAGTAAATTATCCGCCAGAGGCGGATCCGTCTTTGGCGGAGAAACTTTTGTTGCCTTAGACTATAAGGTTGGCTTGGTGGCCAGTTATTTTAATGAGGAAATAACCAGTGCTTTAATTAATTCAGCTAAAGATGCCCTTGAAAAATATCAGGTGGCTGAAAAAAATATTAAACTGGTTAAGGTTGCTGGATGTGTTGAAATTCCTTTGATGCTCCAACACTTAGCTAAAAGTAAGGAGTATGATTGTTTGGTCGCCTTAGGGGCAGTGGTGCGAGGAGAAACTTCCCATTTTGATTATGTGGCCAAAATAGTAACCGAAGGAATATTAAAAGTGATGCTGGAACATCACTTACCAATTGGTTTTGGGGTTTTAACCACTGATAATTTAGAACAGGCCAAAGAAAGAGTTAACACAGGTTCTGTAGCAACATCGGCGGCCTTACATTCCGCTCATCTTATTAAGCAAAACTAGAATACTAAATAATCTTATTTTTTACTTTTGAATATTTCTTAAGTAATTTTTTTAATTCATTTCTAGTGAGTAGTCCTGCTTGAGCACCAACTTTTTGAACCACCGAACAGGCATTTACGGTACCCCATCTCATGGCCGTTGGTATATCATTACCACTAACTAAGGCACTGATAAAACCTGTTGAAAAGCTGTCACCAGCCCCAGTCCTTTCAACGACGGGGCTGTCAAAAATTGGTTGAGAATATGTTGTCTGACCATCATAAGCATATGACCCATTTTGGCTATCGGTAATAACTACTATCCGGGGACCGACTTTATGTAATTTTACTAAAAGTTTTTTAATATCTTCTTCCTTTGATTTTAAAAGACGTTGAGCTTCTTGTTTATTAAGAATAAACGCTTCCGTTACTTTCATAATCGGTGTTAATACTTTTAAACCCTCTTTAAGTTGGAATGTCCCGGGATTAAAGCCAAGCTTAATTTTGTTTTTTTTAATCAAGTTAATTACGGGTTGATGAATTTTTTCATGTCCGGCTGATAAAGAAGAAAAATAGACCCACTTGGTCTTGGCAAATTTTGGTAGATGGTAGTTGCGATGTTCGTGAAATACTAAAATAGTTCTTTCAGCTTGAAAATTTAGAACTGTGGAATGATTGGTCCCACCTTTTTTATCAAATATTATGTAGTCTGGGTTAATCCCTTCTTTTTTAAAATGATTAAAAATTTCTTGACCTGATTCATCATTACCTAAAATAGTGTATAAAGCAGTTTTGAGTTTAAGCCTTGATGAACCAACGGCAAGATTAGCAGCATTACCAACACCTGAAACTTTGGTTACTTTTTTGATGGGTACTTTATTAGCATAATCAAAACATAACTGGCAATCTTTATCATCAATTTTACAATTCACTGACGCTTCTTCAATATCTAAAAAAAAATCAACGGTTGAGTCACCAATCGAAATAATATCAAATTCTTTTTTCATCTTTTTCTTCGAATTACTTTTTTAACTGCTTGAATTATGTGAGGATTGATTAGTTTAAAATGTTTCAGTAATTCTTCAGGTTCTCCCGACTCACCAAATCGATCCTGCAAGCCAATCATTTCAATTGGGGTTGGTAATTTTTTACCAAGCAGTTCGGCAATAGCACTGCCTAGACCACCATTAACTTGATGTTCCTCAACCGTAACCACAGCTTTAGTTTTTCTAACAGAACTTAAGATTGTTTTTTCGTCCAAAGGTTTAATTGTCGAATTATTAATTACTTCCACTTTTATTTTTTTTGATTCCAACACTTTAGCAGCCAAGAGTGCCTCGTGGACTAACGGGCCACAAGCTATAATCGTGACATCACTCCCTCGCCAAAAAATATTGGCTTTGCCAGGCTTGAAAGAAGTTTTTGACGTGGTCATGACGGGGGTTTTTTCACGAGCTAAACGAACGTAGACTGGGCCATTAATTCTGGCCGCTGTTATAGTAGCTTTTTCTGCCTCCACTGCGTCGCAAGGGACTAGCACGGTCATCCGTGGTAGAACGCGCATTAAAGCAATATCTTCTAAGGCTTGATGAGTTGCTCCATCCGGTCCAACTGATACTCCAGCATGAGAGCCAATTACTTTGATTGGCAAGTCACTGATGCAAGCCAAAGTTCTGATCTGCTCATTATTTCGTCCAGGACTAAAAGTGGCATAAGAAGTAATGTAAGGAATTTTTCCGCCAATGGCCATGCCGGCGGCTACGGCCACTAAGTTTTGTTCAGCTACTCCTAGCTCAACATACCGTTCAGGGAATTTTTCTTTAAACCAATGCGATCTGGTTGATTCAATCAAGTCAGCACAAAGTACCACCACCTGATTATTTTTAGTCCCTATTTTTAATACACCATGACCATAGCCATCACGCGTTGGTAAACGTTTAACATCTTTTTTGTTAAATAGATTACGAGCTAATTTTGCCGATTTATTTATTGGCATACCCAGTAGTAGAACTTTGATATTTAATTACCAAAATTTATTTATAATATTATTATTTAAATTCGTTTATTAATTTTTAATACCCGGCTATGGTGTCCCAACTTGTTGGGACTAATCAAAGTTTCACTACTGGGCATAATATTTTATTCGTGTTCACTTTTAATTTTGCCTTCAAGGGTTCGTAATTCTTTTAGAAAATTTTCGGCCTCATCCTTCTTCGGTGGTTTGCCATGCCACTTGTAATCAAATTCCATTTCTTTTAGACCTTTGCCAGGAATAGTGTGGGCAATAATCAAAGTTGGTTTTTCATAAATAGCCTTGGCCGCTTCTGTGGCGTCAACAATCGCTTCAATATTATGACCATCAACTTCCAAAACATGCCAACCAAAAGCTTGGTATTTTCTTCTCAATGGCTCTATTGGCATTACCTTCTCGGTCATACCACCAATTTGAATATTATTTCGATCAATAATGGCGGTAATGTTATTTAAATTATTTTTGGCGGCGAACATGGCTGACTCCCAAACAATTCCGGCTTGTTGCTCGGCATCAGACATTAAACAGTAAACTCGAAATTTTTTCTTATCCATTAGGGCGGCTAGAGCGATGCCACAGGCTTGGCCAATACCGTCGCCCAAGGGACCGGATGTTGTCTCGGCACCGGGTAAAGCAAGTCGTTCTGGGTGACCTTGCAGTCTAGTCCCCAGTTTTCTTAAAGTCATTAATTCTTTCTTTGGGAAATAACCAGCATAAGCCATGGCCACATAACGAATTGGAGCAAGATGGCCAGCCGACAAAATTAAACGATCACGACCATCCCAATTTGGTTTTTTTGGTTTATGGTTTAGAACGTGAAAATACAAGGCCGTAAAAATATCAGCCAAACTGATAGGACCAGCAGTATGACCAGAACCGGCCTCGAGTAACATCTTGATTAAGTCTTGCCTAATATCGGTGGCAATCACCTCAAGCTTTTTTATTTTTTTATCGTGAATATACCCCATAGATTTAATAAATTGGGATTAACTTTTCTTTTTAGCTGCTTAATAGTTTTTTTAATATTGTCAGTTTTAAAAATTCCACTACCAATAACGAATATATCTGCTCCAGCTTCACTAATTTCACTGATGTTTTCAAGAGTAACGCCACCATCAATTTCAATCAGTTTTTTTGGACTAATTCTTTTAAGCTCCTTAATCTTATTTAAACTTTCGGGAATTAATTTTTGTCCACCAAAGCCTGGCTCAACCCCTAAGACTAAAATTATATCTGCCAAAGCTATATATTTTTTAATTTGTTCTATAAATACCTTAGGACTTATTGCTAATCCTACCTGAAACCCCATTTTTTTTGCTTTTTTTAAAACAACTCCGATATCTTTAGAACTCTTGAAATGTACCAGTACCCTTTTAACTCCGGCAGCCTTGCAGTCAGCTAGGTATTTCTCTGGGTTCAGGACCATTAAGTGAGCTGAAATATTTGAGGAGTGAGGTAGCTTTGCCAGGTCAGTTAGACTGACTGAAGTATTGTTTACAAAATTGCCATCCATAATATCAACCTGTACCCAGTCGGTCAATTTGGCAACGCTGGTCAGCTTAGCTTTTAAATCCTTGATATCATCAGTTAAAATTGCTGGCACAATCTGTTTAGCCATACTCGGTAGTAGAACTTTGATATTTTTAATAAATCAAAATTATTAGTTAATTAAATCTTTTTTCGTAAGCTATTACCCGGTAGTATTTTTTGCTCGTCTTTGTCAGACTAATCAAAGTTTCACTACCAGGCATACTACTTGAAGTTTTTTGTTTCAATTTTTTTAATCTTACCAACTCGACGTTTATGTCTTGGAGCATTTGAAAATGAGCTGTCCAGCCAGGTTGTAACAATTTTTTTTGCTAAGGCCGGGCTTACTCCAACATTTTTAACTTTTTGTTGAACTTGTTGACCACCAGCCAAACAAATAATATTAGCATCGTCATCCGAGCGTGCTAGCTTTGCTTCTCCTAGACTTCTGACTGATGCCGCTCTTATGCCTTTAACTTTGTTGGCGGTAATACAGGCACCGGCCGAGGAACCACAAAATAAAATACCTAAACTTTTTTTGTCCTTGATTACAGCATTTGCTACTTTTAAACTGTAATCCGGATAATCATCATTTTTATCTAAAACTTTATTACCTAAATCCTGGTAGCTAACTTTTTTTTGGTCCAGATATTTTTTGATAATTTCTTTCAGTTGCCAACCAGCATGATCAGCGCCAAGGTAAACTTTCATATATATAAAAATTAATTCAAGTGGACTAACAGCTGTATCAGATAACCAATAGCTAATAAAGAGATTCCTAAAAAGCCGATTTTTTGTTCATGTTTCATTTCTTTAAAAACTGAGGCATCAATTTTGTGTTCCTTGATTACGTGATGATGAACCCGCAGTGCCATGATGGCGATCAGGATAGTACCCAAGGCATCAAGCAGTTGTCCAAAAAGTAGCATATTCATCCTCTTCTTATCGGGGCTTTTTTTATTATTTCAATGATTTTATTTTCATCGTCCACTATCCGGTAAAATTTCATGTCCTCTTTGCTGATCATTGCTTTTTTCCGATAAACATTCCTTTCCATAAAACTGTGAAGTGGTTGCCAAAATTCACGACCAACTAAAATAATTGGAACTTTTTCAATTTTATTAGTTTGGACTAAAGTTAAAATTTCAAAAAACTCATCCAAAGTGCCAAAGCCTCCAGGAAAATAAACATAAGCTTCGGCGGAAAAGGTTAAACAGACCTTGCGAGTGAAAAAATAGTGAAAGTTAAAAAAATTTGTTAAGTAGGGGTTTCTTACCTGTTCACCTGGTAATTTTATGGTTAAGCCGACAGATTGACCATACCCTTTCATTGCTCCCTGGTTACCAGCTTCCATGATACCCGGGCCACCACCAGTAACCAAGGAATATCCTAGCTTGACTAGACGCTCACCAAGCCTGATTGCTTTTTGATAATAAGGGCTGTCCTTTTTTAGCCTGGCAGAACCGAAAAAAGTAACTGACTTGGGATGAGATTTAATAAAATCAAATCCTCCTTTAAGCTCCTTGTTTATTTTTGACACCCGACGCTGGATATCTTTATCAATATCTTGCGAGGTTAAAGGTTTTATTGGTAATTTAACCGATGGTAAATTTAAAATTTCTTTTTTCTTTTTTTTGGCCATATTTTTCTTAATTATAACACATTAAAAATCCATTATCTAGCCATAAATTACTGAGATAAAGTTTTATTGACTTGAACGGGGCAATCAGGTAACCTTGTCAAAGATCTCTACAATTTAATAATAAAACAAAGGCAATATTTTGCTGAGGAGGATTATAATGAGCAAAGTTACCACAGCTTGGTTAATCATTATTACTTTCGGCACTATTGTCATGGCTCAAGAAAACAGCCTGACCGTGGAGCAGATTGTTCGTCAAGCTAATCAGGTCATGTATTCGCAGGGAGAGAACAGTCGGGCCAATGCCAAAATGACAATTACCAACCGTCGGGGACGAACTCGACTAAGAGAGTTTGTGGTGTTGCGACAAGATAAAGATGAGCAAGGCGATGAACAAAATTTTTTTGTTTATTTTTCGTCACCGTCTGAAGTGTTAGGCACTGCCCTGTTGACCTGGAAACATGGTCAACGGGCGGATGATCGCTGGCTCTATTTACCGGCCTTGGATGTGGTCCGACGAATTGCTGCAACAAACGAACGTAGCAGTTTTGTCGGCTCTAACTTTTTTTATGAGGACATCACTGGCAGGAGTATTGAGGCTGATAGTCATCAGTTATCTGAGACAACCGACCTTTACTACATTGTGAACAGTCGGCCCAAGCAGACAAGCTCAGTGGAGTTTGATTCTTATCAGACTTGGATACACCGAGAAAGTCTGGTTCCGGTTAAATTGGAGTTTTCCAAAAGTAACAAAGTTTATCGGACCGTTGAAACTTTAGCGGTGGCAATGCTTGAGGGATACCAAACAGTAACCCAAATCAGAATTACCGATGTTAAGTCTGGTGGTTATACAGTGATTGAGTATTTAGCAGTCACTTATGATTTAGACTTGGACGACGGCATTTTTTCGGAGCAATCATTGCGCAACCCACCCGCCATTGGCAAGGGATAGTTTCAGAAAGGAGGGTTATTCTTATGATGGCCTTTGTCAGATCAGGATTTGTCATTACTCTATTCCTGACAAAAGCCATTTGGGTTTTTGCTCAGGAACCGCCATTACCTATTGGTTTAGGTGAGGAACAAGTTTCTGCTCAACCAGTTGAAACTCCAGTACAATCAAGACGTCTCCACGGTTTTTGGGAGACCAGATTAGGACTGCGTACCAGAGGTAATCAAGCACAGTCAGGCGATAGTTCCTTGGTGGAAACCAGATTGCAGTTAAAATGGGAAAAGTCGTGGGACAAGCTAGTTCTGGAAACTCGTGGTGATTTCTACTTGGATGGAGTATCCGAGTCAGCGGAGTTCGATCTTCGTCAATTTCGATTATTGTTCAGACCGATAGAATCCCTGGACATCTCAGTTGGTAGACAGGTTATAACTTGGGGAGCGGCTGATCAGCTTTTTATCAATGATCTGTTTCCCAAAGATTGGCAGTCGTTTTTGCTGGGTCGAGATGTAGGATACTTAAAAGCGCCAACCGACGCGGTTCGCATCTCCTGGCGAAATAAGTTGATGAACCTAGATCTAGTCTATGCTCCACAGTTCACCCCAGATCGTTATGTCACTGGAGAACGAATCAGTTTCTGGGATCCTTTGACTCAGGATTTTGCTGGAGAAGACGAAGAGCTTGACTTCAGTGTTCCGAGTAGCTGGTTTGCAAATGACGAATGGGCTTTACGTCTTTATCGTAATTTCGGTTCGTATGAATTAGCCTTTTATGGTTATTCTGGCTACTGGAAAAGTAACGGTGGACAGCGGCTGTTTCCCCGCCAAGTCACTTTTCCTCGGCTCAACGTCTATGGCGCCAGTTTTCGTGGCCCGATTGGCAAGGGTATTGGTAGCTTGGAGATTGGTTACTATGATTCGGTTGATGACTCCAGTGGTTCAAATCCCTTGGTCAATAACAGCGAGTTTCGTTTTTTGATCGGTTATGAGCAAGAGTTAGCTAAGGATTTCACGGGTAGCTTTCAGTATTATCTTGAGCACATGGTTGATTATGACAATTACCGTCGGACAAATTTTATCGGTCCAAATCGTGATCAGGATCGTCACGTGGTAACCAGTCGGTTAACCAAGTTCTGGTTAAATCAAGATTTGGAAACTTCACTGTTTGCTTTTTACAGTCCGTCTGATCAAGACGGTTACTTGCGACCAAAGGTGAGTTACCGAATCAACGATAATTGGAAAGTGGACGTTGGCGCTAATATATTTTGGGGGAACGACAATCACACCACTTTTGGTCAACTGGAAGAAAACAGTAATGTCTATGCCAGTTGGCGATATTCATTTTAGTTCTTTGTTACAAAGCATCATTCAATGGTGCTTTTTTCTTTTGAGTAAATCAAAAAACCGCCGGTTAGGCGGTTTTTTGTTCTTAAATTCTATAAAGAAATTTTAAGCTTTTTTAACTTGAGTAGCTGCAGGACCTTTAGGGCTTTCAGTAACTTCAAATGTTACTGCATCGCCTTCTCTTAGATCACTGAAAGTAACTCCGTCAAGTTCATTGGCGTGAAAGAATAAATCCTTTTCTTCGCCTTCTTGGCTGATAAAACCGAAGTTTTTGTCAGTCAACTTTTTGATTGTTCCTTGCATGAGTGTATTAAGAAATCAAGTGAATTAGATTGTATTAGTTAACAGAAATTCGACTTCATTTCTTAATAACTATACTTAACAAATCTATCCTAGCATATCTAATCTAAATTGTCAATAGTGGTGGTAAAGATGATTGACATTTCTATTATATAAGAATAATGTGCATATAGATCTTTATGGCTTCCTTATAACGAGGAAAGTCGACCGGGATAACCAGCTGGTTACCCAAAATCAACAGGAGGAATTGTCATGTGTACGACAATCCAGGACAGCGAAGGACTAGCAACCGCTGGTCAAGCAATGCAGATTTTACAGTTATTGACGCAGAAAGGTATGAGTTCGGTTCAAGCACAGTTTCTTATTAGGTCAGGGATGTTATCTGACTCCATGGAAATGGACGCTGATCAATTCAACAGAGACGCTTTTTGTCTCTCGACCGGCGTCAGACCATATAAAGAGATCCATCCTCACAAGCTAGAAGCTCATCACACCCATGTTCATCTCAGAGATTTTTCTGATTTTCATGTATACCGAAGGGGTAGACATGGTGGTGAGGTGATTGAACCGGCACTAATCTCCCTTGATTCTCAAAAATATGAAACAAGGGATCACGTTGGAACATATTGTATTCTTGAACTTAGCCGGTTTGTTCCAAGCTTTGAGATCCTACAAGGATTTCTTGAGCGTGACGGGTTCGTTCCGGCAACCTTCAACGAGTTACTGGCATATATGTATCTCTGGAAGGACAAAAGAAGAGATCCTAGTGGTGGACAGCTCAAGGATATCTCAGCTTTCGTTATTGGATCAAACCATGAGGGCAGATACCCTTATTTTAGATGGTATATGGATCACATTCATCTGGAGTTACATGAATACGGCCTAGAGGCACACAAGCACTCTAGAATTTTTGAAACTATGTTGGTCAAGGTAAAGTCCAGCAGTTGACATTCAGTTATATGTATGATAGAATTCTGTGTTGCGGATTGTCCGTGACGTAACTCACGTCATGTAAGGTTCTCCATCCTTATAATGACTCACTGCTCTTTACGAGCACAAGGAGAAAACATGGTCATTAAAATTACTAGAAGTGTAATGTTGGCAATTAGAGAAATGAACGATCTGCTGAGAGGTCTTCACGAAGGTTTTGACAAGCCTGAGTGGCAAAATTTTATTTTCTTCGACGAGATCAGCGGTGACCCGAGTGAATGTAGAAACTATAGCGATACTTTAATCGCCTACACTCGTACCATTAACTTCTTCTGTAATGGGAAAAAGTTAGCTATAGTTTATTTAGCCGGGTCGAAAAAAAGAGATGTCTCGAGCGCATCAACGTTCTGGGTTGTAGAAAAAATTGAATACTGCACTCCTTGTTTTTTGCCTGACACTACGAAAGATAGTACGAGCGGAAAAGAACCCCGTAAAAAATTACGAAAAAATAGTAAATGGTACACAATTCTTCTTTTTGAAAGAGAACGATTTTGGAAGATATCCGCATCCAATGTAGTTTAAATCAAAAAGAATGTAATACCCCCCCCTAAAGATTATGTCTATAGGGGGATTTTTTTTAAAATAAAAACCCCCGACGAACAATTTTGTCCATCAGGGGTGTACTAGGAGGGGCTGCCTTTATTTAGGCAGCGCGAACTTCTTGGGCCTCCGGCCCTTTGCGACCGTCGCCGACTCGGTACGAGACACGTTGACTATCTTTGAGGGGCCGACTAGACTCATCCACTTGAGAGCCGTGGACGAACAAGTCTTTGCCGCCTTCTTCGGGGATTATGAACCCAAAGCCCTTTTCGTCACTGAACCACTTCACCGTTCCCGTCATTGTGCTTCTCCTATGCTATGCTTGTACGTTTTCGCTCGTTTGCCTGTTTGCCTTTGGGCAATCATTCATACAAACGAGCAACAAAATGCCTTAGCATCCTATATTATTTTTCGTTATTTGTCAAGGTGGAGAGAACTGATAATTTGGCAGTTCTTATTGACAACACACATGGAATACGATACAACTATAATACTCACAATAAACTAGAATAAAAGGAGATAAATAGAATGTGCACGTCTGCATCAGTTGGAGAAACTGCTCCCGACCTCGAAGGGTATAGCTGTAAATGTTCGCGACCAACGTGCGATTGTGGTTCTAGCAATAAACTCAGTTGTGGCCATTGCGCTAATTGTGCTTGGCATGGTATATCCAACCATGGGCCCTCAAATAGAGGGTGTTCGACTTGTTACTTGGAATTCCTTGATGGAATGGGTATCTAGATTACTGCAAAAAAAGTCTAACCTCTCATCAACGAATCAAAACGACCCCGATCGACTACACGTCTGTCGGGGATTTTTTTCAATTAAAAAATCGCCTATTAAGCGATTTTAAATGGTAGCCCTCGTGGGAAATTCTTGGAACCAGCTTATCCTAGAGATTAAACAATGGCAAGAGATGGGTAAACAGGTTGGGGAACCAATTATTTTAAGCTAAGTTAAGATCTTTGATAACAATCTCTCTAGTACCCTACAAGAATAGAACCATTATTGGGTAAACTTTTCTTTTCTTAAATATCTTTTTGAGACTCATCAACAACTTCAGCCTTTTTACCTTCACCACTTATAAGCCTTTTTACCAGCCAGTTAATTGACCTTATAAACTGAATGAATATATATGGCAATAAAAAGAAAAAAATTGACCAAATTATATTATCACTCTTGAGTGATTTTTCTAACAAATCAAAATATTTGGCTATTGGGCCAGTAGTTGGTCCTCCTAAAGAAAAAGCCGCTCCTGCCAGCAATATCATAGGTGTCACAATTGAAATAGCTAATGATGCTAACAGAATGTAAAATTCTTTAGTAAGCCCCTTGTTGCTAAATTTCATATTTTTGTAGTAATGGTTAAAAATAATTTTCTCATATATTTATTCTACCATAAAACCGCCATTTCAGGCGGTCTATATGTGTTGAATGGATTTTTAGGGCCACGGGGAATCGAACCCCGGTTGCCAGGATGAAAACCTGGTGTCCTAACCACTAGACGATGGCCCCTTATTTACTTTTCAATTTAGTACATTTTTGAGACTAACCACTAGACCCGCTTCGCCTAAGCAAAGCGAGGCGAGCGATGGCCCCATACCATAAATCCGCCCGAAGGCGGATTTAAATTGTAACTAAATTATAATATCTTAAATACCTTGCTTAGTCAATAACTAAACCGTCTTCGTAACTGTCTAAGTGAATCTCGTTAATTTCAACCACTTCGGCCCAGTCATAACCTAAACCTTCAAAAGCGGCTTCGGTTTTAATGTGTCGTTTTAAGCTACCTTCAATTAAGTAAACTTCTGGCAGACCAATTGCTTTCATTAATCTGACATCAGGATAAGAGTTTAGGTCCAAGGCATCAAGTCTAGCGACATTACCCCAAAAGTTATTTGGATAAGTAATAAAGACAGTTGGTGAAGGAATGTTAATTCTTAACCACTGACGTTCTGGTCTTTGGAATAAATGATAGATAGTAGCATTTTCTGGTGTACGTACTAAAGTGGCACTATCATAACTATTTAAAGTAGTTTGAGAGACAGTTCTGATTCTGGACCAGTCACACTGATATTTATTAAAAGCGGCTGGTGAAGTAATGTAATGCTTTTGACCAGTTTCTAAGATGGCCCAAATGTCAGGGCTGTTAGTAGTTTTATATAAATCAGTAATACGAGTATAGCCTAAATCAGGATTACAAGCGTACGCGGGAGCGGGAGCGGGCGCTGGCGCTGGCTGTTTAACTCCCAAGACTTGACCTGGCTGATTAATTTCTGTTTGGTTATTGTTGTCGATATCGTCAATATCACAGCCGTCTGGTAAAGGATGAAATTTTAATCGGGAGTCCGTATTAAGAGTAAAGGCGGCAGCTGGAGATTGTCTTTCAGCATAAAAAATTTCTAATTTATGAAAACCAGCACTTAAATTAATTTTATTCTTGGATTCAGAAGCCGAATGAAATCCACCAAAATTAATAACTACTTTATCATCAATTAGTAACCATGAATCATCATCTGAGGATATGCTAAAATTGTAAGTATTAGTTTCAGGAACATTAATAATAGAGCGCCAATTGACGGCAAAACCAAACGGGTCACCAAGCTTGCCTTCATCCACTGGTAAAAATTTTGAGCCAAATCTTAATGAAGAATCAATCTGGCTAAAACTGAAGTATTCCGAATTGTACCAATCATTTTGTCGTCCGACTGGAGGCACGATGTCCTTGTTAGTTTTCCAGGAATCAAAGTCCGGATGATCAGACGTTAAATTATAATAAAGTCCGTAAAAGCCAAAGGCGGTATTTGAGTCTATGCTACAACTGGTAGTTCCTAAAACTTCACCAGCATTGAAATAACCTTCACCAGGAACAAAATCATCAGCACTAGACTTGGTAACAAATGAGTAACCATTGCTTTTAGCGGTTTTACCAAAAACATCCTTTACTTCAATCGCAAAATAATAAGTGGTGCCTGGCTTTAAATTAATCAAAGTCATGTCTTGGGTAAAATCTCGAGGGGGATTTGAGTAAATAGTTTTTCCATAGGAAGTTGTTTCACCATAACGAACTGATCCTTCAGCTAACTTGTTGGTACGCCAAGAAATTACAGCCGTAGTTTCTTTTACATTAATAAAGTTTTCACCTGATGGTTCAATATTATAAACTATTAATTCATCCAGGTCAGTGTTAGTGCCAAACTTAGTTCTAAAAGACATGTTATACCAAATGGAAACATTGTTGTCTTTGTCTTTTGACTTAACACGAAATTGATAAGTGGTACCATCAACCAGGCCAGATATAGTAACATCATGAATTTTAACTCTACGACCGTCAGATTTGGTTGAACCGTAATTAGTAGTTAAACCATATTCAATTTCGGATGTAGCATCTTCGTCAGTAAACCATTGAATGGTGGCCGTGGTTCCCGTTAAATAAGCGGCCTGAACCCCAGAGATTAGTGGGGATTTATTATTGCCTTGTTCCAATGTTTCAAATCTTTGTTCAAACGAGATTACCTCAGAAGTCTCGTCATCAGCGGTAATCCTAAAAAAATAATCAGTTTCCGGAAATAATCCAGAAATGGTGATAGCTTGAACGTCTGTTTTCTGGTTGGTGTTAACCTCCCAGTTATAATCATTAGTATAAATACCATACTCTATCTTACCAAAAGCCGGTCGATTCATACGCCAAGTAATGGTGGCACTATTATCTGTTTGAGTAATAGTAATATTACTGATAGTTAGTGGCACTGTAGTAACAGCTAAAACCTGATTAAAAGGCACCAAAAAACCAGCTAACATAGCAATAACTAGCTGATAAAATATAAGCTTTTTGGCTAATTTAATTGATTTTTTAGAGATATTTGAATTCATAATTTATTATATTTAACAATGTTAAATTCTAGCATATTTTGGTTACTTTGTCAACTATCTAGCTTTTATATAAAGAAAAAACCCATTCATTAATCAATTAAGATTATTGAACGGGAAGTGCAAGGTCAGTCAAATCAACAACCTTATTCACAGCCTCTCCTTTGATAACTGAAGCAGACGGAATAATTCCTTTCGAGTATTTTGTATTCCTCTGGTGCGGCAGCGTTTTAGTGGAAACTTTGATGCCAGAGTAACGTTTCCAGCAGTATGGAGGGAAAGCTGCAACTTGGGGTAAGCAGCTACCCAGTCACTTACCGGAATTTTAAGAGTAGCCAAACAGACTGCCCGAAGAATTTGCCGTTCTTTAGCATCACCACTGAATTTAAAGAGGATTACTCCTCTTTCGGATACTCGGCAAGTTACATTGCGACGTCGACCCAATTTTGCCACTGCTTCTAAGAATTCGCTTCTTAACATTTTTCTACAGCCTCCTTGAAAAGAACGTAATTTTTTGTTTTTTTCTGTTATTACATTACACTAACTCTCTTATTATTTCAAATCTCTTGCCATTGGCAGGCCTATTTTTTCTACCCCTACACTAAAAAAAAGAGCTCACCTTTAATCTTAGAAAGAAGGCGAGCTGTTAGCTTATTTTTTAGCAACCCAAGGAAAGGCTTTGGCCTTTGGCTCTTTTAAGGGCTCTTTTAATTTTCCAACGCGGGGTTTTTTTTAGATCCCAGGTAAGTCCAAATTTGGACATAGTCCAAATAAGCCATTTAGTGGAATCAAATTGCCACCAGCTAAAGCCACTACGATAGTCAGGTGGAAATTCGTGATGATTGTTGTGCCACATCTCTCCTAAAAACAGGAGTACAATACACAAGATAAAGCTGTTCTGGGATTGATCAGGTCGATTAAATGGATTAGTGCCAAACTTATGGGCAACACTATTTATGCACCAAGTGGCATGCCATTCCAAAACAACTCTGATAAATCCGCCGGCCATTAGGCCTCCCAAAGGGTCGTTCCATAATAGCCAAGCAATCAATCCCGGAAGTCCAAAGCCAAAACCGATCATTAGCCAGCCATAAT
>CEPX01021441.1_pt1 | contig 19091 bp, 19 predicted proteins | sample 361361 | NCBI WGS metagenome assembly CEPX01 (sample SAMEA2619974, study PRJEB7988) | marine metagenome | biome: marine biome (ENVO:00000447); feature: mesopelagic zone (ENVO:00000213) & marine oxygen minimum zone (ENVO:01000065); material: "saline water (ENVO:00002010), including plankton...
GAGGAGGAGTCGGTGGTGCCATCGACAGAGAAATCACCAGAGAGGGTTAGATCTCCCCCAGTGAATCGCGCAACTTCAGCTATCGTCCCTGACGTTTCCTGCTGAAAGAATATGTCTATATTCCCGTCAGACATGACTTCGCCACCGATTTTAGCATAGCTGATCGTTGTGCTTTTTGCCGCAAATATTACCCCCGCAACCCCGTTGGTATTGTTGCTCGTGTTTTCCAGCTTTAGGTTTGCGCCTGCACCAACCGAGCTAGCAGAGTAGTTTGACACATTAGACTCTTCCCCGTGTATTAACTCATCTGTTGCACCGGCAACACCTACATGGAGTGTGGTCCCAACATAAGCCGCCTTCGCAACCCCAAGCCCACCTGCTGTATGGATAGAGCCTGTAGTGGGAGAGGAGGAGTCTGTTGTGTCGTCTACTGAAATGGCCTCAGTAAATGTAGCAAGTGAGGATGTTAATGAAAGCTGAATAGCATTAGATGCCCCAAGTTCAAGGGTATCTGACCCATGTTGATACCTAACTTGTCCCATAAGGTGATTCCCGGCGTCCCCCATTGCAATCCCACACTGCCCTGCGCCAAAGATGGTAATGCCTGTATTTGCTGTATCGGTTGAGCCAAAAACACCATCATCAAAGGTTACCGAAGCTGTACCGGCAGGCGTTGCATCCGCTTGGGAGAACTTAGATATCGCTCCATTGACCGCGAAAGCCCCTGTAGTAGTAAACGTCCCTCCCGCTACAGTGAGAACGTTAGCGGAGTGGGTGATGGTCATATCACCAGCATTGAAATTCAGAACCGCCCCGGACGTGAAGAACATATCATCGCCAACGTAGGCATCTCCGACCCAGGCAATCCCTCCGGCGGTTTTCAAGGATGCCGTGGTTGTATCGGTAGCCTCAGTTGCATCTGTAACAGACAGAACCCCACTGCTCGTAAGCGTGGTAAAAGCTCCTGCTGCCGGGGTCGTCCCACCAACCACACCGTCGAACGTGCCCGCGTTGATATCTGCAGTGCCCACGCTACCCAGGTCCGTAATCCCGCTCAGCACCCCTGCATCCAGCGTGATCGTCCCGTCAAAGGTAATCACCTGCCCGGCAGTAGGAGTGATGGCGAGGGTAGACGCACCAGCAGAGTTGATCGTATTGCCGTTGATGGTGATATCGTCAACAGTCAGCGTCGTCAGGGTACCCAGAGAGGTAATCGCTGCCTGAGCCGCTCCAGTTACGGTAGCCGCCGTCCCAGACGTATTACCAGTTACATCCCCTGTAATATCCCCCACAAAGGCAGTCGAGGTGATCGAGGTGGCGCCTGCAATCACGCCTGCATCAAGCGTAACTGTGCCGTCGAATGTGATGTTCTGCCCTGCGGTTGGAGTAATTGCCAGGCTGGATGCGCCGGCAGAGGAGATGGTATTCCCGTTGATCGTGATATCGTCAACAGTGAGGGTAGTAAGTGTACCGAGGGAGGTGATATTGCCCTGGGCACCCGCGGTGACCGTAGTCGCGGTATCCGCATTGCCCGTCAGGGCTCCCACAAACGCCGTGGAGGTGATTGAGGTCGCGGCAGTCACTACCCCTGCATCTACGTTAATTACGCCGTCCAGTACAATCTGCGAGCCTGCGACCGGCGTGAGATTGAGATCACCAGTGGTCGAGGAGACCGTGTTCCCGTCGATCGAGAGATTATCGACCGTGATTGCACTGGCCGTGAGAGACGTCACCGTACCCAGGGTTGTGATGTTGGTCGAGCCAGGCCAGGAGTTCAGGTGATCGGGCGGTACCGCCTTCGCCGTCTCGGTGCCGGCGTCCGTTTCGGTCTGATCGGCGAAGACCACGCCCGATATCGCGACCGTATCGACGTAGGCCTTGGTAGCCGCGTGTGCGTCCGCGGTCGGAGTTTGGACCGTGAACACCTCTGCGAAGCCCTTCGTGGCACCCGTCTCCGGGACTGGTAGGTAACCAAACCCTGTATCGGCTCGATTGAATAGGGCAAGGACATCGCTGCCCCGAGCGATCTGTCGATCGACCAGCCCATGGCCTGCAGGAATCGTGAAGTATGTAGACATTGGCTACACCTTTATTGTCTCTGGTTTGTAAAGGAACGTAACGTCATTGATCGAATGGGCCTGGCCTGCAGTCCCGTCCGAATAGAACGTGAACGATATCGAGGTATCGCTCCCCCTCAGAGGGATGTTCCCGTGATTAGAATCCGTTACCCCCCAGAAAAACTCCGCCCAATTGGCAAACGCCCATATTGCTGGCGTGCCACCATCTGGTGACGCAAAGGTCCAGTTATCTGCAGACGCCCCCTTGGGATCGTTCTGCCCGTACTCGACCCTGACGTAAAGGTTGAATGCGTCGAGATCGTCGACCTTCATTCCGATAACAGCCTTAACGTACTCCTTGAGAAGCAGTGGATTTTCGACAAAGTTAAACGGGAGTTTGATCCACGCCTCGATATCCGCGAAGTCGAAGAAGGACGTATTGTCCATGTGGAAGACTTCTCCGCCATCGGACCCAAACATCAGCATTTCTTTGCCGTTCGCGTCTCTCCCAACCCCCGTGCAAAGCACCGTATCATCCAGCAGGATTGGCATGATCCCGCGCAATTCGGTCCCCTTCATAGTGAAATAAAACGCCCTGGTCCCGTAGAACAGCCTATATGTGCTTGTCCGCTTGGATACCAGCGATGCCGTTACATCGGTCTTGCGCTTGATCAGGTCCGGGTCAACGTCGAAGCTGACCGGCTCCCTGGCGTATCCTCCAAAGTCCTGAGAAGCACCGAGCCAGGTCACACCCTGGTCGTCCAGATAGAACAGTTTCGCCCCCAGCATGCCGGCCGTCCCGGCAATTCCACCCACTTCATAGGTGTATGAGTCCATCCTCCAAGAGGCGGACACGTCTCCAGATAGGATGAATAGTGAGTCCCTGCAGATAAAGGCGGTCCTGCCGGCGCCCTCCAGTTTACGGATCTCGACGATCTCGTCCGGGATAATATCATTATCTGCCCCTCGGTATGCATCGAATACCGTCGGCAGCAGTGTACTGGAATTCGCCCAGTCACCCGTGTCCCAGCCCAGCATGAGGTGGAACTCGCCCACCTCCACATGGTTGGGCGTGTCGGGGGTCACTCCTGTCTCGATCGGGACAAACGTAGTACCATCGAACTCGAATGCGGTCCCTACTCCATTGGCCCCGTAGGCCCGCCGTCCGGTCACGCCCGCGTAGTAACTACCTATCTTGACGTCATATGACCCGCCGGCAGGTAGTGTGATCGCCGTCTCCGCCCCGGTCGCGTTAGCCGACAAGGTACCAGAAACGGTCAATCCTTCCGCCTGGAAGGGCCCACCGGTCACTGTACCGATACAGAAGAACCCGGCCGCGTCGTTTGCTTTCCAGGTACCGGTCTGCCGGACCACCCGGTTGACCGTCGCGGACGCCCCCGAATCTACCCCTACGATCGAGTCTCCTTCTGAGACCTCGGCAATAAGACCCACATCAAACCCGAGCCTGTTACCAAGAGCAACCGCCGTCCAGCCAGTCGCAGACTCCTGGAAGAGCAGCCCGGCCGTCTCTCCAGAATTGTTCTGGATGGCATACCAAGTGGTACCCACTTGGAATACCGCCCTAACATCGAGCGCCTGATCCATCGCAGATGCTCGGGTCGTTGCCCAGGTGAAGGTATCGTAGGTCTGCGCCGTCGCCGTGGTGAAGTAAAGCGTGACATAGCTCTTTGTCCCGACCGCCGTAAAGGCCACCGTATTGGTCTTGGCGCCTGCCCCGGTATCCGTTTCCGCGGTTATATCTGCCCCCTCTTCCGTCGATCCCACCGTGTAGTTGATCGCGGCGGATGGCTGGTCAAAGGTAAATGTGCAGACCCCTCCGCTAACAGTCGTGAACTCGAACGAGACCTTAGCTGTCCCGCCGTTCAGTGCGGTCAGCGTCATCTCGCCGGCCGACTCGGCAAACAGCGTATCCTCACCGATCGGGTTGGTGATCGTCGTGCTGCTTAGGTCTACCGACGGGTCCGGTATTTCTGTGACCGGTGTACCATCGAATAACTGGTACCCGCCTACTCGCTCGACCCCACCCTGTTTGCGCAGCACATAGTTGATCCCATCCTTGGGGCGGCCCGGAGATATCTCCAGGTCATCGGATATCAGGTCCAGGCCCTCATCGATCGCGAATGCGGTCGGCGTGAGTTTGTTCCTGAGTGGCCGCTGTATTCCTCTACGCCTGATCGCCAAAGTAGTTCTGATGCCTCAAGAATTCAGATTGTGCGAAAGCCAGCTCGGGCAGGTTATCCCTACCCATCATCACCATCTGCTCGGCCAGCCAGGCCCTACAAGTCTCCGATCGCTCGGTCGCTGATATCTTCTCTGACATCATCATCGCAGCCATCTGCCAGATGATGTCGTCGAACGCCTCATCCATGTCAGCGTCCGGGATCGTATCGTCCCCGACCGCAACACCACTCAGGTCCGTATTAGCCGTGCCCAGATTCATGTTGAGATCGGTCCCTTTCCGCCAGTACTCCGCATCGATGGTGTGGCTGGCGCTCATGTCGAGCGGGCCGAATTCCACATCATTATTGGGATAGACGTAAAACTTCGTGGGCGCCCCGGTATTCCCGGACTGCACCGACCTCTCCTGCTTCCAGACCTCCCGGCTCTTCTCACGCTGCAATTTGCCCCGCTGCCCACCAGACGGGGTAACGTAGAACATTGGTAGATTCCAGGAGCGCACGACGGTATTGGCATTGGCCAGCGCTGCTGCTGTGTACCTATTCTGAGATGTCGTCAGAGCGAACGCGGTGATCTCCTGCCACAGCCAGTCCCAGTTCTGGTAGTTCTGCAGGAAGGTATTGCTGAACGCAACAGCGTCCCGCATCTCCTTCTCTTTACCACTCAGGGCATCAAGAGCTGTTGGCAGGCCCTCACCTGATTGCCCGGACTCCTGCCAGGCTCTCTGAGTTTGCTCAAGGTAGGTATACAGCGCCATCTATAACTCCAGTTCTGGCTCCAGAACCTCTTCGGCCGGCTTGTAGCTCTTATCCGCAAACCCGTAACCATCCGGCATGATCGTGCCGAGCAGGGTGAAGGGATACACATACACCTCGACCTGTTCATATATAGGCAGTTGAGTTTGTGGGTCTCTGTCCCCGGTGGCCCTGTCCTGCGGGTAATGCGCATCATTCAGCGCATTGAATGCGCGCCACGGCAGATCCACCACCACGTCGCGCATGACCTGCCAGTTCACGCCCTGGGAGCACAGTTGCGGGTCCTGAGCGTCGTCCGGGTCGGGCAGCAGCCTCACCTGGACCTTGATAGGGGCAACCTGCCCCGTCCTCGATCTGGGCCCGGTGTAGGACTCGCGCCTCTGCTCGAAGGTCATGACCTCGAACATTTCATCAGCCAGGAACATCATCTCTTTCTGGATGCGACGATACAGTTCCCGCATCGGCAACACGGTCTCCAGCGTCATCCGATCGTTGGGGATCGTAAATAGCATCGCGACCCGGTGCTCCGGCGGCATGCCGGCAAGATACTTCATCTGATCGTTATGCTCGGTCAGCATGAACTCGCGCAGCGCGGCCTTCGCATCGAAGTCCTCGCTCGGTGCTACCGGCCGCGGTTCCTCGGCCGGCTTGAAGGGTTGTTTGGTCTGGATCTGCTTGGCTTTGACTGCCTCCAGAATCTCTTCCGGCACGTCACCCTTGCAGATAATCCCCCACAACTGTGTCTTGTTGTGGGACCTGGGCGGGTCCATGCCCATGAATTCAGCGATATAAGTGCGCAGGTCTGCTGCTCCTGCGTCTTTTCCGCCAGCGATGTTGGGTAAAATAGTAGTTAGGTCGAGGGTATCCACTGTCTATGCCTCCGTGGGTTAAGTGAAGGACGGGCCCCGAGGGGCCCGCCGTTCAGCGTACTAAGCGACTATTATCCGTCGCCCAGGTCGGTCACACTGACTTCGAGTCGATGGACCCAGGTTTGATTCAGGATCACTGCAACAAACCATGTCTTCCAGCCCACATACCCGATCTGGCCCAGGGGGTCAGACTTGGATGGTGTGCCTGGATTCAGGACTGATGGAGTGATTGAATTGAACCCTTTCAACGGTACGCACCCGTATCCATCGCGAGCGATGAAAACGATCGGGTACACGTCCGTCTGCGAGTTGCTAGTCGAACGCATGCCGTTGAGGGTCGCCGACCCAGCGTCAGTGAAGTTGGTTACTTCTGCCGTAAGGACATACCGCGTGTCCTCACAAGAACCGATCTCGAACTCACACAGTCGCTCGCGCGAACCATACAGAGCTACTGGGACGAACCCAGCCATATCCCTGATGTCCGATTCAAGCTCGGTGTGACCGAAAGCAATGTACGACTGCTCGATCGGGGTCGTGTTCTCGTCAGGCGAACCTGACAGCATCTTGTTGATCTTCTTTCCTTTCTGACGTCGCAGCACGGCCGTAACCGCACGTTGACGGGAGAGGGAGATCGGATCATTCACGTCGGTTCTGGCGCTGTCACCGGATGCCCCGTAGAGCACCGCTGTACCCGCTCGGAGTACGTTCCAGGTCAAAACTTCGATGGTAGCTGCGGCTTGTTCTCCGCACAGAAGAGCAGCGTCTTTCAACACTGGATCTTCATTCATGTCCTGCACCTTGTCCGTAATCTCAACCACTGCACCATATTGCAGTAGGGTTGCGGTCACGTTGGCGTAGGACATTTGTTGAGCAGTCGGCGTCTGCCCTTCGGTAAGTGCCGTGGTAGCTACTGAGAATGGTACAGGGCGTTTAAACCGCGCTATGTCCGAGCTGTTGGTCGGCATAATAAAATGCTGACCAAATTTAGTCAGGACGAGCTGCGGTCTCGCATGCTCCAGCATCTCAGAAACTACCCAGCCGGCGGTACGATTACCGATATCGCCGAATGCAGTTAGCACCATAGGCTAACCTCCGTGGGTTTCAGTAGATTTTAAGAAATCTCGACCCTCCGCGTTTTCCCTCCCCTCTTCCGCTGCTTCTCCTGCTCGGTATAGGCGTAGGAGGCTTCTGCACTATCGTCGGTTATTCCGCTTTCCGGGTCTGGAGGTGCGGCAGCTTTACCGTCAATGTCAGCAGCATCCTGCTCCTGTTGCTTCCTAACAGCGTCGTTTGAGGCTGGTAGTTTGTTCTCCGGGCTGGTAGTGCTCACGGGTTTGGGTTGGGCCGGTTGATCGACCAAAAATTCAGAAACGTCGCGCCCTATAGCGTAACTATCGAGGATCATTAACTGCTCAGCGGGGTCTTCGGATTTCTCGAATATTTCGCGGTATGCGGGGTGTAGCACTTCGATCCAGCTTTGGAAACCTTGCGAGTTCACCATACCGGGTACGTCGTACTTAGCCGACAATATGTCCGCGACTTCATCAGAACCGGACCGCACTTGCTCGTTTATCAAAACCTCGGCAGTTTGCCTTACGGGGGCAAGCCTCTCATCAACCATGCCGACAGTTCTCAGGTTATTCACCCTCAGAGCGGTCTCGACCAGTTTCATGGTGGCTGGGTAATCTTCGCCCATCTCCTCCTTGATCTGATCGAGTTCGCCTTCTGCCAGAATTAGTTGCTCTCGGGCCGTCTCTCTGGAGGGCCCATCTACAGTTCTGAGAGTAGTGAGCTGGTTGCGCAAGCTCTGTGACTTACGCTGCAGCGCCTTTACTCTCCCTACATTTGAGTCGTTCGTGTGCTCCAGGCGGGCATTCACCTGCTCAGATTTGCCGAGAGCGTCCAGCAATTCTTTGCGGGTCCGAGTATCTTCTCCAGCGCCTGCTTGAGAGCCGTCGCCCTCTGCATCGCCGGCTGAATCTTTGGGAGGAGCCCCGTCGCCGGAAGCCGAATCATCAGCAGGCTGGCCGGCCTGCCCGTCATCTGCCGCCTCTGCGGGTTCGTCCGCTCGATCGTCGTCGGTGGTCGCTTCGCCATTTACATCTAGCGCAGTGGACTCACCTTCAACCCCATGCTTTCCCTTCTCTATGCTGACAAAACTGTCCAGCGCATCATCCAAGTTGGTACTGTCTTCCTGGAACTCACTCATGACTCATACTCCCTTGCGGCCTTCCGGCGGCGTCAGGTTACTGTGGTGGAGCAGGCTTATGCCCGGTCCGTTAGCGGGGTAGCGATGCGGGCAATCCCGGCACCGACAGCCCTTTCTGGATCATCGAAGCGACGATCCTTGTTGGATCTGTTTGTAGCTTATCGAGAATCGCCTCTATAAAGCGCTGCTTTCCGATCGCCACGTATCTGTCTTTCTCTTCGGCGACTGTTGCCATGCCTGCCTGAGCGGCTGCACCGTATTCCTCCAGCAGCCACACCTCAAATTCTGTCTTGTCCATTCCACCCCCCCTACACGTGTAATCTGATCCTCAGTTGCCTGTTGACTGCTTGGCAGACCTGCCGCACCCTCTCGCGGGTAATCCCCATGTCCTTACCACATTCCGCCAGCGTCATGGTCTCGCCGTTATCGAGCCCCATCCGGCGCCGGTAGATTTCCACGTCCCGTGAAATGGTCGAGTATCTGTTCTCGACTGCCATCTGCTCCAGGGCATCCTTAACCTCTGCGACCAGGCGTGCGTAATTGTTCCGCTCCTCCTCGTCGACAGGATCCGCTACGTCGATCTCATTCGTATCAAAATCGATCGGATCAGCCGACTTTATCCTGACGGCCACTTTTTGCCGGAGCCGCTCCAGGCGAGCATCCGCCGGCGCCTCCCCTCGGAGCATCTTCCTGATCTCCTTATGTATATGTACCGGCAAACGAACCAGGCGATCCGTGTTCATCACGCTCCGGTCCATCGTCTGGCGAATCCACCAAACCGCGTAGGTCGAGAACCTGAACGGCTTGCCGCTGACCGGGTTGATCAGGTCCGGGTCGTAGCGGTCCGCGGCACGCATCAGCCCCATGTTCCCAAACTGGATCAGGTCGATCATCTTGAGATGGATGCAGGCGTTGATATACGTCCTGGCCAGCTTCTGCACCAGGCCCTGGTTCCGCTCGACCAGTTCGTTGCGTGCTGTAATATCCCCATCATCCCGGCGCCTGGCCAGCGCTTGAACCTCCTCATTGGTCAAAGGATCGCCGCGGTAGACCTCTTTCAGGTACAGGTCCATCGCGTCGGTCATGCTGCGTCCAGTCCGTAATTGGCGGTCTGCCCCTCTCTGATCTTGATCTCGACTTCAGCCTTGAAGCGTTCGTTCGTATTGAATTCCTTGAGCGCGACCTCGGATAAGCGTGCCTGGAGCTGCTTATCAGTCAGACCGTCATCCTTAGCGCGTTTAAACAGTTCCATACGTTCTTCGTGCTGCATCTTGGCCAGGGCCATCTCGGTCATCATCCTGAGTTCCTCGCCCTTCATCTGGACCTTGGCGGACTCGATACTCAGTTTCGCTTCTTCGAGCTCTTCCTCTGGGCTTGGCTTCTCTGCTTGCTGTGCGGCCTGCTGCTGGGCCTGGGCGATGTCGTCTTCAGTCTTGACAACCCCCTCACCCTCGATGCGCAGCGACGACTGCAGGCGTCTCAGGATCTCGTCGTGCTTGATGTATTGGGAATATACCTCCGACTCGCCCAGCTTGGCCATTTCGACCAGGCTCTTGGTCTGCAGTTCTTTGACGAGTAGGGCCGAGGTCCCTCTCGGGTTGATCTCCATATCTCCCTTGATCTCGTCGTTCTCGTTGAACTGCATCTCGTAGTCATAGAATCGCGTGATGATCGGCTTAATGATGTTGTCGTCCCACATCTGCACGCGGTGCCGGGTCGTCACGCTGGACTGGTTCTGCAGCAAAATCATGCCGCCGAGCGTGTCCGCCCCCATCTTGTTCTGCTGTTGCCCCAGCCCTTGATTTTGCGTATGGATCTGACTGACCTCATCCATCAACAGCCTGGCCATGTCGTATATGTTCGCGATCGCCTCCTGGTTGGAATTGATCTGCGCAAAGTGAAACACGTCCGCCGGCCGGAGATTCGGTCCAGCCTCTTTCGCGTTGAACTGCCAGACCTTGAATGGGTGCAGGTTATCCCACTGCTTATCGACCGGATCAAGCAATCTGCGATCGATCACGATCTGCGGACCAGCGATATGGCCGGCATGATCGAGCAGCATGTTCCAGGCCGTGTTCATGATCCGCTGCGGATTTCGCAGGCGGTAGGGTACGCCAAACCCAAAGATCGAAGTGTCGTCCTCCTCCCATACAAAGATGCCGTAAGGCCATTCCTTCGAGTCGAGCGGATTCAGGACCGCGCGTATGGGGTGAGAACCGACCATCCAGATGATCGCGTCCTGCATGTCGAGCGATTCGTTCAGGTTCCCATAAACGCTCGCCCCCGTGGCTATAAGGTCCTCCCCGTTGACTGGTCCGTGATACCGCCACTGCTCATAGCGGTTATCGTTCATCAGCCGGATCTGGCCGTTGATCTCGCGCATGCGGTCGATGTAGGTGCTACCGTGGGTCTGTGACTCCCCAGGGCCCCTCTCGATCGCCTCCTTGAGCTGCTCAAGATTGATGCCGGCTATATGCTGGAGCTGCACCAGGGATTTCCTGACGTGATAGGAGCGCTCCAGAAAATACTCGCACTCCTTCAGGTTCCTGGCCGATAGGTCGGGAAACGCGTTCCAGATATCCACCCAGCCCGCACCCGGCTGTGACAAGGTATCCAGGTCTAGTACCCAGTCCTGCCCGGTACCAACGACCTTACCCTCGGTATCGATATCCGCGTACTTCCGGGACCTCCATTTCTTCTTGATCCTCTCCTCTTTGATCGGGCCCTTGATGATCCCCGTACCATAGATGGCCGCGGACTTCTGTACGTGACGCTGCACGACATTGAAGTGGGTCTGAACCAGATCGTCCTCGATCTGCCGACTCATCGCCTTGGACTTCTCGATCGCCTCCTCCATGGTCTTGGCGGCGACCTCTGCCCAGGTGAAGGGTTGTTCTGTCTCTGGGTTGTTCACCGTCTCGCCCATCTCATTCCGGGCGACCTCGTTGTTCATCATGTCCGTCGCTACTTCTGGTACCGGCGTCGGGCTAATGCTCCAATTCTTGTCATCGTTGGGGATGGACATCTCCTCGAACTGAGCGATGGCCGTTTCTGTCTTCGGGCGTGAGATGTTTGCAAATACGTTCGCGCGACCTATTCCCGTCTGAGCAAATACGTCATCCTTCGATTTGCCCACTGTGGGAATAATTTCGTTGATCTGACGTAAATCTTCAAGCCACCGCGCCTCGAACGGTAGACGGTCATAGACAGCCTGCTCGATAAGGCCGGCGAGCCGTTCTCCAAGGCGGATAGCTCGTGCCTTGTCTTTTTGTAGAAGCTGGACTTCATGATCGGTTATCAAAAGTTCGTCCTCACATCCAGTGGCCGTGCATGTGCCAGCCCCATGGGCGGGAGAGGCTCTCGCTGATCAACGCCTGGGCTAACCATCAGGCATAGCGCCTGGAGCCCATCGTGCGGATGGCTGTATGCATTCTTGTCCGGCGTAGCGTAGTACTTCGTTTCGCCCACAATCTGCATCATCCTGAACCTGTAGTGACCCTCGAATCCCCTGATGATCATCTTGCACCGCGGATCAACCAGGAACGCCGGCTGACCGGCCCCTATGGTCCTGCTAAGAAAGAACCGCACCGATTCCAGCCGCGGTTGTAAATTGTTCGTTGATGATGGGTTGGTGAAGAATCCGCCCTTCTCCGCTTTAAAGACATCATTCAGGATCTGAAAGGCATCGTGCTCCTCGTAGTCCCTGGCAGCTCCAGACGGATCCCCCTCAGACAAAATCTTCAGCCCGCTGTACTTGGTCGATATGACCGGGCGTACCACGTTCTCCGCAAAGTTCCTAAGCCCCATCGATGTGGCGCAGAATTCCTCCAAGATCCGTAGCTGCCCCGAGGGCATCATCTGCCCCACAATGCAGGCCGGCGTCAGCCCAAAATCCCATCCAAGATACAGGTCTCTGTTCTTGATGGGGACCAGTGCGTATTCAGATGTATGGAACGCTCCACCCCAGTGATCTCCATATACCGGCAAGCCGTCCGAGATCGTCCCGTATTTGCCTTCCAGATAGACTTTGATCCACTGGGTGGTCTTATTCGGGATCATGTCCATCCAGTACTGGTAACCATCCTCCAGGTTCTCTGCGTTCTCTGCGCAGGCTATGCCATCGATCTGGCCCTTGTTGGGCTCCCATCCCTCGAAGCCCTTGACTATGGCCGGCGGCTGCTTCCACAGCTTCCAGTCCGGGTTATCCCCTACATAGAGGTCGTGATCCGGGTCCTCGAATGAATTATGGATCCAGTGATCGTCGTCCGGTGGGTTAGAATCCCCGATCACAAACTTACGCCGCCAGCCGCCATCCTTCTTCGCTGGCCATCGGCCGATTCTGCCGCCAACCGCGTCAATAATCGCCTTCGGCACCTCCCTGAACTCGTTGACCATTGCCCCGCTCAACTCCATCGAGAGGAGATTAGCAACATGCTTGGGCTTATCGAGCGCCACAAAGACGAACTCGATATCCAGCAGTGTGCCGTCCGCCATATTGTGGCGGTATGTACCCAGAATCGGTGATCCAAACGTGATCGGGCACTCTACCTCGGGCAACCACTGCTGAAACGTCTTGATCGACGTGCTTTTGAGCTGCGGGTAGGTGTTCCGAATAATCGCGAACCGGCTGGTCCGCTTATTCAGGAACACGCGCTGCAGTTCTGCCTCACGCACCAACTCCTGAAACATCATCACGGTCTTGCCACTGCCAAACGGGCCCATCACGAAGCGATGAATAGCCGCATCGAGATGGAATTTTGACGCCGTAGGCAGCGCTACATAGTTAATGAACCTCTGCTTGATGGCCTCTGTGGTCCTGAGCGCCCCGCGGGCCATGGGAAAGTAGTCCTTACTCATCATTCCTCGGGAAATCAGGCGGCTCGCCCTCTCCGTAGTACGAGTTGTGGACTATGGATACCTTCTCGGTGGCGTCCTTACCCCATAGATTCTCGTGCTGCCCCAAGAGTTCGAGCGGTTTGACCTTGTCGTGCAACCATATCTTGATGCCGTCGGCGCTCGTCTCCAGGCGCTTGATGGCCCGGATATCCGCCGGATCTATCTCCTCGAATGGCTTGAATTTCAGTATTTGGCGGGCCTCGATCGTGATATTGCCTTCTTCGTCGCGCTCTTCCTCGACATTGATGATGTCGATGTAATTCGCCACGCTGGAGAACGCCAGGGCGGCCGTGTCTGCGAGAATCCGGTGTGCGTTGGACTCCAGGTACTCCAGGTCCTCGGCGATCAATTTCTTGATGACCGAGATGTATCGCGCCTTCAGGCGTGCGCCCTGGTTCTTCGAGTACTTGTGCGTGTACCCGACCTCACGCGCGGCCGCTGCAGCGTTGGTTCCAGCAACTACCAAGAGAATCCACGCCCAGTGGCGATCGTCTGTTACATCCTCCGGGCGCTCGAATTCTACCTTCCGCTCAAATTCCATAAATCACCGTCTATTGAGGGTAATCTTGTGGCGCACTTGGGGAGGACCACGGCCGTCCCCAGGCGTCCGGGTGCTATTAGCCGCCTTCGTAACTGCCAGCCACGCTCGCCGCAGATATCGAGAACAGGCCGCTGGGGAGTTTCACCACAACATACTCGCCAGCGGTGTTCGCGCTATCCACAAGCGACAGGTTGATAATGCCTGTGGCCGGCGTCACACAAGTAATGTGCTTTTTCGCCGTCAGTACAGACAATATTCCGCCATCGACCGCAGTCAGGGCCCCACTCGCGGAGGTGCCTGTCAGCGTCAAAGCATCCGCATCGTCGGTAATCCAGACTTCCAGGTGGTGGGAGTCTGCGATCGTCGCGCCTGCGGCATCAGCGACCGTGATGGTAATGTCCATCTCGTCGGTCGCACCGCCGGCCGTCAGGACAGGGACCGCTGTAGCGATCTGCCCGTCCAGCAGGTTCAGTTCCGCGGCGGTCGCGGTGACCTCGGTCTCACTGCCGGACGTGCCGATATGTAGCTCGGTGATCTTCGAGACCCCACTATTCACGTTGGCATCCGTTACGACCGCCTTGCCGGCAGCCTGGGTACCATTCGTGATTCCGTCGATCTTCGCGAGGTCGGTCGCACCGATCGAGTCGAGTGCCGCCAGTTCCAGCAAGTCGAGGGTGGTGTAAGTACCATCGGATTGCTGAATGTCCATAACAGCGTTCTTGCCGAAAATGAATCGGGCACCTACACCAATTACTGCTTTTCCAAAAGTCCCGGGTTCGTACCTCATGGGTACCTCCGTTTATAAATGACAGACAGGCGCGCTGCCTGCCTTATTACGGGTTAAAGAAAAGGGCCCGAAGGCCCCTATCTATTACGCGGCGTGAGTAATCGCGCCACTGTGTACGACCAGCCCAGAGGGCAGGACGAAATTCAAGTAGTTGGTTAGCGTACCGGTCTCCGTAAAGTCCAGGTCTGCGTCACCGTCATCCTCGAACGTAACCAACCAGGCCAGGTCGGTTAACAGGATGTTGATCACCCCGTCGGTACCAATTGCTGGGGAACTGCTATGAGCGCTGCCGGCATTACTACCATCGGCAGCAACGGACAAATACGCCAGGAGCGCACACCCAACAGCTACGTCGTCGCCGTTCGTATCAGTAAGCTGGCAAGCTACATTGATCACATTTGCCGCTTCTGCCCCGACCGTCATCGTGACACCGGCAACTTCGTTCACATCGAACTGATTCGCGCCAATTCGTTTTGTTACCATCTTTCTTTCCTCATTCTATGCAGCGCTGATGAAGGGTGCGCTGCTTACCCTTATAAACTGGTGCCTGATTCACGAGGCCAGCCTCTTGGCTTATTCGCGATAGGCTTTGATCAGTACCGAACCGCCCGTGGACTCTGTCACCTGGATGATATCGACGTAGTGGTTCTTACCGATAATCAGGCCATCGAGGGGATATTCAGGCGGTTGCGCGCCCGTGCCGGCAATAACCGTCCAGAACCGCATCATGGTTGTCGAGGTCGCTACCGCGGTCTCGTCCGTGATGGCAATCGTCTCGGAATCCTTGGTAAACTCGGTATTGGTGTTCTGTGGTACGACGGTCGTCCCGGCCGGAGTAGTGGTCGCCTTACCCAACCCAAGATCATACTCACAGATCACGTTGGATCCGTTGAACAGGATGCTGTGCAAGAACAGCGGGTCGTCGGCCGTGTTCTTAATAAAGAGGATGGTATCCGTTGCGTCAATATCGACGGTGGGTGCCTCGAATGTCCAGGCCTTGCCCAGCCTGGACGCCCTCATAAACGGGTCTTCTTGAAGCGCCCGAGTCAATACAAACCCGTCCTCGTCGACCTCTGCAATGTTTCCACTACGTCCTTCAATTCTCATCTACGTCAGCCTCGCTGATATGTGTCTCGAACGCCTCTTGGAAGCGTACGTTCAATAATGTAAGTTGGCGCAGGATCGCCATAAGGAGTTCGCCCGCGTTGCTGTCTGCTGTGAGTACGTTACCCTCGCTATCCAGGGGCTTAGTGATCGCGTGAGCTGGATCTACCGCTGGATATGCGTCATCTGTCATTGCTGTAGCTTCTGGTAGAACAGAACCGTGATCTTGCCCGTGCCGCCAGAGACGATCTGTAAGTAGTTGTAGAACTGAACATTCCCACCAGACAATTGCCTGCCAGGTAGTGACCCGTCCGGGATCGTCATGGAGCCCGCTGCAGGTACGTTCGTCGCCGTACCATCCTGGATAACGGACTTGCCGCTTACCTCTTCGTCAACGAACACACCATGCAGCCTGACCGGCTTCTCAGTGATCTGCTGATCGCCCGCTCCCAGATCTACTGTGATCGAGTCGACGTCTTCCTTCCATGCCATTTATGCCGCCAGGTCTTGTAGGGTCTCAGTCTCACAGGTCCCGCTGGTGTAGGCGGAGATGCGCGTGCGGAGCCCCCCATGCGGCCGCAGGAACGATACCGATACAGACGCAGACACGCCTGCCAGGCCAGTGATGTCCTCCCAGGTCGGCTCGACATTCCCGAATGCCGGCATGCGCTCGGTCGTGTACTCGCTCGTGATCGTCATGGTGCCTGCAACAGTGAGCTGGATTGAAATCTCGTGATGGTACCCCTGCTCCTCCGGGACCAGGGTAGCACTGACCGCACCGTCGGAAGCAGTAAACCCGATCTCGACGTTGGTACCCACCGCACCATCTGTGGTGATCGAGTCGATCTCGGTCCAGTACTGCACCGAGTATGACGTGGTGGCGTTGGGAAGGGCAACCGTCTCTGTCCGCGGTTCACCGTCTGCATCCCAGCCGACAATGACCACATCTACGCTGGAAAGGTCAGCGGAACTCTCCATCGATAGGCGCTGCGCCCAGCCCGCGGTCGTCGCTGTGCCAGTAGTCACAGATGCGCCGTCAAGCGACAAGGTAGTCGCTGCAGTCGTGGTCTGATCTACACAGATCGCGTCTACGTCCGGCACCAGGTTAGGATCATCGGCCGCGACCCAGCCCACCTCGACATTGCCGGTCACCGCTCCAGACGTGGTAATGCTGGTCACCGTCAGAAACAGTTCAGAGGTGCTCACTGGCGCCGCGTTGCCGCCAAAGACCAGTTCAGTCAGCGGTCTACGCTCGCCATCTGTCCCGACGATCGTGAAGGTGATCAGCGAGTTGTCGCCGGTCCCCTCGATGGTTAGCCTGCGCGCAGTCGGCAGCCTACCGATATTGCTCCCGACCAGGGCGCCGTCCAGGGTAAGTGCGCCGGCTGCAGCAATCTGTTGATCTTCACAGACGCCATTCGGGTCATTCGAGAGCGTAGTGATTAGTGCGACCTTTCGTCTCATCGTTGTATCTCCGTTAGGTCCCTGAGCGGCGGGCCTGGGGGGTGATATCTGCTCCGCCGCGCGCAGTAGGGAATATCAGGCATTCAGGGATTCTTGAATTCGGTGTGAGGGTGAGGCGGCCCAGGCATCCAGAACTCGTACTCGTCGGTGATTGCCCAGGCGGGATGTCGCCCCTTCTGGACAGGATAGATAAACCCCAAGGCCGCAAGAAGGGTCAGTCTCTTCTGCAGGACAGGATCTAGGGGGGTGGAATGGACAAGACAGAATTTGAGGTCCGGATCACGGGTCGAGTCCTCGAAGGCTTCGAGTAGGGCCCGGTCCTTGGCTGTGAGGCCGGCACGCTTCAGCAGCCACTCGGACTGCGTCTCCCCGGCAGAGTCTGCCGGAGGGCCGGATGCCGGCGGGAGAATCTTAAAGGCCCGCAGGATCCGCAGAACCACCGACGATATCAGTTCGATAGTGGCATTCATTAGCCTTCCTTCTCTCGGGCTCCATGGTTGCGCGCTATCTCCAGCTCTGCAGCTCGGATCCGCGTCTCCTGGCCTTTGAGAGTGCCCTTAATCTCCTGGACATCATCCTTGATGGCAGATACGTCGCCCACAGCAAGGGTTAGCGCTCCGGCCCCCCAGATGATCGCGGCCGTAATCAAGATCGCGCAGGTATCTGCCACTCGCTTCGATACACCGTCCACAGGAACCTCCGAGGTGCTAGTAGCCCATCTTCCTCTTGCTGTGATCCGCACCACCTTTACCGTCCGGGTTGTGTGGACCGGCAGGGTTGGCAGGTTTCGGTCGGTGCTTACCATCGGAGCGGCTGCTGGTCTTGTTCCGGTATTGGACATGGTCCCGTCCAATGGTATGCGTGTCTTTGCTAGAATGCGACAAAGCTGGCTTGTGGCCGTTGGGGTTTTCCATGCTTATCTCCGTGCAAAAAAAAGGGCCCTCAAAAGAGAGCCCGAAATCATCAAACGCGTTGGATTCTTAGTCACGAATCCACATAATAGCTGATTTATACCAGATTCATCCCACAGGTTCAACCCATTCGGGGCTGATCGTGATCGGGGTTTCGGTGGCCTCGATGGGCAGCTCCTTGAACCACGAGAGTGAATTCGCCAGTTCTGCGCGCCCCCGCTTCAGGAGGGCCACGCGTTACACCCGTTACAACCCGCATTCTTACTGGGTTTGTACCCGTTACGGATTCTGAACGTGTAACGGGTTTGAGCCGCCCGATCCACCTGGACGTGTTAATAATCATTTCTTCACCTTCTTGCGCTTGAAGTTATGCTTCACCCCAAAGTGCCTCGTCTCGCAGATCTTGCACATCGGCGCCTTGGCATTTGGATCCGGCTTGTTTGTCACGGTACCTCCTATTCCACCCACCCATCCTCCAGATCAAGCGCGAGGAGCTCGTGTACTTCTGAAGTAGGCATCACCCATACTTCATCACGCATTGTTACGCCCTCTGGCTGCGGTCGATTGATTTTGTCGCCTTGGGTACTTCTCCCGGGAACTATCGGCCCGGCACTTCTCCCAAGCCTCAATGACGCGGCATCGATCCGCTTCTCCGCGGGCCGGACTAACCCGCCGGCCATGGTATTCTGTACCGTGCAGGATCCCCGCTCCACTAATGGATAACGCCACGCTCATACCTCCACCACATGTACCCCCAGTCGCCCTCTGGATTCAACTCTGTCGGCCCTCGCTCCCCAGGTGGCAGCACCTGCACCTTGCAGTAGATCCGCGCCACGATCGGGACGAAGAACTGCGCCTCCAGGCTCACAGCGTTTAAACAGCGCTCCTGATGCTTCTTGACGAACGCACGCTCTGCCCCCTGATACTTCTGGAGAGGGTCGAACACCGGCCAGAGAATGCCGTCTCCGCTAGTCTTTTCCGGCATCCACCCGCTCTCCTTTAAGAGAATGGCGCGTGATCACTGGATCCGGGAACGCTCTCGCGCCCCGACCTCCAGGATCTCGGCCTTGGTTTTCTGTACCCGCTCATTGATAGCCAGGATCTCGTCATAGGCCCTCTGTATCTTGTAGAGCCACGCTGAGTGATTGAGTATATGCCAGAGGCGGTCATGATCTTTGCGCTGGTCGTGGTCAGTGCCGCCTCGAACTTGGCCCAGAACTCCTGCCGCATCTTCCCCAGGCAAGTCCGGGTAGTCGCTGACGATCTGCTGCATCGTGCTTTGCGGCCGGTCCTTTATCC
>CEPX01057362.1_pt1 | contig 19066 bp, 19 predicted proteins | sample 361361 | NCBI WGS metagenome assembly CEPX01 (sample SAMEA2619974, study PRJEB7988) | marine metagenome | biome: marine biome (ENVO:00000447); feature: mesopelagic zone (ENVO:00000213) & marine oxygen minimum zone (ENVO:01000065); material: "saline water (ENVO:00002010), including plankton...
TCTGAACTCTCTTCTTCACCATCTACAGTAATACAGACAAGATTGCCGTTAACATCTCTCACTAATTGGTTCGGTGGCTCACAAATAGTATCTTCCGCAGAAGGAAGTACAAAATACTCACACCCGCTAAGGAAAATGATTAGAATCGCTAAAGTTATTATTAATTTTTTCATATAGTCCACCCTGTAATGATATTTGGTTAGTATTCATTGAGAGTGGGCTTCTATTTAAACATTATTGTGGTTAAGAATAGAGCTTTGAACTAGTGTTTTGCTTAATGAAAGTTAGCAGCCACCCAATAAAAACAAACACCAACCCCACAAGAACACTATCGATAATAATTCGTATAAAATAATCCCTAAAAAAATTCAAGGGATACATACGAATAAGTAAATCTTGGCTACTAAACACCCATGTCCCAGAAGCAAAAAATAATGTATGAAAAACATAAAATAGAGGAACAAAGAGCAAAGCCCCCAATATAAACACCAACCCCATCCCTAGAATACCCATTCCGCCGAATAGAAAGAGTCTCCTCACCATCTTTAGCAAAGATGGAGCAGTAATCATCAAGAAAAGGAAAGATGCTATCAGAACCACCAACGCAACCCACCATGCTACATAGAATCCTTTTATCACTCTTTTAACATCATAGAGATGATCAAGCTCTCGATCTGTATACCCTTCTATGGTTGGCCTACTTTCACTGTCACTAGAAATATAGTCGATAAACGCCTGATGGAGTTCTCCTGCATTCTCCACACGCTCAAAACTACCGTGTCTCTCTAGTAAACCAGTATAGACAGAGCTATTATACAACAAAAACTGATAACTCCCCACAAAAACAACAAAAATAAGAGCAATAACAAATAGTAGATAGGTATATTTCCTCATAGGGAGAGGAACAACCCCTATCTATTTAAATTTCTGCATATATATGGATTCCACGCCTTTCAAGCTCATCAATCTCCATCTGATCAATGTCCTCACCTAAAAGTATGTTTCCATATCGGTCTTCATATATCATTTTTTCACCTCATTGATTACCTAGTTGATAATAATGGGAGGAGGAGACACGGAGATGCTCCTCTACCCCCTAAAATTGTTATCGACGAAACATTGCAACTCGTGCAGCTTTCATATAATACGGTTCACAGTCAAAGACCGGATCCTCAGTCAGCTTGTCCCACCTCCTTTCTCTAAGAGTTGTTCGGACGACCACAGCAACCACCTCCATTTTTTACCACACATAGTGATATAGAATCTATAGACATATGAACATATATATTTAACCTTAACATTTTATATAATTTTATAAACATATGCATATGTCCAAAAAGTGACCACATACGAAAGATATATATACTAGTAATCTTAAAAGTACAATTGTGGGTGCAATGAGAAGAAAAGTTGTAAAGCATGGTCCAGCTACCTATATTATATCTCTCCCGTCTAAATGGGTTAAAAGATTTAATATTAACAAAGGAGATGAACTTGAACTAGAGGAAGAAGGTAAAAATATTATCATTTCTACAGAAAGAGGGAGTAAGCTAGGTAAGATTGAAATGGATATTTCTGGCTTAGATAGAACCTCAATCATCTACATGATAAGATCGCTCTATAAGTTAGGATATGATGAGATTATCGTAAATTTCGAAAACCAATCAACTACACATTACAGATTAAAGGATGATAAAACTGTTGTCTCTATTATTAACGAGGAGGTTTCCAGACTACCTGGGATGGAACTGCTCCAGCAAAGAACAAATAACTGTGTGATAAAGTCTCTCTCAGAGCTCTCTTTTGCAGAATTTGACACATTCTTGCGAAGAATCTTTCTTTTGCTTATGGATGCAAGCAATGACCTTGCTACAGGCCTACTAACAAACGATAAAGAGCTGTTAAAAACCCTAGAGGAAAAACATAACAACATTACAAGGTTCATCAATTTCTGTCAGAGATTATTGAATAAACATGGCTTTCCTGACTATATCAAAACCTGTTGTATGTTGAAAGTAATTTTAGTGTTGGATAAAACCCTGGACACAATTAAGAACACCGCAAGAATAGCGTACAACAGTAACATGAAAGAAGCAGTTAACTTAAAAGAGACACTCTATAATGTGAATGCTTCAATTAAGGCATACTATGAACTATTCTATAAGTTCGATAATCAAAAAGTTAAAGAAATATCTCAATTAAGGGACACCATGTTGAAGAATCTAGGAAATTGTCCAGATAAGTTAACTAAAGAAGAATTATTGATCACGGGTCATCTAACACCCGTTATAGAGCTTATAGCAGGCGGAATGGAAGCCAGGATAGCTTTGGAGTATTAGGAATTATCGTTGACCTGCTATGTAAGACCATACTCCTACAATGTCTTCTGCCAACGCTGCCTCTAAAAAATCGTCATTACTATACAATTGACTTCTTTCTTTCAATGTAGAAGTAACAGTCGCTGTTCGATATTTACTTTCATGAAATAATTTGTTTACTGCAGCAATATGTTCAAGCGACTGCAAAGGACTCTTTCGAACCTTTTGTCGCTCCTGTATTACCTCTGGTTCTACAGCTAAAAATATAGATTGAGAAAAGGACTCGAATCGTTTCGCAAGGATCTCCCATTGTTCAGGATCAGATTGAGCTATCGTAACATCGTATCCTGCAGCCAAATACGGAAAAATCTCATCCTCAGAAATCCCTACAAAATATGAATCATGTAACATATAACGATGAATAAAATTTTTCCTATCAAACAATTCCTGACTAACAAAGTGTTTGTATCCTTCAATTTCTTCTCCCTCCCGAGGGGGTCGGGTTGTATACGGAATCGATCTAACAATTTCTGGAGAAGCAGTATGGGCTCCATCTTCAGTCCAAGTTTTTCCAGCGCCAGAAGCTCCGCAAATAAAATAAATTCTGCCAGGTCCCTTTACCATACGTTCTGTAACATTATCTGAACGTTCTTGAAATGCTTCTGTTATATTTGTCATAAACATCTCTTCTATAAAGGTTGCATCTTTGATATAAAACCTACTGGTAACTCCCTTTAAGTCTGTATAATGATCCTTATGCTCTGATGTGGTGCAAAAAATTGTTTCTACAGTAGGATAGATACGTTTAATTTCCCTAGCAACGTCAATACCATCCATATTTCCACCTAAATCATAGTCAACTAGAAGCACACCAATATTGTTCGTTCTCAATTGCACTAGAGCTTCGGTAAATGTATTCGATTTATGCACCATAATGACTTCATCGGGCAAGCTGCCAAGAGTAGTGTTGTAGATTATGGATGTAGGATCTAGGACAAGAATCTCCTTTGTCTCCTCAAAAGAGGGCTTAAATGGATCTGTGACTCTGAATTTTTGATCCAGCCGACTAAGCACTGGAATGTCTGCTGGCTTTTGAAGGTAGTCAGCAATCCCTAGAGAACGAGCCCTCCTGGAACGTTCTACAGCCTCTTTTAAATCATTGTCACTTGCTGTCATGATATAGAATGGAAACGAAGGCTTAGTTTTAAGAACTTTTTCTGCAATTTCAAGACCAGAAAGATCAGGAAGATTAAGGTCAGATATTGCTGCATCCACTGCATCGGCGCCAATCTGGGTCAATGCATCCCAACCGTTTGTAACAATAACGGGTTCATAACCGTTTAGTTCCAATGTCTTTTCTAGCCCCAAAGCTACAGCTTTATTATCATCTACTACAAGAATTCTTTTTTTTCCATCTCCCATACAAATAGGGTAAGTCAACATAATATATAAATCTAATTCATAGAATTACCTAAACCAACCAATAATCTTAATAAAAACCCTTCCAAAACCTAATTTCACCTTATTCCCGAAAGTAACCGCTTCATAGCTAATATCACCTGAATCCAAAGCATCAGAAAGAACTCCAAAAGGGTCACCTGCACTGAATACATCCTCCATGGTCTGTTCAGTGGTAAACACATTGAGAGTTGGCTCATCTAAGAAACTATCTTGAATCTCCGTAATCTTCCCGTCTGCAGTAACAATCCCAAGAAAGGCAACACTAAAATCTGCTCGAGTGACTTCCAGATTAATCCTATCATTTCCAAACAATCCTACAACAAATCCAGGCATTGCGATACTATTCAAAGTATCTTTTACTCCATCCAAATCATCTAGGGAAATACTATTATCTTTTACCAATGTCCCATCCAACTCTGGAGGTGCTGGTTGATCAATAGCTAAGACAGACAAAGATAACAATAATATAAGCATAATATATTTCATAAACACATCAAGAACATAATCATATATAAATCTACCTAACCTTCCAACCTGTCTCTCCATCAACAGAAATATCTTCTACCTCAGTCTTAAGCACCTTTCCATCTACAACTGCTTTTTTTCCCTTAACAGCTATCTTTAGAGTATCAAAGAATTCATTAATAGTAATTTGATCACTAGCATTCTTTAACTCACCTGCCTGGACAACATCTCCTGGCTTACTCTTAGGAGCACCGAGTAATACAATCTTTTTATCACTAGGGTCAGAAGCAGCCAGTAACATACCTTGACTCTCCTTCCCTCTAAGCTTAGCATACTTCAAATTAGTAACAACAACTATATTCCTTCCCACTAACTCATCGTGAGCATAATGTCCTCGAACTCCAGCAACTATCTGTCTCTTTTCTGCACCAAGATCCACTTGTAAAACCATCAACTTATCAGCCTCTGGATGATCTTCAGCCTCTAAAATCTTTCCAATCTTCAAATTTGCCAAAAACCTCTCCTCTTCTTTTAATTCAATCTTTGGAAACAAAACATCCGAAGCAGTTATAGCATAACTTACCTCCCCCCACTTTAACTTAGAAAAGGGCAATACCTCAAAACCTAGCTGTCTCCGTATTCTATCAACACTCTCTGGGATTAAAGGATATAAATAACTACTCACAAACCTAATACCTTCTAACACATTATACAAAACAGATTTTAATTCCTCTTCATTATTAATCTTCCAGGGTTCCTTTTTAGTAATATAAGCATTAATGCTTACCAAACTCTTCCAGACAATATCAATAGCTCCGTTGAGATCATTATCATCAATCAAAGAATCAGCTTTTTTTAACTCAGCTTTCAACTTGAGCTCATCCTTTCCACTCTTTGCCAAACTGCCTGCAAAACTCCTACCAACGAGAGTTGTTATCCTCTTAACTAAATTACCAAGATCGTTTGCCAACTCATTATTATATCTTCCCACCAATCCTGCAACTGTAAAGTCTCCATCCCCTCCAAAAGGAATCTCTCGTAATAAATAATAGCGAAGTGCATCTGCACCATAATCATCGACTAATTCCAGAGGGTCAACAGTATCCCCTAGACTCTTAGACATTTTTTTACCATTTAATGTGATATAACCATGCACCAAAATAGTTTGAGGAACCTTTATTCCTGCGCTTAACAACATACTTGGCCAGATAACACTGTGGAACCAATTAATTCCCTTTCCTATAACCTGGGCGTTGGCAGGCCAAAACTTCTTAAATTTCTCACCGCTAGGATAATCAATAGCAGAGACATAGTTTATCAGAGCATCAAACCAAACATAGATTTTGTGCTTATCGTCTATAGGAACAGGTATACCCCAATCTCTGTTAATACGACTAACAGAGATATCTTTAAGACCATCGTTTTTTACTCTAGCCAAAACTTCATTCCTCCAATGCTCTGGCTGGACAAAACCTTTTTTCTCCAACAATTTTATGATTTGTTTTTCATACTTAGACATCTTAAAGAAATAGGTATCCTCTTTAATCAGTTTTGGAGCTTTGTTATGTTCCTTACACTTTCCGTCAACTAATTGCTGCTCTGTTAAAAATTCCTCGCAACCCACACAATAAAACCCTTCATATGTCCCTTTATAGATATCTCCCTTGTCAAAAACTATTTTGAAAATGTTTTGACTGACATCGAAGTGTTTTTTAACGGTTGTTCTGATAAAATCATCATTACTGAGATTTAATTTGCTACAGAGTTCCAAAAAAATCTTAGAGTTTTTATCCACAAACTCCTTGACAGGCATACCTACCTCATTTGCAGCTTGTTCATTCTTTTCAGCATTCTCATCTGTCCCTGTAAGATAGAAAGTATCATCCCCTCTTTGCCTGTGCCACCTAGCAAGAAAGTCTGCTATAATCTTTTCATATGCATGTCCTATATGAGGACTTGAGTTTACATAGTCGATTGCAGTGGTTATGTAGTATTTTGCCATAGGGATAGGTGACTTGTGATCATGTCAAATGAGGCAGGAGACCACAGGTCAAATAGACGGGTGGCATTTTCGCTTCATTCACCCTGCCTCTTTGATCATGCTCAGCAACCACCTAATGAATTTGTGGTTCAGTTTACTGAACTACCAGTCAATAGGGTGGGGTGGTATGCTGACATATTTAAACGTTATTGTGTATACTAGAGAATATAATAACATTTATAAGCGAAAAGTAATCATAGATAGTATGGTAGTCTTCATCCAATACCTCATAACAATCCTTATTGCCTATCTAGGTCTTATTGTAGGATCAATAATCTCATACTTTGCAAAAGAAGAACTCAAACCAGGAAAACTATATTTCACCATCTCAAGTAATGCATTAATAGCTATAATCATAGCAGCAATCCTAACAAAGTTCCACATAGCATTTCCGATAATAGTTGCCTTTGCTGTATTTACATATCTTCATTTCGTTCCTGCTAAGATGAGATGGCTCTACATCGCTTCTTCAGTATTCATTGGAATAGCAGTGAAAGACGACGCCTTATTAATCATCCAAGCTACATTCATATTCCTACTAGGAGCTGTCTTTGCAGCTTTAGAGTATAAAGAAAAGGACAAACTAAAACAAAACATCATAAATATAGTAAAAGAAACATATCCTTTTTTAGTTGTTGCAATTATTTTATTCTTTGTGATGCAGTTAATCTAAACCAAATACCAAATCATACTCGCAACAGCAACACCAAACAAAATCCCAACAACTACTTCTCGTAGTGTATGACCAATATTAGCCTTAAGACCTGCCTTAAACTTCTTATTGAGAATCTTAGCATGTTCCTCTACCTCTTGGCGAACACCAATCGCATCTCTAACTACAATTATAGAAAAAATACAGGTAACAATAAACAAACTAGTAGCTCCTTGATCGAGATAGACAGCGGTAGAAAGTGCAGCCACAACAACGGCATGAGTAGATGGCATACCCCCTAACTCCGTAAGGTTATGAATCCAACTCTCAGAACGATTCTTCCAATCCAAAGCAACCTTCAAAATCTGACCCAGTAACCAAGTAAAGAACACAATAATAGTGATAGGATGGAACAGAATACCTGTAAGAAATGCAATAGTCATGTCACTTCACCATTTGTTGGATTAATAAATGTTTCGACAGAAAATAAATTATACAGCAAACCCTAACTCATCCAAGAGATGTTCATATTCTTTTTCCCTCTCTTTACCTATCTCTAGCAGCCTATGATAAACCCTCCTACTGAGCACCCTGTTCCATTCTGGAATTCTCAAATAATTGCATGCTGCATCGTAATACCTAACAAATATCTTTGGATTAGCCTTCCTAATGTCGATAAGATGCCCATCAAGGTCATCAGAAGTAAGTCCTTTGATAAAGATCTTTTCTGGCTGATCATCTCCTAATACTCCTTTGATCTCCTCAAAAGAGACAAATTTATTACCATCTTCTGAAAAAGACAGCTTCTCTATAGTATTTCTCTTTGCCATCCGAGCCAAAATAATCACTATTACCATATACTCTCCCAACAAATAACAAAAATCACTCTCATCGATAAACAGAATTGGCTGCAAGGTGCTCTCTTTTAGAACCAGATCAAATGCTACACGTTCATCTCGATGCAAAAAAGACCTATCCAACACAATTTCAGGTGCATCATATCGCTCTCTGACCCTTGCAAGACCTTCCTCCCTACACGCTTGTACGAATAACTCTGTGTGTATCAGATATCCTTTATGGTTAAGTTCAGGATGCTCCTCACACGCTGCATAAAGCCGTTCTAAGGATTGTGCAGGATTATCAACAGAGATGCCATGAGCTTTGTAGATTCCCTTTCTTTGCTTCAAGATCTTATCAACATCAAAGAAATGAAACAGTTCATGCTCTAGATAAGGCTTTAGGTCTTGATAGACACTTCTTTTGTCCCCTATGTGACCTGCGAGCTGCTTGATGAACTCCCAGCTGATAACCAAAGGCAGAGTATCAGGTTGCACCTCTAAGTAAAGCAGAACAGCTGCAGTTTGTACTTTATCTTTCTTTCCTATCTTGATCCTAATATGCTTGATAGGGACTGGAACCCTCTTCAAAAAACGATCCTTCTTGAGGATTTTTTTTATGACAGGCCAGATATTGAACCAAACTCCAAAGGAAAGCAATGACATCTCTTTTGGATTATTGGCATCCTTCTCCATCTCACTATAGGTCTCACGGTCAAAAAAGATCTTCACCCGTGTCAAATGCCCATGCAACCTGATAATCCTGTTTAGAATACGATACTTATCTCGTGAAAACAATCCCATAATCACACTGTGTATAATGGGTATATAAAGATAACTTTAAATAAGTTACACATGCTCTAGGGGTCATGACCTACACTATACTAGATTGCTACACAGATGAAGCTGCAGGGCTGGGAGTTCCACCCTACCTAGGGACCTATCCTAGATATATTGCAGGCTATCTGAAAGAAAAATCAAAAGATAAAATCAACTATATAACTATAGACGACCTCAGATATCTCAATAAATACAATTGCAATATCAAAGAACCAAGACCTTCTCAAAAGACAAATATATTCGCCTACAACCTCACAAAGAACGCTAAAAATATCAAAACAATCCTAAAAGAGACCACACAATTAATTGTAGTCCTTGGAATCCACGTCCCGGGTAAATACCTCTCAGCCATGCCAGGAACCCTCCATGAAATTATCCCTATGATTGAAAACCTAAAGTGCAAAAAGATCCTAACAGGTCCTGCAATCTTTGGAACACAACTCCATGGTGGAAAACTAAGAGAGAAACAAGATCTAAGTGTGTTCGACAGAGTAGATCATAGTATGTATAGATTCTCCTACGATAAAATAAAAGACTACGCAATAAAAGGCGCTTCTATCCTAAAACAAATTCCAGACATTAGAATGATTGAAATAGAGACAGGCAAAGGCTGTGACATTGGTCATTGCAGTTTCTGCACAGAACCACTAAAAAATAGAATCGCATTTAGAGAAACAGAAGATATCTTAGCAGAAATAAAAGAATTCTACAAACTTGGCGCCAGATATTTCAGGATTGGAAAGCAAACATGTTTCTACACCCTACCAAAAGCTGCAGAATTACTAAAAGACATTAACAAAGCATGTCCAGATCTAAAAGTCCTGCATATAGATAATTGCAATCCAGTTAAGGTGATGATTGACCACAAGAAAAACAACGACAAAATAACAAAAGCCATAGTAAAGTATTGCACATCAGGAAATGTTGCAGCCTTTGGCGTAGAATCGTTTGACATCAACGTAGTAAGAGCAAACACCCTGAACACAAGACCACAAGTAGCATACGACGCAATTAAAGTAATAAATAAACTAGGCTCAACCAGAGGTCCAGACGGTCTTCCAAAATACATCCCAGGAATAAACATTATTTTCGGACTAAGAAAAGAAAACAAAACCACCCACAAAGAAAACATGAAGTGGTTAAAGAAAATCTACGACGATAACTTATACCTAAGACGAATTAACATTAGAAAAGCTGCAATCTTTGAAGGAACTTCATTATACGAAGAGGGTGGAGATAAATTCCTAAAAAAGAATAAAAGATTCTACTGGAAGTGGAGAAACGATATTAGACAAGAGATTGACTCTCCAATGCTAAAAAGACTCACACCAATAGGAACAGTCCTAAAGAATTGCTACACAGAAATCTACGACGGAAAGACAACATTCTGCAGACAGTTCGGCACATACCCATTAATTGTGGGTGTAAAAAAAAGAATTCCATTAAAACAATTCGTTGACATTAAAATAACAGGACATATGTTAAGATCAGTTACAGGAGAAGTTGTATGATTATCGATATCCTATAACGTGTACTCTACTAACCACGTTTTGAGTACTGGTAACACCGGTAGCAACTACACGAACCTTTCGCTCTGGAGTAAGGGGCAACCACATATTTTCTGAATTATAACTAATAGCATTTTGTGGCGGATAAAAATATACATAAAAATATTTTGAGTATTCTGTCGAACCCTCTTTTGTAAAAATTCTAAATTCTCTTTTTTTATTATTTGGAGATACCGCACCACTACGAAGGAAAGTATAGACTAAAACCTCCTTCGCTGACGTAGGAACACTAGATGGAATTGTAAACACTGCTGACGAGCTAGAGGAAGGCAAGGAACCTAGTGAATTTCCCTTAGGCAATGGTGTCCACTTAACACCTGTTACAGGTCCTCCTCGTGTTGTTAAGATATCTCCTGTTACATGTAGAGTTGCCTGTGGGTTTGGTTCTCCTATTCCTACATAACCTGTTGCCGTTTTTATAATCAGTTGTTTATTAATCCCTTCTCTACCCATAAATATATTATCCAAGGTGTCTCCTGACCCTTGAAAACCAATCGTCCCGAGAAAAGTATTAGAAGATCCAAATGCATGTGTTCCAAAAGTCCATCCTCCTGGGTCTCCTTGCATACTAATTCCTCCACCTCCAGTCCAAGCCCCACCAGGCCGATCACTTTCTGAAGTGGAAGAAATTGTTACCTGTCTAGGCCCCTCAAGAACCATATTTCCACTTATGACTAGTCTTTCTGCTGGACTAGAAACACCAACACCTAATTGACCAGGAATATATACTACACCGGAATCTGCATTGATTGAAAACTTAGCCGCATTTTGAGGTATATCATGAATAATAAAATCATCTCCAACTGCGCCAGTACTCCCTACAGCCCATTTCTCACCAGACTCCCCAAAAAACCTAATTTGACTATTGGCATTTGTAAGAGTTATAGCAGGATAGGCACTAAAATCAATCTGATTACTATCATGTCCATTAGGAGAGGCTGCAATAACAAATAGTGCTGTAATTATAACTACTAACAAAGTAATCAAAGTATAGAATAGTTTCCTCTCTATACCTTCTTTTCAGAATTACACTTTATAAATATTCCTAAGGTATTCTATTCAAACTCCTCAAAAGATAATTCTCAGCCTGGCTCACCTTCTCCTTCTTAGCTTTCTTACCCTTCTTACTTACCGTCTTAACCTCTTTAGTAGCATCAACCTTACCAATCTCCTCAGTATGATCCTTAATCTTCAACTCTATAGAACTCATCTCTTCCTGAGAAAGTTGTTGTGGTTGCCATTCAAGATTTAATCCGTCCCCTTCAGCTCTTGGAATAATGTTAACAGAGAAATGCGCTTGTTTCTGGCCAGATGCAACACCATTAGTAACAATAATATTAGTTCCAGCCATACCCAAAGCTTCAAAACTTGCAGTACTGAGTTTATTCGCAATACTAAACAATTTTCCAACTGTAAAGTCAGGAACCTGTTCAAATATAGTGAAATGTTCTTTAGGAAAGAGTTGGATATGTCCAGCCACAACAGGTTCATCAGCTAACACTGCCTTAAACTCTTCATCCTCGTAGACAACCTGTCCACCTGCACTACACAATTCACAATTCTTTTTAGCCATTATCCGAATAGCCCCGCAATGGAATCAAGATCTACACCGTCATCCTCTTTTTTCTCCTCTTTCGATTCATCCTTATCATCCTTAAAATCAGCATCAACAACTAAACCCCTTCGATTTTTAGCAGCCTTAGCTTTTTTTGTGACTTTCTTAACTTTAGCAACAGGTTTCTTCTCAGGCTCTTCCTCAACCCTTTCATCCAAAACCTCATCCTGTAGTCCCATCATCTCATTAATCCTTTTCTTAACCTTAACAAAAGCTTCATCTGCATCCTTTTTGTTAACCTTACCTTTTGGCAAATTCAAATTCTGTAGATTATCATTCTCCATCCTTGGAATAATATGCACCATGAAGTGTTGCGCCTTCTGGCCTGCTGCAATCCCATTGGCAACAAATATTGAAGTCCCTTGACACTTAAACGCCTTGAGACACTGCTGTGAAAGATGCTTTGCTACAGAAAAGACATGAGCCAACTCCTCTTCAGGAATTAAAGGCATAATTTGATAGTGCTCCTTAGGCATTAACAGAATATGGCCAGGATTGGCTGGATTGATATCTAGTACTGCTATAACCTTATCGTCCTCAAATATTTTTTTAGATTGAACCTTACCAGAAGTAATCTGACAGAAGATACACTGCTGTTTCTGAAACTCCTTTAACTCCTCAGGAGACATATTCTTTAATTTCTCCTGTAAAGCTGCCTGTTGCTCAGGAGTCATCTGCTGCGGAGCTTGCTCTTCTGCCATAAGGCTTATAAAATGCGACTTCATATAAAAAAGTAGTGGTACAAATGCAACTAACCCTCGACATCAACAAATCCATCGAACAAAACGCATCTATCTACTATGAAAAGGCAAAAAAGGCAAAGAAGAAGATAGAAGGAGCGCAACTAGCCCTAGACAAAACTAAAGAAAAACTAAAAGCAGTCCAAGCAAAAAAGGGCGAGATGTTAAAACAAGAAGAAGTTGCAAAAACAGAACGAAAAAAAGAATGGTATGAAAAGTTCAGATGGTTTAGAACATCTTCTAATCTATTAGTAGTTGGCGGAAGAGACGCCACGACAAACGAGATTGTCATTAAAAAACACACTGAAAAAGGTGATTTGGTCTTCCACACTGATATGGCTGGCTCTCCATTCTTTGTTATAAAATCTGAGGGGAAAGAAATTCCTGCTTCAGCAATTAAAGAGACAGGAGACGCTACCTGCACATTCTCCAGAGCATTTAAGCTAGGACTATCAACTCAATCAGTATTTTTTGTCCAACCTGACCAAGTTACTAAAGAAGCACAATCAGGTGAATATCTTTCAAAAGGAGCCTTTATGATAAGAGGAAAAACAAACTACACAGATAATAGAATAAACTGCGCAATAGGCTTCACAGAAAAAAAGCAACCGATGTGTGCACCTCTAGAAGCAGTCAAAGTCCACTGTAAACACTTTTTAGTAATAGAACAAGGAGATAAAAAACCATCAGACCTTGCTAAAACAATAAAAAAGAAACTCGGTGGAGAATTAGATGACATTATACGAGCATTGCCAAGTGGTGGGATGCAACTAAAGAAATAATTATTTCTTTACCTTTTTCTTACCCTTCTTCCCATTCTTCTTTTTCCTTGCCAACACACCCGGATAGTTTGGCATAACTTCATGATGAGTTTCCTTAATCATCACCTTAATCTGTTCCAAATCCTTCTGCATATCAGAAATCTCTCGTTCAGCCTTCCTATTTACAGCGTAATCATACTTGGCATTGATTCTATCCCTCTCTGTTTGACGATTGCCACTCATCAAGATAATAGGAGCTTGGAAAGCTGCAAGCATACTCAAAACAAAGTTCAAAAGAATAAACGGATAAGGATCCCAATGTTTAACATATGCCGTGACGTTGACAATAATCCAAAGAACAAGAGCAAATACAAGCGCAAGGATAAAAGTCCAACTACCTGCCCACTCACTTAATGAATCAGCTGCCTTCTGACCAAATGAGAGATCCTTACCTAAGGCAGGATGCAACTTATGATGTTTATGAATAAGACCTTTTATATTAGTAAATAGGTGTTTTCTACTCTTCTTTCCATTCCCCATACTATAGTTTCGAGAAGTTATATTATTTAAACATTATGCTCGGTTGCTAATTGTGCATCTGTCATAAAAAATTCCCTTGGCTTTTGGAAATATTGCCTCTCGACACCACGTGTTGCAGTAATCCCGTCTAATCCCACATACTCATTTTCAAAAGTTCTTGTCTCTTCAGCGTCAGAACCAAATACCTTCCGCATTGTTCTTAAGGAGGGATTGTTATCTGGCTCAACCTTTCCATCAAAAATTTCAAAATCACTATTTTCTGCTAGAACTTCTAACATTTTAGTAAGAGCTAAAGAACCACTATCTTGTCGACAATCAGTCTCATAACCAATCATAACAGAAATCCTTCCTGCTTTTTTCCCATCTTCATCCTTTACAACAGCAGATACGTAGCCAATTGGTCTTCCCTCTTCGAGGATGGTAAAGAAGTACCTATCTTCACTATTTCGTTTGAGGGTATTTTGATGCCGAATTTCTCGAGCTTCTCTGTATTCATCGCTACTTATATATTCCCCTCTATGATCTCCTTCTAAACCTATAATCGAAGGGGACCACCCTTTTGTCACAAAATAACCTAGATGATCACTATTATCAACACTATAACAGTGAGTAAAAAAATCTGCATGAGATTCATCATAAGGTGCAATTGCTACCCTACCACTCCTTCTATTCTCTCCTGCCTCAAGAGGGGAATCTAATCCCAATTGCCTTACTAGATCGGATAATTCTGATGTCATTATACAAATAAGGATGTTATAACTGCTATTTAAGTTTTGGTAAAGATGCTAAAAACCAAACATTTATATACATAAAAAAGTATATAATTAAATACCATTAATAAAATATAGAAATATACATATAATTATACATAAAACAACAAATAAAGAAGGAATTAACCGTGAAACTACAATACGACGCAAATAATCAGTTCAAAGTAACTCTTCCTAAGAAGATTCTAGAAGCCATTGGCTGGAAAAAAGGAGATAAAATCAAGGTCGAATTAGATTCTTTTAACAACCTAGTCCTGAAAAATGAAACTAAATAGAAAGTCAAACTCCAAGAAAGGAGACCATGGTAGAGTCCTTATTGTGGGCGGATCAGAACACTATGTGGGAGCTCTAGCCCTTGCAGGTATTGCAGCCCTGAGAATAACTGATTGGGTTACGATTGCAGCCCCAGAAAAGGTGGCCTGGGCAATAAATACGCTATCTCCAGACCTAGTCACCGTTAAACTCAAAGGAACCTACCTAAAATCTTCACATTCCTCCAAAATTAGACGTCTTGCGGAGGGGCATGACGTCTTACTGCTTGGCATCGGTATGGGTCAAAAATCAAATACATTAGCGAGAGACCTCGCCAAACTCCCAATACCGAAAGTGATCGATGCCGATGCCATCAAAGCAGTATCTATACAGGAAACAATGAATGCAGTACTCACACCCCATGCCCAAGAATTTACAACGTTATTAAAAAACTCGAAATTAACAAAATCAAACTATAAAAAGTTTCTAAACAACAACACCATCCTCCTAAAAGGTCCAAAAGATAAGATCATCTCCAAAACCCAACAAAAAACAAACCAATTTGGAAATCCAGGTATGACGAGAGCTGGAACAGGAGATGTCCTTGCCGGTGTAGTCGCAGGACTCTTGGCAAGAAACTATTCTTTATTTGACGCAGCCTACTGTGGAGTCCAACTCACCACAAAAACTGCCGACCATCTCTCAAAAAAACATCACTATGTCTATCTCGCTTCTGAACTTGCTGAAGACATTGGAAGGTATCAATAATGGCAGGTGTATTCTTCGATATGGGCATTATCATTATTGCAGCGACACTATTAGGAATCTTCTTTCGGTTTATCAAACAACCACTAATCCCAGCCTACGTATTGGCAGGAATCCTTCTTGGACCTAAAGTACTAGGACTTGTCACAGATTTTGAAGTCATCAAAGTGCTAGGAGAGATTGGTATAGCATTTCTACTATTCGTAGTTGGTCTAGAACTAGATATAAAGAAGTTAAAAGATATTGGTTGGATTGCATCGATTGGTGGCACCATAAAAACACTCCTCCTCTTCACGCTAGGATATCTTATAGCAATCTACTCTGGTGTATTCGTCCATATCGAAGCAGTCTATGTAGGATTAATAGTTGCCTTCTCATCAACAATGATCGTTATCAAGCTCCTAGCAGACAAAAGAGAGATTGATACCCTCCATGGAAGGATAGTTATTGGTATTTTATTACTAGAGGACTTTCTAGCCATCCTTGCCATGTCATTCTTAGGGTCCATTGAACAAGTAAGCCCAGCATTTCTATTCCTAGCCCTCTTAAAAGGATTCTTTATCTTCATCCTGATACTCTTCTCTTCCAAATTCATCTTTCCCTTACTCTTCAAATTTGCAGCAAAATCTCAAGAACTATTATTTCTCCTATCCGTCACAACCCTCTTTATCTTCAGCATTGGAATAAACTATCTGGGCTTCTCGATTGCAATCGGTGCCTTTGCCGCAGGAGTTGCCATAGGAAACCTTCCCTATAACTTCCAAATCATCGGAAAGATTAAACCACTTCGAGACTATTTTGCCACACTATTCTTCGCCACACTTGGGATGGAGCTCGTCTTCACCTCTGTAGAGAGCATCGCTGGACCATTGATAGTTCTTTTGATAATTGTAATAGTCCTCAAACCAATAGTAGTAATGGTTATCGCATCCGCCTTTGGCTATACAAGAAAAACATCATTTCTAGCAGGAATAAACCTGGCACAAGTTTCAGAATTTTCACTTATAATTGTAGCACAGGGAATGCTCATTGGTCAAATAAGTAGAGAAATTTTCTCGATTGCCGTAATCTTGGCTGTTATAACAATTGTTATTACCTCATATTTCGTCAAATTCGATAGATCATTCTATAGGAGAGTGCGACCACTACTAAAACCTCTGAATGTTATCAGAGGGAAGAGAAAAAGACTTTCCTACATGCCAGACCACCGAAAATATAATGCCATCCTGCTTGGCTATGATAGGATTGGTTACTCAATACTGCAGGCGTTTAAAAAATTAGGGAAAAAGTTTGTTGTAGTCGACTTCAACCCAGATATTGTAAAACGTCTTATTAGAGAGAAAATTCCCTGTCTGTATGGGGATATAGGTGATCCTGAAATCTTAGAGCGTCTAGATCTAGACAGAGCCGAAATCGTAATATCTACAGTCCCAGAACTCCAGGATAACAAAAATCTTATTAAATATGTCAAAGAACGAAATAAAAGAACATCTATATTTGTTACTGCAAATAGAATCCACGAAGCCCTGGATCTCTATGAAGCACACGCAGACTATGTGATCCTTCCACACTTCCTTGGTGGCCACCATGTATCCCTCATGTTAGAAGATGTCACAGGAAATCTATCCTCCTTGTTAAAGAACAAAATTACACATATTGAAGAATTAAAAAAGAGAAAACAAATAGGGCTAGAACACCCTAAAATTAGAAGAGACAAAGAAGAAACGTAATAGTTAAGCTAGACTACCTGTACGGGTAGTGCCATTGGCGCCAATGCAGCGCTTAATATTTACTTTTCCAAGGGAAAAGGAAATATTAATACCGCGCTGGGCCCAGTCGCACTACCCTTGCACACACTGCGTAGCTTAACTAAACCTAAAGGTTAATAAACCCACAACACAAAGGTAACAAAATGGCAGATGTCTGGAACCCACACCTAGAACCGTCGTCAAAACTATTATTGCGCTATGGTTTTATCAAAAAAGAGTATGCTAAAGAGTACTCTGCCCTCTCAGAGCTTGAAAAATACAAAAAAATATCCAATCTCACAGAGGACGAGGCAGATACCCAGGCAGATTCAGATGAAGAAGAAGTTGGAAAGGATCAATTGGTCTTGGTAAACTTCCCAAATCCACTCCATAAATATAGATTAGTCTATGAAACACACAAAGGAAATATCGAAGAAACCTACTTTTGGCTCCTTAATTACTTGAGATATGATATGAACTTCACACAAATTGAGAAGGTAACAGATGTGTTTGCTGCGGCAGAAACCTCTGCCTTTGAAGGAGTGCGACAACAGAGAGTTGGTCTCCAACAAGACAAAGTTTCTGGATTCTTGGCAACTATTGGAAAGATGGTCAAGGAACTCTTCCAATTAGTGAGAGAACTCAGAATTATAGATGAAAGGATGGGATACTACGATGATGCCTTTACAAATTCCAAAAGCAATGAAAGTGCAGAAATTACCCTAAAGGGAATCTGGATCGACCAAGTAGAGGGCGGATCAAAAAATCCAGCATCAGTTTTTGGCCTCTCTAAAGAACTCCAATTCACCACACTCCCTGATCTCTTCTTTGGTGTCCACCCCAAAACCCCTGAAGACGTTGATGAAGTCGTAGATGCTCTTGAATTTAATAGAAAAGTCAAAGAAGTCCTAAAAAGAAAATTAAGATCCTATGCAGAATGGAAAGTGAGAACGTATGATGAAATGAAAAATAGGAGAAGGTTCACCATCCAATATCTTAGGCAGCACTTTGACATCATCAAAATGTATATGCAATGGGTTAAACCCTATCTACGAACCATCAAACGATTAGGGTATGATATTAAAAAGACTAAATCTCCTGATCTTGTGGCTGCCTTCGAAGGTTCAATGATTGAAATCGAGTTTGCAGGAGTCTACTATCCTAAAGGAAACAAGGAATACAGAGCTATTGTTGTTATGCATTTTGACCTAAGAACAAGACCTCAAATGAATTTCCAGGCTGAAGGATACAACAGAGGACCCCTCCACACAGGAGAAATCAAAGTAACATGGAGAGGCTATTCTTGGACAGATGACCAACTAAAAAAATATATGAACATGCGTGAATCTGAGGATATGGAATTGCTAGGTTCAGTTGACCGATCTGTCAAAGCTGCAATGGAAGCCCTGGGCGGAGAACTTGAAGATTATCTTAGACAAGCAGGAGAAGACATTGCATTTGAAGAAGAACTCAAGCAGAAAAAAGAAGATGCAGTTAAACCAAAACAAGAGGGCCTATTTTCACCACTTATGTCAGTCTTTAAAGGTGTAGGAGATGCAGCCAAATTCGCCACACCAGACATCAAGATTAAGAAAAAACCAAAAAAGAAAACCTTGAACTCCTTTGAAAAAGAGCAAGAGCAAGCTTCATGTAAAAAAGAAGTAATGCAAAGAATGTGGACAACGTATAAGAAT
>CEPX01150058.1_pt1 | contig 19058 bp, 23 predicted proteins | sample 361361 | NCBI WGS metagenome assembly CEPX01 (sample SAMEA2619974, study PRJEB7988) | marine metagenome | biome: marine biome (ENVO:00000447); feature: mesopelagic zone (ENVO:00000213) & marine oxygen minimum zone (ENVO:01000065); material: "saline water (ENVO:00002010), including plankton...
TGCTGGAAATGCCTAGAAAACGGAAAACTCGACGTCCACTCAAAAAACATCCCAGATAATGATCAAGTCAAACTATAATCTTCCCAAATATTTCTTAGAAAACTCTTCCCTTATACGCGCCTGAACATTATCAATACCATCCACATAACGAATCAAAACACACCTCTCAGGATTCTCCTCAGCTATCTCCCTAAACCTATTATTAACCCTATCATGAAACTCAATATTCTCTAAATCAAGCCTATTCTCATTACCATCCCTAGCTCTATTTTTCAAACCAACACGAGGATCAATATCAATCACAAAAGTCAAATCCGGATCAAAATCTCCAGCAACCATCTCATTCAATTGTTCAATATAGCGTCTATTAATCCACCTCCCAGCTCCCTGATAAGCATCAGTAGAATCATAAAACCGATCAGAAATAACACTAATCCCTCTATCCAAATTAGGCTCAACAATATTCTCTACAAACTGACCCCTCGCAGCACCATACAAAAGCAACTCCGCATGATCCCCAATAATATGATCCTTATCCAATATAACCTCTCGAATCTTCTCCGCAACAACATCTCCTCCAGGCTCCCTCGTAGCAATCGCAGGACCATAACCCAATTCAAAAAACTCACGAAACAATTCCACTTGAGAACTCTTCCCACAACCCTCGCCCCCCTCAAAAGTAACAAACAAAGGTTCCCTACACCCATAATCCTCAACAATAGCCATACAAATAAATCAACCTCGACTTTAAAAAAATAACTATACTATACAATAACAATTATCCCTTCAACCTTTCATCTCAATCTTAATATTAACACTCTTAGGAATCGGCAACCTCATCACAGAATGAAGAACCTTATCATTACTAGGAAGATCAATAACCCTCTTATGAATCCTCATCTCAAAATTATCAAACGTCGCAGTTCCATCCCCGCAAGGAGATTTCCGAGTAGTAATCTTCAACCTCTTAGTCGGAAGCGGAATCGGCCCCTTCGCACTAACCCCAGACTTCTTAGAAATCTCTCTAATAGAATCTGTAATCTCATTCAATCTCTCAATCTCAATGCTACTCAACTTAATTCTTACAGTTTGCGCCATAAATATTATCATTAACTCTCCCTTTTAAAGTTTTACCCTAAGTAAAACCCTACCTTAGTTCCTAGTAAATCTTCTCATGAAATCACGCGAAGCGTGTAATAATAGTTTTTTGATTTCTCAAGAAACTTTTTTTCTAAAAAAGTAAGTTGTGGGCAGTCCACGCCGCGAGCGGAACTGCCCGTCACCACAGCCAACTGTGATGATAAAACAACAAAATATTAAGCCTTTTTAACATTTACTACATAACCTAAATCCTTAAAATATCCAAAACCAAAGAAATAACCATGGAACCACTAACACGAAGAGATTTCCTAAAACTCGCAGGAGCTACAACAATAGCCTCAGCAATAACCGGATGCCCCTCCAGACAACCCTAGGCGACACCTTCTACGATTTAGAGGATTTCGTAGCAACAAACCTTTACACCATAGGTTTAACACCCACAGACATTCAGATAAATCTAGGCGAAACAAACCTCCCCGTAATGCAAATCTACACAGAAGAACAAATTTCAAATGGTTACAGCGAACCCAAAACCCCCTCATCTGTATCAATGCAACTACCTCCCACAAAAACCCTTTCTTACAACGCCCTAGAAAAAATCTCAGGGCCTTACGAATTCGACGCAGAAATATGGCAAAGAGGAAATTCATCAAGGCTACTCACAAAAAGATCATACTCTTTCGAAACAAAAGATCCAAACAATCCTGAAGAAGATATGGACGTCAACTTCTTCGGCTGGGGCAACGAAGAAGACTACGCACTAGTCGGATGCAGCGCAGACATAACAATGGTGAGAAACGTCATACCCTTTGAATCATTCAGACAGATGAACCCAGGGAAAAACTGGGCCCCGCGAATTCAATTCGTAGAAGTAATACTCAACAACGAAAATGAAACCGATCCAAACAACCCTTACAACAGATACCAAGGATTATACGCCCTAACAGAAAAACCAAAAAGAGACAGAATCAGAATCAATGTCCCAAGATTAGAAGAAGATAGCAACGGAAACGTGTGGGGTGGTTTTGTATTGCAACATCGAAGAAGCGAATTTCTATTCTCAGACCCTACAACAAACTTCACAACAGCCAGAAACGAAAACTACTCTTATAGATCTCCAAACTCAAACAAAATAACGCCCCTCCAAAGAGAATACGTCCGAGACACCATGGACACACTAGAAGAATCAATATTCGGAGACGACTTCACAAACCCTCAAACAGGATACAAAAGACACATTGACATAGAAAATATAATTGATTATATACTCTTAGAAGAAGTGGCAAAAGACGGAGACTCCTTCAAATCAAGCATATTCCTAACAATGGATGAAGACAAAAGATTAACACTATCTCCCTGGGACTACGACGGAGCATTCGGAAATCTCCCCTTCGAAAGATTTGAAGCAATAAGCCAAAACCCTTCACTCAATCCAATCTTCGCTCCAATAATCGACCAACTAGTTGAAACAGATTTAAGCCCGCAAGGCTGGCACTTCCAAAACAAATTCCTAGCAGACCGATTAATGCAAGACCCAGAATTCGTTGAACAATTCAAAAACAGATGGTACGAACAATCTGAAACAGTACTCAACCCAGAAAACATATTCAACATAATCGACACAAACATCTCTGAACTAGAATCAAACGGCGCCCTAGACAGAAACTTCGAAAAATGGAACAATGTAATTTTCAACCCACTCTATATGTTTGGATTCAGAATGCTATCCTTCGACGAAGAAGTCAACAGACTAAAATGGTTCGTAGAAGAAAGACACAACTGGATAAACAACAACATAGAAACCCTAACAGTTTAATTAATTCTCAAACTAAAACCCAGCTCTTTTTCACTTCCCCCGCATCAACTCCAGATAAAAAACACTGGAGAAAAAAATCCCAGAGTTATTCACTAAAATATCAACGAAATCCGAAACCCTTCCAACAACAAACAGCTGATGCACCTCATCCGTTATCCCATAAAAAATAGAAATAAAAATCGCAACCAAAATAAACTCATACCGCGTCCCGCGAACCAAAGCCATAAGTAAAAATATATTCAAAAAAAAGAAAGCAAAAAAATGATAACCTATTGAAAGATAACTCTTCCCAGGTCTATCGCCAATTCCTGGAAAACTAATACTTGAAAGGTAAAAAATTATAACCATAATTCCAAAAACAACAATCCAAGAAATATCATTATTCTTCTCAAACCAATTAATAAGTCCCATGAATAAACCTAAAAAATCCGACTTAAAAAGTTTTATATATATTCTAAATCATGTTCAAGTATGTTAGACATAAACCTCATAAGAGAAAACCCTGAATTAGTAAAAGAAAATCAAGCACGACTAAATCAAAAACTCTCAGCAGTAGAAGACGTCCTAAAACTAGACGAACGCTGGAGAGCACAAAAACAAAAATCAGACATACTACGTTCAAAGCGAAACAAAATCTCAGAAACAATTAATCAAGCTAAAAAAGCTAAAGACGAAGCCGCCGCAAAAAAACTAATCAAAGAAGCAAAATCAATCCCAGACCAAATTAACGAAGTAGAGAAAAAAGCAGATAAAATCCTAGAAAAAAGAGACGAAGTCCTAAGAACAATACCAAACATAATCTCAAAGAAAACTCCCAAAGGAGAAAGCGATAAAGACAACAAAGAAATAAAAAAAGTAGGAAAAATACCTAAATTCAATTTCGAAATAAAAAACCATGTACAAATTTGTGAAGACCTAGACCTCGCAGACTTCGACGCCTCAGCAGAAGTAACAGGAAACGGATTCTACTACCTAAAAAACGAACTAGCAATTCTAAACCAAGCACTAATTCGTTTCGCAATAGACTTCATGAGAAAACAAAACTACGAATATATAGAACCTCCCCTAATGCTAAGAAAAAACGTCTTCGCCGAAGACAACGCAACTTTCGCAGATTCAATCTACGAAATAAAAGACGAATCTCTAGCCCTCATAGGAACCGCAGAACACGCACTCCTAGCAATGCATAAAGACAAAGTCTTCAACGAAAAAGACCTCCCAAAAAAATACTTCTCATACTCAATGTGCTTCAGAAAAGAAATCGGCGCCCACGGAATAAACGAAAAAGGCCTATGGCGAACCCATCAATTCAACAAAATAGAACAATTCGTATTCAGCCTCCCAGAAAACTCAGAAAAAATCTACGAAGAACTACTAACCAACTCAGAACAAATCCTTAAAGAACTAGAACTCCCATACCGAATAATAGAAATCTGCACAGGCGATTTAGCCCCCTGGAAATTCCGAAGCCACGATTTAGAAGTATGGAGACCAACAACAAAAGAATACGGAGAAATCATGTCCCTATCAAACGTAACAGATTACCAAGCCCGCGATCTAGGAATAAAATTCCGAAGAAAAAACAAAAACGAAGTCCTTCATACCCTAAACAACACAGCTCTAGCAACATCCCGAATAATGGTAGCAATCCTAGAAAACAACCAAAACAAAGACGGAAGTATCGACATTCCAAAAGCACTCCACAAGTATACTGGATTTAAGAAGATCGAGAGGAAGAAATGATGGCAAAAAATAAAAAAATAAAAAAGCCCATAAGCAAAAAAACATCAAAAAAGAAGAGCGTGAAAAAATCCTTAAAAGGATTAGGACGCTCATATGGATATTGAACAATTAATTATAACCATAATTCAAATTTTCAATTCTATCTTAATACTAATATCTGTATCATTAATCTATAAAACAATAAAGTCTAATGAAAAATCAAATAAAAGAATAATATTTAATGAACTCGTAAAACAAGAAAGAGAATTAAGAATAAAATTAAATGAATATAGAAAAGAAATACATAAAAAAAGAGCTGAATCAAAAGATTTTATTGAAATAGCTCAGGAATACGACACGCTTCTCTTCAACTACTACGAATATTTAGCAATTTCCATATATGAAAAATCCGTGACTGAAAAAGAAACTAAATTATTTTTTAGAGGTTTAATGAAAGATGTTAAAGAATTATTTGAAAAAAGTTCATTGTTTGATGAAAAAAGTTACTCAGATTATTCAAAAAAAGAAGACTACAAAGCACTTCAATGGTTATTTAGAAGATGGAATATCTAACAAACGAATCCACAATCGTATCAATTATTACATTAACAAAATCTCCCCCAGAAATTTTTCTCCGACCAAGGAGGAGAAAAATTTCAAGAGATCCACGCGAAGCGTACTATTTTTTTCATCACCCTTCAGGTTCCCAATATATTTATAATCCTCTTTCTCCACAAAAATAAATGACCCTAGAAACCATCCTAACAAACTTCATAACCCCTCTCTTAGGAAACTTCTTCTACCCAATTGCATTAATAGGTTCAATCATAAGCGGAAACATCTTCGTATTATTCCTAGCAACCTTAGCAGGCCAAGGCTCCCTCCCAATCACAAAAGTCTGGATCATCGCCTTAATCGGAACACTCATAGCAGACACAATCTGGTTCAACATAGGAAAAACCAAATACGTAGAAAAAATAGCACGCCATAGAAAAACAATATACAACTTCTACTCAGTAAAAAAAGTCCTAAACAAATCAGAAGAAAAAAACAACTTCCTAGTTTTCCTAATCTCAAAATTCATCTACGGAATGCGAATCCTAACCCTCATGTACGCCGGAAGAAGACAAATGCACTTCGACCAATTCGCAAAATACAATTACCTCGCCTCAACAATCTGGGTAACTTTCATAGTAAGCATCGGTTTCCTAGCAGGAAAAGGTTTCACAAAACTCCTAGAATCATTCAACAACCTAAAAGAAACCCTAACAATCTTCCTAATAATCATAATAGTAACCTACATAATTTGGTACTTCCTAGGAAAAATATTCATCCACCACCTAAAAAAAATAAACGAAAAAGTCAGCGACAAAGTAATAGTCCCAAAAATGAAATTCCATAAATTAAAGAACAGATTTAGCTAATCACTCTTCCTTCAAATCCTGCTCCTCAGCAAGCTTCGCAATATCACTAACACTATCTCCAGCCTTAAGATTAATCACACGAACTCCTTGAGTCGCTCGCCCCATAACTCGAATCTGCTTCGCCTTTGTCTTAATCGCCATTCCTTTCTTCGTCGTCAAAACAATTGAATCCTTATTATCAACTTCAATCGTCCGAACAACATCTCCATTCTTAGCACCAATCTTAATATTAATCACTCCCTTCCCAGCTCGCGCAGTCTTCCGATAATCATCAATCTCACTTCGCTTTCCATAACCTTTCCGAGTAACTGTCAAAATATCCGGCTTAGATTTACCCTTCGGAACCAACTCAAGACTAACAACTTCATCATTATCCTTCATCTTAATTCCCGCAACCCCATACGAAGCTCGCCCCATCGACCGAACATCATCCGAACTAAACCTTATAGCTTGCCCCTTCGCAGTCATAAGCATTACTTCCTGTGACTCAACAATCTTCCGCACATCCACTACACTATCACTATTATCAAGAGGCAAATTAATTATTCGAACTCCAACATTCCGTGGCTTCGAAAACAAATCAAGTTTAATCTTCTTAACCATTCCCTTCTTAGTCGCAAGAAACAAATAATCATTAAACTCATGCACAGGCATAACACTAGAAATCGCATCGTCCTTAATATTAAGTAAATTCACAAGAGCCTGACCTTTTCCTTGACGTTGCATCTCTGGAACCATATACGCTTTCAACCAAAACAATCGTCCACGCTCTGTAAACATCAAAAGATAATCGTGCGTCGAACACGAAAAAATCTGTTTAACAAAATCATCCGTAGAAAGTCCCGCTCCAATAACTCCCTTCCCTCCTCGCTTCTGCTCGTTATACGCCTTAAACGGCATCCTCTTAATATAACCCTTCTCAGTAACCGTAATCACAACATTCTGCTTCAACACAAGATCCTTCTCCTCAATATCCTTCTCACTCTTAATAATCTTAGTCCGACGAACATCCCCATACTTTTTCTTAAGCTCACTAAGATCATGCTTAATCAACTTGTAAATCTCTTTCTCATCCGAAAGTATCTTCTTAAGCTTAGTAATCAATTCCTTAAGATCCTTCTCTTCCTTCTGCAACTTCTCACGCTCAAGAGACGTCAACTGTTTAAGCGTAATTTCCAAAATCGCCTCAGCCTGTTTCTTAGAAAGTTTAAACTTCTTCTGCAAATTCTCAGACGCTTCACTAGTTCCCCGAGACTTCTTAATCAAAACAATAACTTCATCAATATGTTTCTGCGCAATAAGTAAACCAGCAACAATATGAAGCCGTGCCTCAGCCCGCTTCAACTCAAACTCCGTCCTCTTCCGAATAACTTTCCGTCGATAATTAATATACGCCGAAAGAATCTCTTTCAAAGTCATCATCTTCGGAATCCCATTATCCAAAGCAACAAGCACCGCATTAAACCGAATCTGCAAATTCGTACTCTTATACAATCGATTAATCGTAAACTTCGTATCAATATCTTTCTTAAGTTCAATCACGATCCGAACCTTCCCCTTCGAAGACTCATCACGAATATCAGTAACATCAGTCAACTTCTTATCCTGCGCAAGAACCGCAATCGCCTTCACAAGCTCCGCCTTATTCACTTGATAAGGAATCTCAGTAATCACAACAAGCTCTCGCTTCGGAGTCGACTCTGTCTTAACATTCCCCCTCAAAGTAATTCCTCCCTTACCCAACTCATAAATATCATTTATCCCAGAACCAACAATCGTCCCGCCAGTAGGAAAATCAGGACCGCGAACAAATTCCATCAAACCTTTAGTATCAAGACTAGGTTTATCAATCAAAGCAGCAATAGCATCGCAAAGTTCAACTAAATTATGTGGCGGAATATTAGTAGTCATACCAACAGCAATTCCACTAGAACCATTCAACAATAAGTTAGGCAACTTCCCCGGTAACAACACAGGCTCTTTCAAAGAGTTATCAAAATTAGCAGCAAAAGGTACTGTCTCTTTCTCAAGATCTTGAAGCAATTCAGTAGCAATAGGCGCAAGCTTCGCTTCCGTATAACGAGAAGCCGCAGCACTATCTCCATCCATAGATCCAAAATTTCCCTGACCCTTCACAAGAGGATACCTCAAAGCCCAACTCTGAGCCATACGAACTAACGAATCATAAATCGCCATATCCCCATGAGGGTGAAACTTACCCATAGTATCTCCAACAATACGAGCCGACTTCTTAGTAGCACCCTTATCAAGCCCCATCTGCTTCATCGCATAAAGTATTCGACGATGAACCGGTTTTAATCCATCTTCAACCGAAGGAAGAGCCCGAGAAACAATAACACTCATCGCATAATCAATATATGATTTCTGCATCTCGCTAGCAATCTCAGCCCCAACAACTCTATCAGAATCAAGATCCTTCAAATTAACATCAGATTTTTCCAAATGCTCAATCTCAGTTCCATTACTTTCTTCCCCATTTCCATTACTTTCTTCTACCATTTACACATCCAACTCCGCAATATTTGCATTAGTCTCAATAAACTTCCTTCGAGGCCCAACAACATCCCCCATCAACATCGTAAAAATCTCATCAGCCTTAACAGCATCATCAATAACAACTTTCTTCAAGATCCTCTTCTTAGGATCCATCGTAGTACTCCACAACTGCTCAGCATCCATTTCACCTAACCCTTTAAAACGAAGTACCTCCGCATTATCCCCAATCTCTTTCTTAGCCTTCTCAAGCTCCTCTTCTGAATAAACATATTTCATCTTAGCTCCCTTACGAATTCTATAAAGCGGCGAAACCGCAATAAACAAATTCCCATTCTCAATTAATTCAGGAGCATATCTAAAAAAGAACGTAAGCAAAAGCGTAGTAATATGCTGACCGTCAACATCTGCATCGGTCATAATTATAACTTTACTATATCGAAGTTTAGAAACATCAAAATTCTCCTTAATCCCTGTTCCAATTGCAGTAATCAAATTAATAACCTGTTCCGATGACAAAGCACGAATAGGTGAAGCCTTCTCAACATTAAGGATCTTTCCTCTAAGTGGTAAAATCGCCTGAAACTCTTTATCACGAGCCTCCTTAGCTGATCCACCAGCGCTATCTCCCTCAACAATATAAACTTCAGTCTTCTCAACTTTCTTAGAAGAACAATCAGCAAGCTTCCCCGGAAGTCCCGAGAAACCAACAACACTCTTCCTTCTTACCAAGTCCCGCGCCTTCTTCGCAGCCGACCGAGCCTTAGCAGAAGCAACAGCTTTATTTGCAATCTTATTCGCAACTTCAGGATTCTGTTCAAAATATTCTCCAAGCGCAACACTAACCGCACTATCAACATCTCCCTTAACTTCGCTATTTCCCAACTTTGTCTTAGTCTGCCCCTCAAACTGCGGCTGCGCAAGTTTAATACTAACAATCGCAGTAAGTCCTTCACGAACGTCATCACCTGAAAGTTTCTCTTTCTTCAAAAGACTTTTCTTAGTTGCATAATCATTAACTGCACGAGTCAACGCCGTCTTAAACCCAGAAATATGCGTCCCACCCTCGACAGTATTAATCGTATTAACAAAACCAAAAATATTCTCCTGATAAGAATCATTATACTGAATCGCAACATCCATAATCACATTCTCTGTCTTCTTCTTAAAATAAACCGGCTTATGAAGCGTACTCTTACTCCGATTAATCCATTTAACAAACTCCACTAAACCACCTTCAAAATGAAAAATCTCCTTCTTCTCTTTCCCCTTCCGAACATCTTGCACAATAATCTTCGCCGCAGGATTCAAAAAAGCAAGCTCCTTAGCACGAGAAGCAATCACACTAAAATCAAACTCCACCGTAGAAAAAATATCATCATCCGGCCAAAACGTAACACTCGTACCCGACTCACCATTCTTAGAACTAGCAACAACTTTCACAGGCCCTTGTGGCACACCAATCTTATAACTCTGCTCATGAACCTTCCCACTTTTAGTAACTCGCGCCGTCAACTTCTTAGACAAAGCATTCACACAACTAACTCCAACACCGTGAAGCCCACCAGAAATCTCATAAGCCTTATTCTCAAACTTTCCACCAGCATGAAGCTTCGTCATAACAACCTCTAATGCAGATTTCCCAGACTCGTGCTTCTCAACAGGAATCCCACGACCATTATCAGAAATCGTCACAGACCCGTCCTTATTTATAGTAATATTTATCGTTGAAGCTTGCCCCGCCTGAACCTCATCAATAGAATTATCAAGAACTTCGTAAACACAATGATGCAATCCTGTCTTGCTCGTGCTACCAATATACATCGCCGGCCTCTTTCGAACCGCTTCAAGCCCCTCAAGGACCTTAATAGATTTTGCACTGTATCCGTCAGCCATTGTAATATAATCCACAAAGAAGATAGTATAATTGTAATTTACTGTCTCGATTTTGTGTAAAAAAAAGAACACTTCACTTTATAAAGCTTTCGGTGATCAAAACGTGATTTACCGACGATAAAAAGAAAATCAAGTAAAAAAGACAAAATTTAAAAAGAAAAGAAAGTTACCAAAAACATGGCGCTAGAAGAAGATTTAATGAGCCTTGATGAAAGAGAACCTATCGACTTTGTACAGGTATGTATAGAAAATAATCACTCTATAATTTTTGAAAACTGCTTAATGGATAAGCCTATTTATCACTGGCAACTATTAAAGAAGAAATTAGATGAACAGAACATCTCCTATCAAGGAACAGAAGAAGATGGAAGAATTCAAAATTCCCCTAAATCTAAAGGAAAAAATTATGAGCTAGTGGGGGCTGGAGGAGCATTATTAAGAAAGGATAAAAAACATTTAAGATTATCTGGAGAAAGTTCAGGTTATAAAATAGGGCCAAACGAAGAATATCTTGACCAAATTAAAAAAGAGCTTCCAGAATGGAAAGTTGAAATCAGTAAACAATAATCAACAAAACTAACCATTTCCAGAAGTCGGTAGGGGCGGTGGTCGGGGACGCGGAGGTTATTAACTACAATCACTCAACCGTCACAGAATTCATCTCAAACCCTTCACGAATATAATCATTAACAGCATAAGCCGTATACTCATCCCGATAATTATACCTCGACTGCTTATACGCCTCAGCAATAAACGCCTCAAGAGAATTCTCCTTATCTAAAGAATCCATATAAGTCCTGATATCCCTCGCAGGATCCTCAAACTCCACCTCACCAATAACATAATCCGTCTCCCCAGATCTACTAAAAATACTCGCCCTATTTGCATTAAACCACCAATAACTCTCATCACTACCAGACCAATAAGTATTATTCCTCACAGTAGCCACATCTCCAATTTTCGAATCATCAACCCTCAAAAGATATCCCCCATCCGGCTGCTGAAATACATTATTCTCAACAAAAATATTTGTAACACGAACATCCGAAGACAACATCTCTAATGCCGGATCCCTTACAGTATCTGGAGGAGAAAGAGGAGGAGAACTACTCCAATTATACACAATATTATTCTTAATCGTAACATTATCTGAATCATCCGGAAGGGAAAAAGTAATACCTACAATATTCCCCGTCCCCTCTTTCTGATGAGCAATAATATTCCCAGAAATTTCCATGTCAGTAATAGTATGCTTTCCATACGCACCACGGGAAGTAGTAACCAAATCAATCCCAGTTCCCTGATTCTGATTATCAATATCTCTCGCTCCCAAAATTACATTATTCCTAATAACTCCAGAAACAGTCGTATCCGCAGGATTCTGATCATGCCCAACAGTTATCGAAATAGGATTACGCAAATATAAATTATCATAAGAATATCCTCCCATCCTCATCTGCACCCCTCCAGAAGAACCATCAGCATCGATATTCCCTCTCAAAACCAATTTTCCAAAACCCATAGCAAGATACATATTCCGATCAAGTGATGTAGATTCTGCATTCCTTTGCGAACCAATATTAATATAATTAGGACCAGACAAATCCGTCCCGCCTCCCAAAGTCTCAAATCCATAATTCCTACTTGACTTAAAATCATCACTCCTCAAAACAAATACCTCTCCATCTGTTGTATAATCAAATATAACTGCATTTGGTCCTATCTCTGCATTAATCGCATTTTCAATCACCTGCGCAACATCTTTCATACTTGTACTACCTGTAAAATCTAACCCGCTTAAATCAAACCTCTGATTCTGAAGATTCACTGTAACACTTCCATCATCAACACTCTCCCAAACAGAAACATCTCTCCCAGGATTAGTAACAACAAATCTAAACTCATCACTCCAACCACCCTGATAAAACAAATTCTCTTCAAAAACCAACGGAGCCTGACCCTCTTCTGTATTCGTGAACACTCCCTGAGCACGACCATTAATATTGTATGATTTAAAGAAAATATTTCTTCTAAAAGTTACAGGCAAACTCACATCGCCCTCCACACTATTATGAGCATACTCAACCATATTATCCTCAAGAACAATATTCCCCCGAGTCCCAGTTATCTTAAATCCAATCCGACCCTGGCCAGTAAACTGCGGAGTCTTCGGATCCTTAGTATAAGAATACCGATGCTGTCCCATAACAACATAATTCTCAACATTATTCGACGATTCCAATTCTCCCGCAGAAATATTAAATAGTGGTCTCGCTATCGACGAACCATAACTCGCAATAACTATCGGAGCTTCAACACTCACTCCAGATTTAGTCCAAACATTAACACTCTCATCTGTCCAAACATCCCCTCGCTTGAACAACAACCAATCAGAAGAACCACCACGAACCAAACTCTCCCCCGCATCCACACTCTGCTTAGGACAATTCAAAGGATTCGAAATCTGGTCATAAGCATCAGGCGAAAAACCAGTACAAGCATCCCTTCCCTCAGAACTACTGACATAAACTATCTGATTCCCCACAACAGGATCATAAGTACTCCATCCCTCTTCAGTCTTATGCCCATACTCACTAACAACCGCCGTAGGTAATGGCCCTCCCAAAAAACTAAACACCCCTTCCTCAGTATCATCCTCAGACCCGTAACAACCCAAATCATAATCCCAATCCACTAACCCATCCCCATCATTATCAACACAATCCCTACACTCAACACCTGAACCAGGATACTGAGCATCATTCTCATCATTACAATCCGTCCCACTCAAACACAAAGCACTTATAGCATCATACCCATCATCATCCTCATCAACACAATTCAAAGGCGCTGAAGTAATAGTAAGAGAATTCAAAGTCACATTATCCGCAAACGAAATATTATACACAAGAGAATCAGTAATTGGAAAATTACAATTATCATCTGTACTAATCTCATCCAACTTACAAAAAGCCCCGCCATCAAACGACAACTCCACCTCTGTCCTCCCTGCAATATCCTCATCATACTCAATACCCAAAGCATACACAGGCTCTTCAAAATTCAAAGGAATAGAAAGAATAGAACCCTGCACAACCTCTGCAGAATAAAGCCCCGCAATCTCCTCAGCAGAAAAAGCACGATCATACATAACAAACTCATCAAGATCCCCTAGATAAGAATTACCTCCATTCCCATTAGCATTAGGATTACCTAAAGCATATCCACCACACCCTGCCAAACTTCCAGCAGTTGGAGTTATAGTAGTACTCCCAGAAACCACCCCATCAACATACATTGTAGTAGTCTCTCCACTAAAATCCCGAACAACAGCCACGTGATGCCACTCACCATCATCAACATCAACATCACTAACAACCTGCATCGAAGGATTGGAAGATTCTCCAGCCAAATAATAAAATACAACATTTCCTTCGTTAGATAACCGAAGATAAGCCACTTCGCTATCTCCAGTACAATAAGTTCCCACTATTTTCCTATTATTGCTTGATCCATCATCTCGCATCCATGTAGCCCAAGTAAAATCAGCACTATCATACTCAAGAACCGATCGAGCAACAGAAGTTATAAGTGGCCGACCACCATCAAAACTAGCACCCTTCCCAATCCTCCCATCTATCAAACCAGGACAGCTACTAGTACAAACCAAATCAGCACCATAATCTGAAGTATCATCTCCAAGATTTAAAGCATCCTCAAAAGAAAACTGATTCAATGTATTAGGCGTAACCGCAGGACTTCCTAATCCAATACCTATAGGTCTCACTTTCCCATTACCCATCACAACATCTGACATAAACGAAATACGAGAAGTATCCACAAACTCCTCCACAAACATCACTCATAAAAAACTCCCACACAATAAATTATTCCAATCAACAAAACCACGAAGCAATAAACTACGAACCCATTCAGATTCATCATTAACAAAACAATAGATTTCGCCGAAGGCGAATAACAAAAACACTTAAATATCTCCTCCCCTTACAAAAAACATGGGAATGAAAAAATACCTAGGAATTTTCTTCATGCTAATCCTATTCGGAAGCATACTATTCATAATGTTCGGCAACGTATCCCTAACAGGAGAAACAGTTATATCCGAATACACATTCACAAAAGCAGTATGCGACGAAAACAACTACTGTCAAGATTATGAAATCCACTGTCGAGGAGAACAAGTCACAACTCAAATCCCAATCCAAGGATCAGAACGTCAATATTCAAACGACTGGGAAGACCCTAGAACACAAGAACAAATAGAAAAACTCTGCGACTAAACAACACTAACCAATAATCCTCTTAACATCCTTCCCAAAACCCTTCTTAAAATCCTTTTCAATCTCAGAAAAACCTCTCTTCGGCTTAATCTTCCTCTTCGGTCTAACCTTTTTCTTAATCACTTTCTTAGCAACTTTAACAACTCTTTTCTTAGGCTTAATTTTCTTCTTAACAACTCTTTTCTTTTTGGAAACCTTTTCTAAAGATTTAGACTTAACTTTCTTAACAACTTTCTTCTTAGACTTAACAATCTTCTTTTCAACTCTCTCCCTAACCTTCCTTTTCCTAGCAGCCTTCTTCGCAGGAGATTTCCCATCAATTTTCAACTTAAGCTCACGAATCTCCCTCTCAATCACAGGAATCATAGAAACATCTTTCAATTTCCTACGAATAGAAGTCGCCTCATAAGGAAAAGCCTTCGTATCCAATAAATTCAACTCAGCTTCTAGTGATTTCAGACGCTCAACACCAAACTTAAAAGCCTCAAAATCCTCCCGACTAATCTTTCCACCCTTCCCAGAAACTTTTTTTTTCGCAGCCATCTCTTTTATTTACATACCCAATTTTACTTTTATAGTTTTCTATTTCTTCCTCAAAACTTTCGTATTATATCCTTCTTTTTTCCAGCGTTTAACATAACCTCTAATACTCTCATCCGAAACCCTCATCTCTTTTTTATTAAAGAAAAATGGTAGTGTAACTATATAAATTCTCCTACGAAGAATTTACCTTAGTTCTTGGCAACCGTTTTCAAGGTTACCTTAGTTCTTGGCAACCGTTTTCAAGGTTACCTTAGTTCTAGGTAAAACTTTATGTAAAGAAATTATTCCTTCTTCGCAACTTCTCCAGAAACCTTCGCAACTTTCTTCTCCTTCCGAACCCAATTAACCTTCTTCCCAATTCTTCCAAGCTTATTATTCTTCTGACACTTAGACGAACAAAACCTCAACAAATCTCCATTCGCCAATACAAGAGTCATCCCCCTAGGAAATTCATACTGCCTCTTACAAAAACTACATTCCGGCATTTTAATTTAACTCCCCTAAAACAATATTAGGCGCTCTATAAACATGATACATTCCATTTTTAATCTCATGCATTCTCACATCTACAATCCCTCGAAACTTAAAACACATTTCCAAAGACATCAAATGAGCGTTCCTCTCATCCTCATCCCTAATATGTCCTAAATCCAAATCGAAATCCACAGGATAATCATCATAAATCGCTCCAAGAACTTCAGCCATTTTATGTGTACGTCCCCTTCGTTACTTTACTTCGAATTCTCCGAGCCTCAATCTCCGTCTCTCTCAACATAAGCACATCTCCAGCACGAATAGGCCCTTTAACATTCCGCCTCATACTCCTTCCTTCATTTCGCCCCTTAAGAACTTTAGCCTTAACCTGAGTAATTTCACCACGAAAACCAGTACGACCAACAACCATTTCAACAACAGCCGGAACAGGCCCCGCTTCATCAGTAAGCGATACCTTTTCTTTCTTCTGCGATTTCTGTTGTTTAGGAGGAGCCATTTTTAAAAATAAAATTTATTTCAAATTACCAATATCCTTCTCAGTCTCACCAGCATCAACAACCGCAATGCTCGAACACTTCACAGGAATACCAGCACTAATCCCAAGCTTATCCTTAGAATCTACTTCACCATACTTAACATTCTTCTCCTTACAAAGTATAGCCAAATGTTGAGTTATCTCCTTCGGATCAACATCACTCGCAGCTACAACTAACTTCGCAGTACCTCGCTCTATCGCTTTGGTAACTTCATTCGTTCCCTTCTCAATTTTTCCAGTTTTCTTTGCTTTTTCAACAATTGTATAGAAGTCAGTCATTTGGACCTCCGTAAATTTATCAGATGATTTACGTCATCAGCAATAATCCATCAAAAAAAGAGTTTATAAAGTTTTCTCATCAAAGAATTCAAAAATAAAAGGAGAAAATAAAACAAATAAACTAGAAAATAATTTTACCGCATCAGTTAACTAAAAGGGCTGGGCGGGCGGGGATTCCTCATTTCCACCGCACCTCAACATCATCCGTCCTCTGCCGAGGCAAAATATCAATCTTATCAAAATCCCCCTCTCCCAACCCAGCATCAAACATAATCTCTCCCAAGTAAGCAATCATCCCCCCATTATCAACAAGTAAATCAAAAGAAGGTGCAAAAAACTTAGCCCCTCGAGCCTCACACATCAGCCGACACATTTCCTGCAACCGAGAATTACATCCAACCCCTCCACCAATAACAAGTTCATCTTTCCCAACATGCGCAAGCGCTCGCTCCGCCGCTTCAACAAGCATAGCAAACGCAGTCTCCTGCAAAGAAAAAGCAAGATCCTCCTTCCTCTCCCCCTTATCAAACAACTGCTTCAACTTCGTCTGCATCCCAGAAAAACTAACATCCATTCCCTTAATAGCATAAGGCAACTCAATATAATTAGTAGAATTCTCAGCCAACTCCTGAATCTTCGGCCCCCCAGGAAATCCCAAACCAAGATGCCGCGCAAACCCATCAATAAAATTCCCAATCCCATTATCAAGCGTCTCACCAAACACACGATACTTCCCACCAGAATAAGCAATCACCTGAGTATTAGCCCCCGAAGCATAAAGAAGCACAGGATCCTTAGCACCAGTAATCTTACCAATCTCAAGATGCGCAACACAATGATTAACAGGAATCAATGGAACATCAAGCTCCTCACTAAGCTTCTTAGCAAACTCCATCCCCGCAATCAAACACGGAGCAAGCCCCGGCCCACAAGAAAAAGCAATTCCCCTAATCTCTTCAGCAGAAATCCCAGCATCTTTCAAAGCACCAGCATAAACTTCCTTACTAACCTTACGATGATGCTCCGCAGCCTCGGAAGGAATTATCCCCCCACTCTCAGTACTATAAGCATCCCGAACATTAGCAATCACTTTACCCTTATCAACAATCCCAACTCCAAAAGTATGCGCCGTAGATTCAACTCCAACTATCATAAATCAAGCACAAAACAAACCTATATAAAATTAATTAAAAATAAAAAATAAAATCAAAGAAGATTATCTCTTCTTTTTCTTCTTAGCAGCCTTCTTCTTTCGACCACCTCGAGCCATCTTAGCTTCGCAAACATTTCCTTTCCCGTCAACGTAATAAAGATGTCCTGGCTTTCGGTCAACAACATTTTTAGCAATTATTTTTCCCATTTATCCACCTCCTTTTCATAAACTTATAATTACTATCAATCACTATTCTTTTTAAACCTTTTCCCGTCGGGAAAATTTAATTTACAGAAATAATTCTCTCAACAACCTCTTGATACCGTCGAGAAAGAGGAATCTCAACAATCTTAGAAAACTTTTTCTTGCTATTAATATAAAATGTAAAAGGCTTAACAATCTTTTTATCAACAACATTATCTTCACTATCTAACCACAAACATAAAAAAGGAAACCAAACAAAAAACGAATGGAGAGAACTTTTTATCTCAAACAAAAGCGCAGGAGCGCGATCTAAAGACCTAAACATTAACCCTCGATAAACTCCCAAACCTTTTTTGCGAGCAACATCAACTTCAATTTCTTCACCACCAATTCTTATCTTCATTTTAAACAATTATCAATGTCCTCCTTTTTCAAAACTAAGTATCTAAATTTTCCCTGTCTTAGTTCATTTGAAAATCCATATTTTGGGGAACATACTATTACCTCATAATTAACATTCTTTATTATTTGCATAGCAGGAATAAAATCAGAATCTCCAGAAATCAATATACAAACTTGACACTCTTTCTCAACCAAAGTTTTTCGAATCATATCAGAAGCAATCATAACATCAATCCCCTTCTCTATCCTAATATTTAATTTCTTAATCTCTTTCAATTTTCTTGTTTTAACTTTAATTCCCAAACTTTTTAACCCCTCTAAAAATCTAATATGTTTATAATAAACTTCTTCATTATCAGAAATATCTGGAACACCATTATAATATCGTATATTTTTCAAATCAACATCAAACTTACCGCAAATCAATCCTACCAATTTATTAAAATCAATATTCTTCTTTCTATCAATCAAAGATTTAGTGTTATGGTAAAAATTACTCCCGTCAATAAACACTATCGCCTTTCTTTTTTCCATAAAAATAGTAAGCCCGGCATTGTCAAAGACCATACCGGGGAGTTAATATTAAACAAAGAAAATTAAACTATTTAAATTTTCCTCACCACCAATTCTTATCCTCATCCTTAGTCAACTCCTTATGAAACTTATCAATATT
>CEPX01198088.1_pt1 | contig 19048 bp, 6 predicted proteins | sample 361361 | NCBI WGS metagenome assembly CEPX01 (sample SAMEA2619974, study PRJEB7988) | marine metagenome | biome: marine biome (ENVO:00000447); feature: mesopelagic zone (ENVO:00000213) & marine oxygen minimum zone (ENVO:01000065); material: "saline water (ENVO:00002010), including plankton...
TTTGACTTTGATCCGCTACAATGTACTGGTGCTGGTGTTGGTGATTTTTTAAGCAATAGTCCTAGTGGTTATTTTTGTGCTGATGACCCTAACGGTGTTTTACGAGCCGCTTGTGGTAACGGAGTGATTGAACAAGGTGAAGACTGTGATGACGGTAATCTTTTGAACACCGATGGCTGTTCGGAATTTTGTCTTAATTTAGGTACAGACACAAGCGTCGGTGCCGTATGTGGTAACGGAGTGATTGAACAAGGTGAAGACTGTGATGATGGTAACCAAATAACCGATATTGCTGGTGGTGATTACTGCTCTGGTACTGATTCTGCAAATTGGCCATCCTGGATTACTGGCTCATGTCTTTGGACCGGTAATACAAATTATGGTTTAGAGGTTTGTTGTAATGGTATTGTGGAAACTTCCGAAGAGTGTGACCCACCTGGGCTTGGCTGCGGACCAACCTGTTTACTCACCGGTTCAGTCTTAGGAACATCGCTGTGCGGTGATGGTCAAATTGGTTTGGGTGAACAGTGTGATACTGGTGAATTAGGATCTGGTGGCATCCCACTAGATGGTGACGCTGGTAACTGCAGCGCTAACTGTTTAGTGGAAGATCGCGGCAGTGCTTCATTCTGTCGTTCGGATGATAATAACGTATTTGACTTTGCGGCCGGTAGCTGTTCAGTGCCACCACCAATTAGCTGTGAAGCTTTGCCTGGTAATTTTACTTGTACTTCTTTAGATGCTGTTCCGGCCATTGGCAACCCCTTAACTTGCACCTCGGTTTGTGGTAACGGCAAAATTGAAATCGGTGAGGAGTGTGATGCTGGTGATATTGTACCAGGCTACTGTTCTGATGGTAGTGGTGATTGCAGTGTTGTCGGTGGCAGTTGTGGTGACGGTGGTACCTGTATTTCTGATGGTTGTACTGAGCAATGTCTCCATTCTGGGTCAGTGGATCTAGTAACCGTTGGTGCCTACCAGGTGGTGGAAGCTTTAGGTGATGGGACAACCCATATTCAAACTTGGGTAGAAAATTTTACTCCAGCGGACAATCCAGCCGGGCCAATTGGCGAAGGCTTTTTACTGGTTAACGTTTTAGGTGATGGTGAATTTGGCATTGTAGATAAATGGCCTAACTGTAATTCGGCTTGTATTAATGCGGCTATTGGGGCGATGTTTAACATGACCCCTAATTTGGATACTTTAGATCCACCAAGTGGACCAAAAAATATTTTACTTTTTGAGTGTGGCGCCGATGGTAGCTGTGATCTTTCTACAGCCGAAGAAGTGGGACCATTAACCATTACTACTTTTGATAATGTCAACGATGATGATTCTTTTAACATTGGTTTGCCGGCGAACTATAATGTTGTAGATCATGATCAGGATGTAACCACCGATCCGATCAGTATATTAATTCCTAACACCTATTACCGGGTGGTGGCAAAAAATAATATTACCAGTTCTTTTGCCAATGGTTCTTTGCCTTTGGCGAATGTTAATTTTGATTTTGATGGTGATACGGTGTTAGATGCCCATTCCTGGGTTTTTAAAACTCAAGAAGATCCGGAACTCTGTTCCTTGGGCCGAGTAGAGATCCACCCTAGCCCAGAAATTTTGCCAAGTAATGTTTTCCAAAGTTATTTTTCGGAATCTTATTCTGACCCAGACGAGTGTGACGCTTCTGGTCAGCGTTTGAATCCGTATTTCTATAATTGGGATTGGACGGCCGACGAATTTGAGCCGGCTGATGATGCGGCAACAATGATTGAGCCTTTGGCTGACGGTTGTGGTAACTGGGTGGTGGAATTTGGTGAAGACTGTGACGTTGGTCCAATTACCCCAACAGATGTCAGCTGTGTCGCTTGTTTAAATACTGGAAGTGTTTTGAGCGGGGTAACTTGTGGCAACGGCGTAATTGAACAGGGTGAAGAGTGTGACGCTGGCGATTATTGTGACGGTACCACTTGTCTTTGGATCGGTAATATCAATTACACCCTGGAAGTTTGCGGCAACGGTATTTTAGAAGCCGGTGAAGAGTGTGATGATGGTTTTGAACCGGATGATGATGACACGGACGGTTGTTCTAATACCTGTCGTTATCCAGGGGCGGTGCCAGGGGTTGGTTCTATTTGCGGCGACGGTCAAATTACCGCCAGTGAAGAGTGCGATGAAGGTGAGCTAAGTGGTGGTAGCACACCCCAAAGCGGTGACGGTGATAATTGCAGCGGTGAAGGTGATATTGATGGCGCTCGTGCTTGCAGCGGTGCTTTAGATGAAACTAGCTGCTTAGATTCTGACCTTCGTGATTGGTGTTTCTGGACCGGAGGCAGTTGTCAGACTAGACAATGTTTACGTGAAGATCTGGCTTTTGGCAATGATAACTGGAATGCGCCGGTTTGCGGTAATGGAATTTTAGAAATTGGCGAAGAGTGCGACTGGGGCGGAGTTTGCGACGATAATCGTGATGAATCATGTACAGTTTATGATTTATCCAACTGTGATAATCCCGAAACAGCCACTTGTACCACCGATGATTTTGATACTATTCAAGATTATTATGGTTGTTCGGTTGAGTGTTTAAATTTTCAATCAACCAAAGAAGATGGTCGGATTGATCCATACCAAATTGTTTTAACTTTACCGGTTTTTACTTTCTTAGATCAAGTTAATGAGGAGATTAGAGCTTGGCATATTTTACAAACAGATATTGTTGGTGTTGGTGAGCTGGCTGTTATTTCTGGAGGCAATGTTGACTTTGCGGTTATTGGTCATCAACCACCAGATGATGCCGCCAATCAGTGTCGTAACGTGGCAGTTTGGGCAGTCTTTTCCAAACCATTAAATACCGACTCTATCACCGACAATATTAAGTTGTGCGAAGATGATGGCTCAAATTGTGATGACACAAATATTATTACTGATTATGAGTATAGAGAAATTATTGGACAGTGTGTGGACAATGAATGCCAATTTCCGTCAGCTGACAGTGTTAACGCTAACTTTGGTATTTGTGCCAGCGCCAATGATTGTGTTGGTAGTCAGGTTACAGTGACCGGAATAGAACGGGGCTTTTTAAATGAGAACACAAATTATCAAGTTGTTGTTGAACCAAGTTTGGAAAACTCTTTAAGTGAAACTTTGGCTGATGCTGTTACTTGTGGCGGAGACACATTATGCACTTGGCAGTTTTCGACTGATGACACTTTTTGTGAATGTGATTATGTCGGTGTTACCATTGATTACACCTCCGGCGGCGCTAATACGATTAATGACTTGTTTACCTGTGCGGAAAATGATTGTGGTATTGCTACGGCAACGCCATTGGATGATGATGCGGCTGACAGTTTACCAGCCAGCGAATTAAATCTGCTCGGTAATCAGCATTTATATCGCGCCACTTGTTATGATACGCAAAATGCCCAACAAGAAATTATTCCACTTTCAAATTATGGCCTTAACTATAGTTGGTATGAAATTGATCCGGACAATCTTCCAGATGGCATTATTTATTTAAGCAATGATAATGATCCGCCGACTGCTTTATGTAATTTTCAGACGTTACTGGACCCAGTAAATGCCAACTGTTATGTCACACCTGGTGAGGAAGTTTATGGTGGAGGAGTTACCCAAACACCAGCTGGTAAAAATGGTGAAGCCGAAGTTATTGTTCAAGCTTTCCATAACACCTGTAGCGTTTCGGGTATATTTTGTGTTGATGATACAGACTGTTCTGGTGGCCAAACTTGTGACCAAAGTGCCGCCGCTGATCAAAAAGTGAATGTCACCAATTTTATATGTGATAATCCGTGGCCATCACTTAATTTTTATGTAGATTCAAGTAGTAATTGTGATAGTGGTGGTGACTGTTTCAATACTAACTTTAGACTAATGTACTGCCGGGACTTTGGGGTGATTGGCCCGGATGAAGATTTACCAGCTCTAAATCAAGACGCAATTGTCCGGGGCTTTACACCGCCGAGTGAATCAATTAAAGATTTTATTTTTATCTCGGCCAGCAGCGTGGTGACCGAAGTCAATGAAGTTAGAGCTTTTCAATTTCCTCAAGGCGCACCTTGGAATACTATTTTTGTCCCGGAACAAACTGATAATTATACAGTGTTTGTGGACACTTTTAACTTTGATGGTGATTTATCAATTCGGGTTGGTCAAGAAGCCCCTCTTGGTTATGACGGCCATCAATTACAAGTATGGTTGAACAGAAGTCAAATTGGTACAATTACTAATTTGCCAACCGGACCAGATAATGTCCAGCGAGGTAGTATTTCGCTTGGTCGGTTGGAAGCGGGAATTTCTTATGAAATTGAATTGCGGTGGCTTAATGATTGGTGTCAATGTACTGGTGATTGTGGTGGAACTGAAACATTTGCTTGTGATGCTGATATTAATTTAGTACGTTTTGGTATAACACCAAGTAGTCAGTCATCTGACGGTATTGGCATTCAAGTAATGTCAAATCCACTTCATTTATCTCCGGAAACTTGGTATCAGTCAGGCTTGTGCGGTGGTGTTCCGGAATTTGAAAATATTTGTTTCAGTAATGCCGACTGTTCGGGCATTGATGACTCTTCATTAATCGGCCATTGGCAGTTTGATGAGAGTTTTGGTGACACGGCTTTTGATACTACGGCCAACAATAATGATGGTGATATCACTAATGCCATCTGGAGTCCTTTAGGTAAATTTGGTTCGGCTTTAAGATTTGATAATCCAATTTCTCCACCAGGCGACAAATATTATGTGGAAGTACCTGGTGATCAAGTAAAAGTGGAAGGAGCCTTTACTATTATGGCTTGGGTAAAAAATACCAACCCTGATCCAGGTAATTTACCAGAATCACACGGCTTAGGGCTGGTGGCTTCTACTTATAAATGGGGCGATGATATAGACGCTAATTATAAGGGTTGGAATTTCGGTGATTCCTGGGGTTGTGGCGGAGTTCTTCCTTGTAATCCTGCACCGCTTGATCATTTTGATTTTGAATTATGGGATGATGAAGGTGGTAGGGTTTTAGCTCGCTATATTAATTTTTTGGCTGATTATCAAGAGCAGTGGGTTCATGTAGCCGGTGTTTACGATCCTGTTGGTGGTAACGTTATTTTATATATTAATGGTGTAGCTGAGGTTACTACTTTAATTGAATCACCTTTTGGTGAAGTTGCTTATGACCCGGCTATTCCTTTTGACCCAACTATTCCTTTTAGAATCGGTCATCGGTCAGATAATGAAACCCAAGGGGCCTGGCAGGGTAATATTGATGAAGTTCGGCTATATGATCGGGCTTTGTCGGCCGAAGTGGTGGCGGCTTTTGCCAACAGCGGTGGTGCCGAGTGTGTATTTAATATTCCTAATCAAGGCTCAATACAGTTGAGTACGGCTGACGGCTATGAAGCGGTCAGAGACGGACGTACGGTTTATGTCGGCGCTACTAATAAAACGGAGACTGACTTATTTTCCAATATTTATCTAATTTCTTTTAACCAAGGCGCCAGCCCCAGCACTCAAGAAATTTTTAATCGAATTTTGGATCCTAATCAGCAATTAGGTGTCTGGTACTTTAATAACAATTTTGAAAATCAGCGAATTTGCAACAATGTTGGTTATTATCAAAATACCGATACCGTCTGTGGGCCGGACATTATTCCTGATGGTGCAGTTGCCGGCACTGACATTGGATCTTCGGAACGTGATTACTGTATAGATTTAGTGTCTGAACAAGCTTGCTCGGACGCGGCTCAAGAATATGGCTGTTATTGGTCTAATGAAGTTAATGGTTGTTTAGCCCACAGCTGTGCTCCAATTTATTGTAATAATGATTTTGAATGTCCAAATTTGTCTTGTAATGCCGATAAGGAACAGTTGGTCAGAGACGCCAAGCGGTTTGGTGATTTACGTGACTTACAGCTTGAGTTAGAAGACTATAAAGATGCTCAAGGTGGTTTTCCAACTTTAGGCGGTGGAACTTATATTCAGGACACCACTTTCTCGGTCTGGCCTTCGTGGCAAAATACTTTAGCTTCGGAACTTGGTATTGGCATTGATATTGATCCACTTAATAAGTTTAAAGGGTGTGGTTTCCATTATTGTGATCAGAATTTTGATGGAGTTATCACTCCGGGATCAGAAACTAGGTTGTGCGAAATTGGCGACATCACCGCTTGCAGTAGCCAACCAGCCAACTGTTTACCGCTTGATCCTGATCAACAGCAAACGTGTTGGGAAGAAGCCGCTGGCCAGTTTAGCTGTCCAGCAGACATGTTTGTTTATGCTTACCACTCAATTAATGGCGGCGATGCTTATGAGCTGTACACTAATTTAGAATTTGAAGACGGTGAAGATTGGCGCACGGCCATTGACCCACTTTACCGTTTACCACTAACCGGACAAGCGCCTAATGAACCGGAATGTCGGTTACTTGATTTAGAAATTTTTAAAGCCACGGTTTCCGGCAGTACCAAGGCAGCCAGTTGTGAGTTAGCCGGTGGTGATGCTGACGGTGACGGCATTTGTGATGATATTGATAACTGTAAGCCAACTGTTGATTGTGCCAATCCACTTGATTGTTTTAACCCTGATCAACGCGACAGCGGGGGACTACCAGGGTTAGGTGATGCTTGTGACGTTACTTGTGCTGGTGACGCTGACAACGATGGTGTTTGTGACCAAGAAGATATCTGCCGGACGGTCAGAAACCCAGCTGGAGTTTGTGGTCCTGGTCCTTTAGATGATCTTGGTCAGTGTGATTTTGATGAAGACGGTATTGGTGATGCTTGTGATCCTTGCAGTGATACTGATGGTGACGGTTGGGGGGATGTAAATACCCCGGGCACTGATTTACAAATTTGTCCGGTTGATAACTGTACTGAAGCAGCTGGATTTCTCTCGGCTGACCACTTTGGCTACTGTAATGACAATATCACAGCATGTAGTTTAACTGGCACTGATATCTGTGGTGGTTTGGGCCTAGGAGAATGTACTGATTTTGGAAATACTTATAATCCTTTGCAAGAAGATTTTGACAACGACCAAGTTGGGTATATTTGTGATGCTTGTTTGGATTTTGATGGTGACAGTTTTGGTGACTACTCATTTTATACCGGTAACACAAGCCCTTGGTCAGTGTTTGATTTAACTCCCGATCAATACGAACATTTCCAAGCCTGTGAATCAACAGACCCTAGTTATCAAATGCTGGAAAATCAACTGTGGCTATTAGATTTTGATGGTGATGATAACCTTGACAATGATGATATCAGCGGTCCGGAGGGCTACCTTACTTGGTTTAATGCTGATCCGCGACCATCTTGTCCGGTTGGTGATTGTGATGTTGATTATGATGGTGATATTGACGAAGCTGACAAAACAAAATTCCAAATAATTATAGCTACAAATTTTGGTGCAGTTGATATTAATAATAATCCAGATCTAGACATTTGTACGGCTGGCCCTAATGGGTATGATTGCTTTGATGAATTTGGTATTGAAGTTAGTTGTTTTAATCCGGCGGTGCCTATTTGGCAAGATTTGTTTGGTAACGATTATGAAAATAGTCAGGAAGATATTGATTTAGACCTTAAAGGTAATATTTGTGATGGGGCATCTTGCGGTGATGCGATTAGACAAGGTCCGGTCGAGGGATGTGATTGTGGTGATCCGCTCCATGGAATTTCCAATGACCCTAACAATCCCGATATTTGTACTGGTTTAAATGGTGCAGAGTGTGAAGTTGGTTATGGTTCAGGGCAAAGCTGTCGTTACTGTGATTTTAGCTGTACTTATACCACGCTGGTTGGGGCATTTTGCGGTGATGGCACGGTTGATACTGGTGAAGGGGAAGTGTGTGACGAGGGCTCGGCTAATAACACCATCGGCCGATGTGATGCTGACTGTCAATGGACATTTTGCGGTGACGGTATTGCCCAGTGGCCCAATGGCTCAGGGGTTTTTGAGGTTTGTGACGGTCTTGGCTGTAATGCCACTTGTAGCGATATTCTAACCGGCCCAGCTAATAATGTTTGTGAGTTAAGTGGTGGTTGGATATCGGCTCCTTTGCCAGCCAACGTTACCAGTCGAATTTATACTGCCGGCGATTCTTCAGAAAATTTTGACTTTGCCTGCAGTGTCATTGAAAATAACGAAGTTAGTTCAACAATTGATATTGAGAATAATAGTATTCCCAAAATTGGTGTAGTGTTTGCCGTAGATTTATCTGGAAGCATGGAATATTGTTTAGATGGATCTAATCCTTGTCCCCCAGGAGAACAACGGGTAGATTTTTTGAAAGAAGCTTTGCCGCCAGTAATTGAAAATATGTACCTTGAACTTGAAGACGTTGAAATTGGTTTAGTTAGATTTAGAAATTTACTAGGCTGGGATTATTTTTCAGATTGGAAGTGTGATGGTAAGTCACTTTGTGCGGTGGACGACACCCTAATGGATGGTGCCACAGCTTATAGTGGATCGGTGCTAGATTATTTTAACGCCTCAATTGCTTCATTTCCGCCAAACGGTGGGACACCAATGACATCAGGTCTTAATATTTCTCGGGATGTTTTGCAAGACTATATTGCCAGTTTTGATTTAGATAAAAAAATAATAATTTTAATGAGTGATGGATCACCTAATAGAGTACCAAACGCTAAAAATGCGGCCAATACTGCTAAAGCTTTGGGAATAGAAATTTATTCCGCCAGTTTCGGTGGTGTTGCCTCAACTATGAATTTATTATCTTCAAATTGTTCTGATTCTACTGATCAGGGTTCTTGCGATCCAAGCTCTTGTGGATCAGATTTTTGCCATCAGTCATCTGACAATATATCGTCATTGTATAATGCAATTATATTTGAAATTGAAAATTCATTATTTGATGCATTTAATATTTTTATTGATTTAAGCCAAACCAGTAAATCATTGAGCTATAATTTGCAAACCGGTACTGCCACCTACCAAGATGAGATTATAAATTTTGGATCCGATCTTTGTTCAAGTCCAACACATATTTTTCAACTTACAGACGTTGATGATAATTCAAATATAACGTTTAGCAATACTATGCTCAGGTATTGTCCAGTGGCTGACGCTGATGGCGATGGCTTTATTAATGAGTTTTGGAATGGTAATGACTGTGATGATAACGACGCCACGATTAATCCGGGCGCAAGTGAAGAATGTGGCGACAGTATTGATCAAAATTGTGATGGCGTTGATTTATCATGTTAAATTATTTTTCATGAAATTTAGAAACAAAATTATTTTTCTACTAATTCCCTTGTTGCTGTTTTTAGGGTTACTTGGTTTTGGCTTAACAGTTTTTGCCTTAGACTCTTGTCTGCCGACACAAGAGGGAACTACTCGTGATTGTGCTTTGCAAGAAGGTGTTTGTCAGGGTTCAGTTGAGTGGTGCTTGGGCGGTTTTTGGCAAGGCTGTGGCGCGCCAAATTATGGTGTTAACTATGAACTGTTTGAACTGAGTTGTGATGATACCTTGGATAACGACTGTGATGGGTTAACAGACACCGAAAGTGGTATTGAAGATTCTGACTGTTGGTGTACTGTTGATTTTACACTGGCGGAAACCGAGTGTAATGATGGTATTGATAATGATGGTGATACATTTTGTGATTTTGCAGGTTGTTGTGATGATGGCTCTGGTGAGCCACAGGCAAGTTGTAGTGGTACTTGGCTAGAACCGGATCTTGGTTGTAACTCTGGCCAAGACAACAGCGAACTTAGTGCTAATACTATCTGTGGTAATCTTGTCTGTGAATTTGGGGAATCGTGCGCCGCTGACTGTTCAACCGAAGCTTTTTGTAATGACGGGGTAGATAACGAAGAAAATGGCGAGGCTGATTGTGGCGACTCGGCATGCCTGGGTCAAGCTGACGGCACGGGCAGAATTTGTTGTTCTGGTGATGCCCAATGTGGCGGCTGTCAATACTGTCAACAAGGTCTACTAACAGAAGAGGCTGAATATGGTAATGGATCTACAAATTTTATTAATCGTTGTGAGGTTCAAATAAATGGACCAAGTGGACGTTTATGTAATAATGACTGTTCTTTTTGTGATAATGGTTTTTGCACCAACAGAGATGAAGGCGATACTACGGAATGTACCAGTGGATTTGTCTGCGATGAGCCTCCATCAGTAACTGATCCACCAACGGCGTCTTGCATATTAGCGATAACACCATTTATTGCAACAACTTTTACTTCTCTTGGTATTGAGGCGGTAAATGGTGGAGCCCCTCCCAACCCAAACACTCTTATTATTTCAAATAGCGGAACCGGAATTTTAGACTGGACTGCAACCGTAGATGTTCCCTGGCTTTCTTTAAATATTGCCAACGGTGGCAATGGACCAACAGAAGTTATTGTCTCTTACGATATTAATGGCATGTCGGTTGGGTCTAATGTTGGCACAATTACTATTACCGACGATACCGCTACAAACGTTCCATTTTATATAACCATTACTTTAACCATTCAAGCACCAACTATAGAGTTATCACCAACATTTTTTGAGGTTGAGGCAATGGAAGGTGATACACCAGCCAGCCAAACCTTGACCATTCAAAATAGTGGTGACGCTGTTTTAAATTGGCTGGCCGAAAATTTACCGGGCTGGCTTACCATTTTGCCATCTGGAGGAACTGTTACTGATGGTAGTTCAGAAAATGTTACTTTATCTTTTTCAGATTCTTTAATTCCTGATATTTATACTGATACGTTTGATATTTCAGATCCCAATGCCAGTAATGATCCTCAAACTGCAGATGTTGTATTAACCATTAATTCAGCACCATTACCAGTAATTTCTCTGTCTCAGACAACTTTTAGTAATTCAGCAGTTGAGGGTAGTAGTAATCCTGCTGATGAAATTTTAACTATCACTAATAGTGGTGACAGTGGCTCAATCCTTACTTGGAGTTTTAGTGATAGTCCACCAGCTTGGTTAAGTTTTATTGGAGCTACCAGTGGCACATTAGCCCAAGGTGAGTCGGACAATGTTACCTTAAGATATGATATTTCAACTTTAAATCCAAGTATTAATAATTTTACTTTTGACGTAGAAGATCCAACGGCGCCAATCAGTCCTCAGACTGTTTCAGTTGATTTAGAAATTACCGCCGTGCCCGTGGCAACTATTTCACTGACTCCAGGTAGTTTTATAGCTAGTGCTGATGAAGGTTCCTCGCCGGCTAATCAAATTTTAAATATTGAAAATTCTGGTGGCGTTGGTTCCACGCTTACCTGGTCAGTGAGCAATGATCAGAGCTGGTTAAGTTTGTCACCAGCTAGCGGCACAATTACTGCACCCGGTTCTACCAATGTTACTTTAAATTATACAACCGAGGGACTGGTTGATGGACCTCACTCAGACACAATTACCGTTGACGCCCCCGGTGCTACTAACGATCCGCAAACCGCCAGCGTGGATCTCACAATTATAAATGTTCCAGTCACTTTTCTTTTAACAGTTACTACTGATGGTGGGGGAACCGGCTCAGTTGTAACTGTTCCCTCAGGAGACATTAACTGTCCAGGAGACTGTAATCAAACTTATAACGAAGGTACTTTAGTTGAGTTAGCCGCTTCACCTGATGGTGGTTCTACTTTTAGGGAGTGGTCTGCTAACTGTGTAGTTAATGGAAATGGCAACTGTGAAGTTACAATGGATGCTGCTAGAGCAGTAACTGCCACTTTTGATCCTATTACAGAGTGTAATAATGGTAGTGATGATGATCTAGATGGCGACATAGATCTGCTAGACGGTGGTTGTGATGGTCCATTAGACAACGATGAAACAAACTGTGGTGATGCCGTTTGTGAGGGTGGGGAATCTTGTTTAGCCGCTAGTTGTGCGGTCGATTGTGTTGAAGACATCCCTGGTGGTTGTACTACACTTGCCGGTGATGGGCCTGGTTTTTGTGGCAATGAATTTTGTGATCCAGGTGCTGGTGGTACCAGTGATAATGGTTGGATTTGTCAACTTCGTGATTTTGATTGTGCTGGAACTTGTGGCCAGTGCACCGGTAGTGGTAGTTGTGAAATTAATCATAATTCTTGTACCGGCCAATGTTCTCAATGTGTATTTAATTCTGGTCCGGTATCTTATGATTGTGAGGGTGTATTTGACGAGCAAGATACCTATGGTGACCCGGGCAATAACGTTTTATGTAGTGCTGATGAAATTTATGTTGGTGGTGATTGTGCTGGTGTACCATGCACCTGTAATAGTATTGGTGTTTGTGTGTCCACTGCTGATACTGATTTAGATGGTCTGGGTGATCCTTTTGATGTTTGTCCGTACGACCCAGACAACGATTTTGACGGTGATGGTATTTGTGCGGTTGGTTGTAATACTGGTTCATCACAGTTTGGCTCCAAGACTAATGGGTTTATTTGTGATGCTGGCCCAGGCACCGTTGTTTATGACCAATGTCAGGGTGTTGGTAGTTGCGACAATTCTAACAGTTGTTGGGCGGCTTTTGGGGCCTCTGATTACCTTAATGTTTATTTAAATGGCACACTGGTGGTTGGAAATTTATATTTACCTGAGGTTGGTGGTTATAAAACTGCCGGTGAAATTATTGGTAATGGCGGAAATCCTTATCCTGCCCTACCAGTGAAAGTGTACTTTAAGCCAGCTGATTATAATGTAACCAGTGGTGGTTCTGATGATGTTGTCACTTTTGAAGGTTTAACTAATACTTGGTGGGACAGAAATATTAGCGGTGTTTTTATGAGTGTTGATGAAAGTGGTTTGTGCGATCATATCGATTTACCACAGAAGGCAACAGATTTAACCACAACGCCAACTTTGCCAGTAACTTGCTATACTCAAGATGATGCCAGCGATGGTGGTTTCTTAGGACCACCACCAAGTGATTGGCAGGAGGCCTCTTTTGATGATACTGACATCGCACTTTGGCAAATTCCACAACCTGGTAATAACGCTTCAGTACCACTGTTATCAATCTCCTCCTCACTCTGGGATGAAACTTATTCAATCTGGGGTCGGGAGTATAGTGACTTTCCAGCTACTTGTGGAGATTCGCCAAAATATTGTGAATTTAGCTTCAGTCATACTTATTGTCGATCGGAAGTATTTTAATTAATAATAATTTTATTAAAAATTAACCATAAATTTATGTTTGACGAAAAACCAATTCAACAAAATTCCGCTATTTCTCAACCTAGTGACAAGCCGGCCAATCCGCCACAAGATTTACCAATTGGCACACCAATTCCCGCGCCGGGAGCTCCTGACACCAGTGCTGGTCAACCGCCAAGTCAACCATCACCAGATAAACTGCCCGAAATACCGAAAGACCCGATACCCAGCCCTGATGCCGAGCCTCAAGATATTTTAGAGGGATTAGACAAGGGTGAAGATAAAGACGACCCAGTCAGAGGTCCGGCCGCTCCAATTGCTCCGCCGCCACCGATTATCGGTGACAAGTCACCAGTTCCCCCAGCGATGACACCACCAGAAAAGCCAATCACTAAAGAGCCATTTTTTAAGGCGCACAAAAAGGCTTTCGTCGTTATTATTGTCTTACTGTTAGGCGGTGGTGCCTTAGCCTTTGGTGGTTACTATGGTTATTCTCTATTAGTAAATCCTGAGCCTACTGTTACGCCACCAGTTAATACCTCACAGACAAATCAAGGAACAACGAACACCAATCAGACAACTAACACCAATCAAGCTGTTAATCAAAATGCCAATGTTAATCAAGCACCGCCGCAACCAGTTGATACCGACCGTGATGGCCTGACCGACGAAGACGAAGCCAAGTATGGTACCAGTCCAACGGAAGTTGATTCCGATCAAGATGGGTTAACCGATCGCGACGAAGTTAAGGTGTTTGATACTGATCCGAACAATGCCGACACTGATGGCGATACTTACCTTGATGGTGCCGAAGTTAGAGCTGGCTATGATCCAAAAGGTGATGGTCGTTTATTAGAGATTGAACCGTAAAAAAAGTTAAACTGAACGGAAACAGAGATAAATATTCTTTATGTTTAAATTAAAACCAAAAAAAACTGCAGAAAATTCGGAATTTCAGGCTTTAGCTGGTCAGACCGAAAATTCTTCAAAAACCAAACGTCACAAAAAAGATCAAGAGCCTAAACCGCTTGATCCAAAAGTAAAGGAGCAAATTCATGTTATGCCCCAGCGGTTTTACGTTAAACCAAAAAAGAAACGCACTGGTTTAATTATTATTATTGTGGTGGGAGTTTTGTTGATTGGTGGTTTAGGCGGACTGGCTGTCTATTTAGCTCTTAATTTAGATAACACAAATCCTGCTCCACCAGTTAATACTAACCAAACCGAAACAACAAATACTAATCAAACTGAATCGGTTAACCAAAACAGTAGTATTAACCAGAATGCCAATATCAATAACAATGCTAATGTTAACTTAAATACTAACGTTAATTCTAATACCAACGCTAACGTAAATGTTAACACCAACGTAAATCAAAATAGTAATACTAACAGTAATCAAAGTGTTAACACCAACACTAATGAAACACCCGAGCCAGAAATTATCAGTTTAACACCTCTACCCCAAGCACCAGACAGTGACAATGATGGCTTAACTTTAGCCGAAGAAAGTTTGTACGGTACTAATCCGGAGCTAGGGGATAGTGATGGTGACGGTTTTCTTGATGGTACAGAATTACTTAATGGTTATGATCCAATTAGACCGGGAGTAACTTTAGTTGAAGGTGGTATTTTTACTGATTATCTGCATCAATCATATTCAATAATATTTCCCAAAAATTGGAGCTTGCAGGAACAGGGAGCGACCAAAGACCAAGTATTGTTCATATCAACTACCGGAGAGTTCATTGAAGTGTTGGTCATACCAAATGCCAATAATCTATCTTTGACCAATTGGTATCAACAACAGTTTCCGGACATTAGCGTAAGTCAAACTACAGCAGTTACCATTAATAATTTTTTGGGGTTACGTCATCCTGACCAGCGCAGTTATTATCTAGTGGCTAATCAAGATGATGACAATATATTTTTGCTAACTTATAATGTTGGAGAATTTACTAAAACGAATTTTACCACCACCTTTCAGACTATGGTAAAGCAGTTCAAATATTTACCCTAAAAATTATAAGAATATGATTAAGTTTGAGGTTAATCAGCAGGCTGGAAAAAAAATTTCTTTGAAACTCTGGCAAAAATGGATCAGTAAAATTACTAAAACTTTAAAATTAAAGAATGATTTAGAAATTTCTATTGCGGTTGTCGGAGACCAGAGAATTAAAAAATTAAACGCCACTTACCGGCAGAAAAATAAAGTAACCGATGTTTTGAGTTTTGGTGCTTTAACTAAAACCAGTAAATTTAATAAAGTTAATCAGCAATATTTAGGAGAAATTGTTATTGGCTATCAGCAGGCCGTAAGGCAATCTAATAAAATTGGTCATTCAGTTAATCAAGAATTTGAAAAATTATTAGTTCACGGGTTCTTGCATTTATTAGGCTATGATCACGAAAAAGATAATGAGGCTAAGACAATGGAAAAACTTGAACAAAAAATCATCAGTAAAAATATTAATAAGTAGTAAAGTTGTATAAATTATTGGTTAATCTAAGTTGTCTACTGAAATTTAATATGTTAAAGTATTTAATATCATAGTTAATAGGTTATCACTATGGCAGAAAAAGAAATTATCGTCGGCCTTGATATCGGCTCAACCGCCATTAGATTGGCCGTGGGTCAAAATGTCGGTGACGATGAAGATAAAATTCATATCATTGGTTCAGCCGAAGTTCCGGCTGAAGGCATTAGCAAAGGTATCATCAGTAGTATTGAGGATGCTGTTTCTTCAATTTCTGCTTGTTTGGAAAAAGCTGAACGGATGGTTGGTGTACCATTACAAACTGCCTGGGTAGGAATTTCCGGTAGTCATATAATTTCTCAAGAAAGTCAGGGAGTGGTCGCGGTAGCCAGAAGTAATGGCGAAATTTCGGAAGATGATATTGAACGTTCAATCGATGCCGCCCGTATTGTGGCGACACCACCAGATTATGAAATTTTACACGTCATCCCAAAAAGTTTTACCGTTGATGGTCAGATAGGCATCAAAGATCCTTTGGGGATGACCGGCGTACGCCTGGAAGTTGATACTCAAATTATTCAAGGTTTAAGTTCACAGATTAAAAATTTAACTAAGGCTGTTTATCGACCGGGAATTAATATTGAAGATTTAGTGCTGTCAATTTTGGCAACATCCGAAGCGGTGTTAAGTAGTCGACAAAAAGAATTAGGAGTTGTCGTTATTGATGTTGGTGGTGCGACGACCAGCATGGCAGTATTTGAAGAAGGAGATATTTTACACACCGCCGTGTTGCCGGTAGGTTCTGATCATATTACTTCGGACATCGCCATTGGTTTACGTATTGCCATTGATACTGCTGAAAAGATTAAGTTGGAATACGGTTCAGCCACCACTGACAAAATTTCCAAAAAAGACGAGATTGATATTGGTGAATTGGAGGGTCGAGAAAGCAATTTTGTGTCGAAAAAGTATGTCGTCGAGATAACCGAGGCTAGGGTGGAGGAAATCCTTGATAAGGTTGACGCCGAGTTGAAGAAGATTGATAAAAGTGGTAAACTTCCAGCAGGCGTTATTTTAACTGGCGGTGGAGCAAAATTAAACGGTTTAGTCGATGCAACTAAGAAAAATTTGCGTTTGCCGGCTAATTTAGGCAAGACTTTTAACATCACCAGCGCTATTGATAAGATCAATGATCCAGCTTTTTCTACTGCTATTGGCTTAGTTATCTGGGGATCCCAGTTAGTGGGTCAAAAAAGAGGTGGTGGTCTTGGTAAGTTGTTAAATAATCTACCAAACCTTAAAGGCTTAACAAACCAAGGTAAAAAATGGTTTAAAAAGATAATTCCTTAATTTATGGCTGAAATCAAACCGGAAATTGAAACGTTTGCGAAAATTAAAGTGGTAGGGGTTGGTGGTTCGGGGGGCGCTGCCATCAATAGGATGGTTCGCTCCAGATTAAAAGGAGTTGAATTTTTAGCGATTAATACCGATGTTCAGGCTTTACATCATTCTCAGGCTAATACTAAGCTTCATATTGGTAAAATGACCACCAGAGGCTTAGGGGCTGGTATGGATCCAGACATGGGAGGAAAAGCAGCTGAAGAAAGCCAGAGTGAAATACGCGATCTTTTAAAGGATGCTGACATGGTTTTTATAACCTGTGGTTTAGGCGGTGGTACGGGTACGGGCGCTGCGCCAATTATTGCCAATATGGCAAAAGAAGCTGGGGCGTTGACCGTGGCCGTAGTCACTAAGCCATTTACCTTTGAAGGAGTGCAGCGACGTGAAATTGCCGAGCAAGGTTTTAATAATTTGAAAGACAAGGTAGATGCTATTGTAACGGTGCCAAATGATCGGCTGTTACAAATTATTGATAAAAAAACTTCTTTGCTGGAAGCTTTCAAAATATGTGATGATGTTTTAAAACAGGGTGTTCAGGGTATTGCTGAGTTAATAACTGTGCCGGGACTAGTTAATGTTGACTTTGCTGACGTTAAAACCATTATGTCCGACACCGGTTCAGCTTTAATGGGTATTGGCCAGGGTAGTGGTGACAATCGGGCCGCTGAGGCTGCCAAGTCAGCAATCTCCAGTCCGCTTCTTGAATTATCAATTGATGGTGCTAGAGGAATTTTATTTACGGTTGTTGGTGGATCAAGCCTGGGAATGCACGAAGTTAACGAGGCTGCTAAAATTATTACTCAATCGACTGATTCATCAGCGAAAGTTATTTTTGGCGCCGTGGTTGATGAAGATATGAAAGATGAGGTAAAAATTACGGTTATTGCTACTGGCTTCACTGAACGAGACGGCAAGGGGATCAGTGAGTCGGTATTAAATCAAGATTCGGTTTATTCGCCCAGCGAGTTTGTTGCTAATCAAGAACCGGTTGAAGAAGTGCGCGAGGTTAAACGGGTACCAAAAAAGAAGGTAGCTAAGAAAACTGTTGTTAAAGATGTTGAAAAAACTGCCGAAGAGGAAGAATTAGAAATTCCCGCCTTCATTAGAAAAAAAATGAAATAAAACAAGAACAAAACCAATAAAAAAGTAAAATAATAAAAAAAGCAAAAAAGTTCCAAAAAGAAAAAAATAAAGTAGTGCGAGGTTGAAAATTTATAATAAGACACCAGGTCTTATTTTTTAGTCGCCAGAATGGTGAGCTAAACTTTTTTAGTCGCCAGAATTTCGGGCTAAACTTTTTTAGTCGATAATAACGGTTGACATTTAATAGGTAGAATATTTCTAGCTGGTAAATGCTAATTGTTATACTTTATATATTAAAAATATGATATTAGGATTAGGAGAACAAAAAGTAAAAATAGCAAAAAATGCCATGAAGGTGCTGGAAAGTCGTTATCTTCTTAAAGATGAAGAGGGTAACGTGATCGAAAAACCACTAGAAATGTTTAAGCGAGTGGCCAGTCACATTATTAAAGCTGAAGATCAATATAAGGTTGATAAAGAAAAGAAGGAACAGTTGGAAAAAGCCTTTTTGGAAATCATGATTAATTTGGAGTTTTTGCCAAACAGTCCGACTTTTAGTGGAGCGGGAACTAAGCTTGGTCAACTAGCAGCTTGTTTTGTACTCCCAGTTGGCGATTCGATGAATGAAATTTTTGAATCAATTAAAAATACTGCTTTAATACATAAGTCAGGTGGTGGTACGGGATTTGCTTTTTCACGTTTGCGACCGGCCAAAGACCCAGTTCGCTCAACCAGTGGTATGGCTTCCGGGCCAATTTCCTTTATGAACGTTTTTGATGCTGCTACCGAGACCATTAAACAAGGTGGTACCAGGCGCGGAGCTAACATGGGAATCCTCAGAGTGGATCATCCTGATATCATGGAATTCATTACCGCCAAAGAGGATAATGATAAATTAAATAATTTTAATATTTCGGTGGCTATTACTGATAAGTTTATGGAAGCCTTGGAG
>CEPX01198033.1_pt1 | contig 18982 bp, 26 predicted proteins | sample 361361 | NCBI WGS metagenome assembly CEPX01 (sample SAMEA2619974, study PRJEB7988) | marine metagenome | biome: marine biome (ENVO:00000447); feature: mesopelagic zone (ENVO:00000213) & marine oxygen minimum zone (ENVO:01000065); material: "saline water (ENVO:00002010), including plankton...
AAGAATTATCGTACCGCGAGATTTAGAAATTATTCCCCCTTCAAGAATAGGAATAGGAACACCCTTCGGCCAAGTTATACAAGTACCGATTAGACAAGAACCAATAAGACGCGCAGAATTTGTAAGCAATATTGGAACAGCTACAGAACTTATCGCTTTTCCTGTAGGTTTTATAGCGGTTGAAAAAGCAATAGGGGAAAGATTGGCAAGAGGTAGCATAAGGCCTTTTACTCAACAAGTAACAATAACAGGAACAGAACCTTTAACTGCCGACGTAAGACAAACTGCAATAGTTACAAGATCAAGGGAAATATTTGGAAGGCAAATTGGAGAACCAACAAGGGAAGTAGTAGGGATAAGAGCGGGTAGAATAACTTCCGATTTACCCGATTCAAGTTTAAGAGTAGTTTCACAAATAGAAGAAAGAACTTTTTTAGGAGAAACCGCAAGAGATTTATTTAGACAACCAATAATTGAAACCCCTCAAATTTCTTTTGGGGTTACAAGAAGCCAAGTATTTTCAAGAACCCCTCGAGGGTTGCCTTTAGGGTCTATTGAAAGGAGAGCATTAGAACAAGAAACTTTTGGGCTTATTTTAGGAAGAACTTCCCCAAGACAAGCAATAATAGGGGGGGAAGCACAACAAAGACTTGTACAAGAAGCATTAGAACCAAGCGCTGTCCAAAGTATTGGCCAAACAGTAAGGTTTAGAAATGGAAGAATTTCAAGACAAGTTTTTGAACAAACAGGGGTAACACAACCTTTTAGAATTAGAGATATAACCGAAATAACTACAGGGGCAGATAGAAGATTAATCGGGACAGGTACTTTTTTAGATGCAAGTGTTTCAAGATTCGGAACGACTATAGAACAACAAACAAGCCAACAAATTTTATTTCAAAGAAGTTTAAGCAGTTTTGATATAACAATAGGACGCGAAGGAATATCGGGAACGATTCAAACAACCCCTCAAAGAATCGCGGGTCGAGTAACAAGAGGGCGGGATTTATTTGGCTTTCCCCAAAGATCAGAATTAAGAAACTTTGAAATAGAACCTTTTAGAACAGAAATAAGAACCCAAATACCCGAAGCTGAATTTTTTGGAATTTCAGGGAGAGGGAGAGGGGGGGTTTCTGTTACTGATTCAGGATTTCAAATTTCGCAACAAGAGGTTTTACAGTTACAAAATATTGGAACACAAGAATTAGGCCAAGCAGTAACGCAAACCGCAAGACAAACCCCGCGAACTTTCCCTTTAGTAAGAGAGGCACAAGGCCAAGATTTACAACAAGCTTTAAGCGGGTTAGAAAGTGGACAAAGACCCATAGCAGTTACAGAACAAAGACAAAGGCCTTTAAGTATAATTCCTATTCAAGAACAACAACAACAACCAATTAATTTAATTGCTGTTCCCCAAAGAATAGAACCTATTCAAGTTCAAAGACAGTTAGGAATAATGGAAACCCCTCAACAAATAGTTCAACCCCCCGCACTTATTCAAATTCCAGAATTAGATTTAACACAGGAAATAATTACCCCGCCAATAGAAATTATTATACCAACACAAAGAACAACAACAAGAACCCCCACTATTTCTATCCCCGAAACTATTACAGATACACCGCCTACACGCTTTCCCCCGTTTGATTTTTCCACTCCCGTACCGTTAGGAACAGGAGAACCTTTTGCATTTCCTTTTGTAGATTTAGCATTGGGCGGGGGACGTAGGCCAAGAGAAAAAGAAAGAACTGCATTTATCCGAGAATTTGAGTTAGCAAGACAAAGATTTGAAGGGGTGGGGTTATTTTGATGAATGAAAAAGGAAACTTAAGTATTTTTTTCTTCTTTATCTTAGTTGCGGGATTTTTATTAGTTCTCTTTGCTGTTTTTATTCCAGCTTTAAATTCAATAACTACAGTAACTTATCTCGCTATGGAACCAACTTTAGATGATGCAAACGCTTTAGCGCAAGGTATAACAGATGTAGGGGTTCGTAATGCAATGACTTCGGCTTTAACATCAGAAAAAGACGCGATTACAACTAATACAACAATTTTAAGCCAAATTACAGCCTACCATTGGTTAATTTATTTATTAGCTTTATTATTAGTAGCTTTTATTTTTGTTAGACAAAGTACACAAGTTACTTCAAGGGTGGCATAAATGAAAAAAAAAAGTCTTATCTTAATTTTGTTTAGTCTTTTTTTTTTATTTGTTTTCTTACTGTTAGCAGTTTCGGTTAGTGCAGTAAATTTAGATGACGAAACAAAAGCAGAAGATTATAGAACAATAGGAAAAGGATTAGATGACAAACCACTTATTTTTGGAAACACTGAGGGAAAAGTTAGAGATTTTGTAATTAATAATATTGAGAAGAGAGCAAACAAGGGAGATCGCTCAGACAAAGAAGGAGGATTAATAGAAGTTTATTCTGTGTTTGATGGTTTTCTAAGTTCGGAAATAACTTACAAGATAGAAAATTTTAATCCTGAAAAATTTGGTGTTGCTGGATTGAAAGTTCCTTTGAAAGATCAGCTAAAACCAAAAGAATTTAAAGTAGAATTTGGTTTAGAACAAACCGTTTCTTTTCAAGTTCCAAAGCACAGGGAACAACTAGACACTATTTATTATGTGAGAGATGGAAACGTTACCTCTTGCGAACTTCCTTTTGGAGATTTTAATTCTACTCACTGTTCTTTTACAAAAAAGATTTATATTGAAAATGGAACAACTACAAAGTTTAAACAAGAAATTATTTATGGAAAAACAGAACAGCAAGTAAAAAACAAAACAGCTTTTGTAAGAATCTCTGGAAAATGGAATCCTTCAACAGAACAAAAGTTTTTAGATGTTCTTGTAAAATATGGAAGTTGGAGAAAAGAATTTGCTTGGTGGAGTACATCAGCAGGTTTTAGAATTCCAATAAATATTACTGCACAACAAAACGTTGATACTAACGGAACATTTTTTGTTCTTGGAATAGATACAACAAGTGCAGATTGGACAGGGGTAAACAATAACAGAGCAGTTCTTATTAAGCAAGATACAAACACTGTTTTGGATTTTATTCCGGAAGGAGATTTTAATGTTTCAACAGACTTAAATTTGAGTATTAGATACCCAATAAATTTAAACACAGGAGATGATTACAATGGAACAGATAGTAATGGATTGATGATGTATGTTAATGACGTGAATTTTTCCAATGCTTTTATTTTAACAATGAGAGATTATAATGAAGTGTTTTGGGATGGAGATAATTTTGACACAAACACTCTAGACAATTACGATATTAGTTCTAATGCAAACTGGACAGACGTAGATAGTATTGATGGATATATTTCTTCCACAAGTGGAACAGCAGAAGGTTTTGTTGGGAGGAATGTAGGAACGATCCCTTCAGACGTTGTTTTAATGATGAGACAAAAAAGCAACAGAGTAACAGGACTTGGTTCTTGTTTGAATGCTCTTGGATCACCCTCTAGTAACAGAGGCCATTGCATGAGTGGGATAGCTGTTGGAGATAACTTTTCTATGGAACAACCAAATGTTTCTGACGATACAGATTTATCTCCGGCTGTTGCCTTAACAGTTGACAATTTTTTCGGAACAATCATTTTTGAATTTACAGACACAAACTTTTCGGGTTTTGCAAGAGATGTAAACGGTTTTGGTATTGGCTCTAGTCAAAACTGGAGGCCTTCAAGTTATCAAAGATTTTTTAATGATTCTACAAAAGAAGCGGGTTTTACTGACTTGTCAAACACAAGAGTAAACTTTGGTTTTGATTCAGCCGGGGTTGGACAAGCAGACATTGATTGGTGGGCATACTTCAAATATTTAAATCCTGCAATAACAAGTTTGGGAAGCAGAGAAGCACTGCCTGTTTTCAATGCAACAGTAGAAAAGATTGATGATTACGATTTTAATGCGGGGCTTCCACAATTTTCTTTTGCACAAGATGGAAATGTTAGATTCACAATAAGAATAGAATCTCCAGATTTTAACACAGTAATTTTGGATCTAAATTTGTCTCATACACAAGACGCAAACACTGGCTCAGTAATTATTCAGGACTTGAATCTTTTAGCAAATCCAGTCTATTGCGATACTCAAGATTTTACAGTTGCCACAAATTGTTTCTGGGATTTAAACTTGTTTGGAATTTTAGACGGAAACTATTTTGTCAATGCAGAAATTACAGATGGAGTAACAATAAATACTTCCAGTTCAAACAATAGTTTTCTGATTGATAACACACCCCCAACAATAATTGACTTGAACATTTTTGGATCACAAGGAGGTTTTAACGAATCAGATGTAAACGTAGGAATACTAATAGAGTGTGGAGATAATAATTCTAGCATTTTAAGAAACACAATAAGTTATTTAGATGTCAACAGACTAGATGGAAACTTCCCAGTTAATACTCTTGCTTCCACAGATGTTAATCTAGACAATGGAGTGATTGTACTTAATGGATTTTGTTTTGATCAAGCCGGAAACTCTGCAACAGATTCAAACACTTTTAATTTCCACGCAATACTATTTATTATCATTGATGAAATAACCGGGGCAGATTTTAATGTTGATTCTGTTCTTTCACTAAGAGCATTAGAGTATGATACAAACACAGATTTTAATTTCATGGCAGCCGGAACAAACCAAGTTTATTTTGTTTCCACACAAGACGATGTTATTAGATTTGAATTTGGTTATACAGGGTTAATTATTCCAAGAGATATAAATTTAGCTACTATAACCGATACAAACCAGATGTTTATTTGTGGTGTTGAAGAAAAAGACGCAAGTTTTCAAACGCAGACTATTTTAAGTTCTTCACGAAAACAAGCTATTGTAGTTAGTGATTTGTATAATTGTTATGTCTTATCTGATTATACAAAGTTTGCGAGTAATGATATTCTTTCTAATTTTGCCTATACAATTTCTCAAGTTTATACTCTAACAAGTGATGGTATTTTAATTTCTTTAATAGATGGAATTACACGCCATAATATAAATTTGGATTTATTAGAATTTAATAGAGAACCAATAACTTTTAATATCACACAAGACCAATTAGCGATGGATTTTAACCTTGATTCTAATATTTTAAGAGTACAATATTTTAACCAAACTGATGATGCGAATAGTGTTGTAATAACAGTTTTTGATGGAACAACAAGTACGGTTTTATTTACAACAACAAACACAACAACCCCGAACGATTTTAATGTAACATTTTTTCAACCTTCTTTTGCAGATTTGAATAGAGATATTTATTTAGTTCAGGCCACAATAACACGAAACAATGGCGTAGTAGATACAATAAGTCTTTATTCTACTTTAAAAGGAACTGATTCGAATATTTTAAATCCCGTTGTTGCGTCTGTTGTAGCTATTGCTATAATTATTTTAATGATTACTTTAGTTTCGACAAACTCGGGGTTAGGTTGGTTCGGAATAATTGCGGGATTATTTGCCTTAATCATTACTACGCTTTCCCCTGTAATATGGTATTTACAATTTATTCAAGCTATAGTTATCATGGTAACGATCTTTGTTAGTTTAACTTTTTGGAAAGAAAATTCGGGGGTTACATAGTGGGCGCGTTTGAATTATTTAAGATAATAATTATAATTCAGTTAGCTTATGGTGTTGGAATAACTTTGTTAATGCAACCTTTAGACGCTGTTACAACGTCAGACGTACAAAATTTTCAAGATACGGCAGATGATTTAAACGCTACATCTATAGCAAATACTACACAAAATAAAGTAGATCAATTATTTCAAATTTCACAAACAGATATTGGTAGTGTTGTATATTTTTCCCCGATTCCAATAATTTCTTTTATGATAAATACCGCGTTCGCTTTTCCTCAAATTGTGGCTTTAGCTGTTAATACAGTAATGTTTTTTATGAATTTAGATACAGGGTTTAGAACGCAAGTAGTTTCTTTCTTTTATATGGCCACTATGATTATTTACATTTTAAATATAGCAAGTTTATTATTAAGCAGTAGAACGGGACGGTTTGTAACATGACTTTATTACAAGTAAACGGTTGGGGAAATATATTAGATTTGATGGTTGGTAATTTAGGAATTTCCTTCCCCGATTTGATTCTTTTAATGGTAATTTTAAGTAGTATAGTATTTTTTGCCATGGATTTGAGAATAGGTTTAATAGTCTTGTTTATGCTTTCTGGCGGGTTTTTCGTTGTTTTTACACTATTAACTTTAGAAGCTTTTAAGTTTTTGGTAATAACCTTAATGGCGTTTGTTTTTATGATGTTATCCCTATTAATTAGCCATAGAAGGGGAACAGGGGGGGTAATATGACTTTAGCTTTAGTATTTGGTTTTGTTTCTTTTTTTGCTCTACTAATTATAACTTTTGTGAAACTTATAAATGTTATTGGATTAGGATTTGAAAAAAAGCCAAAGTATGCGGGAGAATTAGCATTAATCGTTTTTGCTCTCGGATTATTCGCGTGGTTTATTTTCTTTATATCCTCTTTTGCTTCTTTAAATGCTATAGAAACTCATACGCAAACTATAGGCGCAGATATAATTACAACTACAATAGGAAATAATGATTATGAAACCTATTTCAGTTTTGTAATTGTCGCTAATGTAATGCTAATTTTAATTCTTCTAATGACTTTTATCGAATTTATGTATTTTATACATGAAAAAGCCAAAATAAGATTTGATAGAAAAAGTATAAGTAGAATAAGGCGGTAAAAATGAATAAAATTTTTTTATTCCTTTTAATATTAATTTCTGTTTCGGGGTGTTTGAATACTTATAGTTCTCCGAATTTTGTACAGGATTTAGAAATAACTACAGACGTTAATAATGTTACTACAAATGATTTAAATAGTCCACAATTTGGCTTTCCTTTATTGGCCAGAATAACAGAGGATGGCACTGGAAACCTGCAATTTTGTGATGTAAATCAACCTGCTTGTATTTTGTTAAGAGATTTGAACGCTTCTGTCACAGGAGGAGGGGGAGGTGGAACAGATGCAAACGGGAACGCTTCTGGAGTAGTAAACCAACTTGGAATATTTTCTGATGGAAATACTTTATACTCGGATGCAAATTTTACAAGAAACCCAAACAATAATAATGTTGACATAAATGGTGGTTCATTGAGAATAAGAACACAAGGACAACAACAAAACAATAACGGATTAATTATAGACACGTTTAATACAATAGTTGGAGGTTTTATAGGACAAACAGTAAGATTTACAAACTTTAGTGATGATCAAGTTAATGTAAATGGAAGTTTTATCTTCAACGCAGCCAGAACAGGAACAGAATCAGGTGGACACGTACCTTATAGATTTCAAGTAAACGGCTCGGACATTTTTGTTATTGGTTATCAAGGTGCAATAAATTTTTTTAATGATGTTTCTGTTATAGGTGCTGTTAGACACCGAAATTCTGGTGGGAATTTAAATGTTTATGTTGGGCAAGAAGGAAATACTTCTAACAATAGTGGGGGGATATGGGCTAATACAATTTCAGCTGGTACCCAAGTAATGGGAATGTTTTGGACAGGGAGTAATGTTTTTTTCCCGCAAGGAAAAATGATTATTGGAGATACTAATTATAATTCACCTATAGAATTAGATGTAAGAGGTACTGGAGATATTAATGGATTAGAATATTGTATTTATGGTGATTGTATAGATGCGTGGGGAATGACACAAACATTATACGTTAGGAAGGGAGATGATTCTGGTCAGTGTTTTATGGATATCAATAAAGGAGTAGTAACTGCAAGTGATTGTATTTAAGGGGGCAAAAAAAATGATGAAAAAAATATTATTAATAGCAATGATTTTTCTTATTGCTGGAACTGTAATAGGGTTAAATGCTACCAAACATGATTTTCAGTTATCGCAAGATAATGTTGAAATTGATGACAAACAAATAAGAGTAGATTTTAGCATAAGGAGTTTGAGACTAAACGGGTTAGGACAGTCGGAAAGTTTTACAAAAAATTTTGCTTTTGAGATTCCAATAGAGGGTTATGTTAATTGCAGAAAAACTTCCTCTCAAACAGATTGTAAGGAAGCTACAAAACTCTATTTGGAAACTAAATTAGTCGAGACACTAAAGCAAGAATATAGAGAGATATCTGCATTAGAGATAAATAATTATAAGGAAGAATTAACAGAAAGCGATTTCACAATGAATATTGAAGACATTGAACAAAAAGAAATAGATGAGAGGTGAATTCCGTAGATGTAATTTTGGTATATAAATCTTTCTAAAAGTAGTACTACTTTTAGTTTAATTTAAATAAGAAAAAAGGTACATTAATCTATGAAATTAATTAATCGGGGGTGGAAAAAATGAATATTAGAACACTTTTTAATATGGTTAAGAAAAGAATGGCTATGGATAATTCAGGGCAAATGAATATTTTACAAGCATTAGTTTTGGGTGTATCTGTCGCAGCGATAACCTTAATTATATTTTCTGTAGTTGCAGGGCAAACGTACGAAAGTTCGGAAGCTCAGATAACCGCGATCACCTCTAATACTGTCGAAGGAAACGTATTGGATGCCGCGCAATCTGGATTTGCAGGTCTAACTACTGTCGGTGATTATATTCCTGTCTTTGTAGGATTAGGAGTTTTAATTGCTGTTCTTGGCGCTGTTTCGCTTTTTAGCGGAGCATCAGGAGGAGGTAGGAGAAGATCAACAAGATAAATGTCTTGTTTGGGGGAAGTAAACTTCCCCTTAGTCTTCATCTTTTTTTAAGAAACCGTATTTTTTTAGTTTGGCTTTGGCCAGAAATTTATTATTAAAACAAGCTTTGGCAGTAAATTCTTCTTTTTCGATTAATTCGGTTAAAATTTCTCGGGCTTCTTTTTCGTGATAAAAAGTTTTACTTATTTCTACCGCTATCCCGGTTTTGTAAGGGAGAGTATAAACATTAAATTTTATAATTTTATTTTTATCCATAAGCTTTAGTTATTTAAAATTCCCGACATTATTTGTTCTGCATTTACAAAAAATTGTTTGAGAACACCCGACATAATGGATAAACTCAATAAATCTATTAATTTTTCGGTTGCTTCTTCATCTAAAATTATATTATTTTTTACTAATTTGGCTTGTTCTTCAATTTCTTTAAAATTAGTTTCAAATTCTTTTATTTCACTTTTAAGCGCTTTATAAGATAATAAAACTTCAATAGCAAAAAATCTAACATTAAATCGTGCATTCACTATTCTATTTTTGTCTTGTTCGTCCCACTTTCCCTTATCAGCGTCATTTATAAGGGTACCATATTTATCTTCCATTTCCGGAACAATACATATATAATCAGAGTAATGTTTTCTTAAATCTCGATAATGATTATAAAAATCATAAAGAAAGCTTATAGAAACTGTATCTTTTTCTTTATTCATTATATTATTATAACCTATAGGTTTAAATAACTTATAGGCATATATTATTCAATGACTACAATATTTATTAAAGATAAGACTCTGAGAAAGATAAATCTAATTCGAGGAAAAATAATTTTGAAAGAAAAAGTAAACCTTTATAACCATGAAATTATTGATCGGGGTTTAGATTTATTAATGGAGAAAATGAAAAAATGACTATTTTACAAAGATTTTTAGGAAATACTGTAACCTATAATCAAGCTATGCAAAGTCATTTAATCGCTACAATCGTTAATCTTGTATTTTTCCTTTATCTTTTTATTACAGGAAAATTTATAGAAAGTTTTTTTATTATTATAGGAATTATTTACTTAATTTATAATTTAGTTATTTTAAAAAATATTGGCCACAGAATGTTTAAGGAAAGATTATAATGAATTTTTTGTTTGGAATTTCAGAAAATTATAAAGATTCTTTAAAATCTCATTATGTTATTACTCTTGTAAACCTTATTTTATTAGCAATTTTAGGCGTAGCCGGTAGTTTGGGAAGCGTATTATTTTTAATTTTTTCTACTTTCTTTTTATTATATAATTTTTTAATTTTTAGAAATTTACAAAAATCAATGTTTAGGGTGTTGAATTCTGAATGTATCCTTTAAACCCCCCTCAAGTACCCCCACAAAGGCCTGTAGGAAATTCTTTATATTCTACCGATGTAGAAAAAACTTTTATTGATAAAACAATGGCAAAAGAAGATATTGCCGAATTAAAAGAATTAATGTTAAAAGAAACATGGACATTATCGGAAATGTTTCAAGTTCTTTATTTAGTTGCGGGAACAGAAAGAAAATTAGAATATTATAACGGTTTAGATCGTTATATTCTTTCAATGTATTTTGTTACAATAAGATCACTTGTAAGATATGTTGAAGGCAACTATAAATATAAAGAAAAATTGATTAAAAGAAAAGACGAATTTTTTCCAGAAACGTTTATAGCTTTAGATAATGGAATAAGGGAAGCAATAGGGGATATAAAGTTTTTAATTGATGATTTCCTAATTAATGCACGTTCTACTCAGTCTATCGGTGGTCATGCCTTTAATAGTATTTATACGACAGGTTTCGAAATGCGCTATCAAGGTTTGCCAAACCAACCGCAAATTGAGCCACAAAAACAAAAAAGAGGTTTATTTTAATGGCGGGTTTTCCAACTAAAAACAAGTTTAAGAAATGGTTTATTTTAGCTTTAACAGGCCTTTTACCCGCAGGGATTTTTATAATACTATTTTTTCAAAATAAGGGCGATCCGATTACTTCGACAGGGGGGTTAATTATAACCGTTTTGTTAATGGTGGCTTTGGGTTCTCATTTTTCAAAACACCCTTTTACACAAGTGGAAGAGGGGGACGGTTTATTAGTGGCCGATGTTTCAAGTATTGGCAGTATAAGACTTTTTACTGTTTATTTAGAAGATAAATTTTTAGTTGGAAAATATGATGGAAAAAATATTAAAGAAGTTTTTTCTCGCGATTTAATCCACTATCTTAAATATCCAGTAAGAGCCATTGGAAGAATGTTAAAGAAAACTGATGAAGAAACAAAAGAAGAATATGAAGAATTAATTTTAAAGATTCCTAAACATGAAAAAGATACAGCTTCTTTTTCTTTTGAAAGTTCAACAATTTTATTATATAATTCTATTCTCGGAACATTCGTTACTAAAGATGCGTGGAGAAAGTTAGAAGAAAAGGTATTAATCCATCACTTAGTATTAAACCAAACAGAACTATTAAAAGAAACAGGCAAATATATCGAAGGTACGGCCAGATATTATAATGAACAATTTAAGAAAGAGGTAGGAGAATTTAACGTTTTAGGAATGGGCTTAAAAACTATTGTCGTTCTTGTCTTTGTGGTTTTAATACTTATTATGATGGCTCCGACCATAATTTCGCAACTAACCCAAGCGGGAATAATCCCCCAAGCTACAGGTACACCCCCCCCAGCTTCAACCCTTCCAATAACTGAAATACCAAAGAATCCATTAATCCCAAGTGGCTAAAATGAATTGTTTAAAATGTAATAAAAAAAAAGGGTTTTGGAAATGAATAGAAGGCAGAGAAAGAAGAAACGCAAGGAGAAAAAGCTTTCTCCCAAAAAACAAAAAAAGTTGGAGAAAAGATTACTAAAAGGATTTGGGAAAAAAATAGATTAATCCTTAAACAATTTTGATAGTCTTTTAGCTTTTTGTGGGCTTAAATGCAAGTAATTGAATACGCTTCTTTCATCTTTAGAACCCTTCAAATACATTATTTCTTTTATATTAAATCCCTTCATAGAAGCAACTGAAAAGCGGGAATGCCTTAATACATAGGGGGTAAAATCGAACCATTTCTTTACCCAATAATACACTTTTAGGGTAGTTCTTTCATATACTTTAGTGATGGTTTCCCCGTCCTTTTTGGCGTATTTTACCTTGTTTTGTCTTATGCTTCGGAAGTTGAAAAATAACCATTGAGATTCAAAAATATGTTGCCAATATTCTAATAGTTCTTTAAAGTAAGGATTAGATAAAGGAAAGAAAAGTATTGACGGTGTCCCCTTCTTTTTTGTTTTAAATATTATTCTTAGCTTGTTTCCTTCTTTTGATAAGTCTTTTCCCTGTAGTTCGAGTATTTCGGAAGGTCTTCGTCCGGAATAATAAAGAAGCGTACATAACATTCTTGATTCTTTCGTATGCTTGTTCTCTATTTTAGATAGAGCTAATTCAAATTCTTGTTTAGTAACTACATTAATTAACCCCGTGTCGAGGAATTCCCTATACCTTAAATCCTTTATATTAGGCATTATTGTAACCTCGTTTGTTGTATTTTAAAAGCTGAATCTAAAACGTATTTTCCCAATGGTGGATAGACACAGTTTCTTAATAATACTAAAGCATTTTTAGAATTTATATTAAAGCCGTGCCATTTTTTTAATGCTTTTAAATTGTCTTGAGTCGGTCGTCTTGTTGATTCTCTGGCGTTTAAGGTATTAAAAGAACTTTCAAAACCTTTTTGTTTCAATAGAGGAAAATTACACCAAAAATAATGACGCCCTAAAAGAACGGGTTTTATTAAAGGTTCATAATATGAAATAACGTTTTCAATACACCACTTTCCTTTAAACCATTGTTTCAAAAAAATTATTTCCTCATACAATTTCATATCTGGATACCTTACTATCCCTTGAGCATTAAGAAAAGTATTAGTTCTTGAGTGTGTGGGACACGGTGGAGAACCCCAAATAAAGTCAAACTCCTTATAATTTTTCAATAAAAAATCATGCGCATTATCAATAATTATTTCATCATTAGGAAAAAAATCCTTATAGATTCCCGCTATTTCTTTGTTGTTTTCTATGGCAGTTACCCTATATTTATCTGGCCAAAGCTTTCTATTCCCGCCTATTCCGGCATAAAGATTTAATACTTTTATACTCATTTTTCCACTTTCAAATACTCCCTTTAACAAAAGGGCTGTTTTGTTAAAACCCCTTGTTAAGAAAGAAATTGAAGGGAGTATACTATTTAAATATAACGTGAATCTATACATAGTTAATCACTATGTCCCGCTACTTTTACCCTGATTTCATAGTACCACACAATGAAAAACGTGAGTTGGTTGCAGAAAACATACTTTGTAACTTAATCCTTAACCGTATTCGTGATAAAAGGAATACCATTCTCTTAGTTAAGGGCGAAAGTGGTAGCGGGAAAAGTACAAGCGTTTTAACCATCATTGATAAACTATGTAAAAAAATGCAAATTGAAACGGTCGGCCTTATAAAAAACTCTCTGATTTATACGCCAATAGATTATCAGAATACAATGGAGAAATACCTTTATGACAAACAATTTAGAAAGTATAACATTCTTTGGTTTGATGAAGCAGAGATATTAATGGATTCTACCAAATGGCAGAGTTTCATTAATACATCATTGGCACAACAGAACGCAGTTAATAGAGCAGTCAAGCGAATGATAACTTTTATTGTTGCGCCTAATCCGAAAATGATAGATTCTCGATTAAGAAAGAGTGCCAACTTTGAAATAGAATGTACTCGGGCTATGATGGACAAATGTCGAATTAAGCTATATAGATATTACTTTGATGAAAGAGATATGGATAATGTAAAACAAAAGAGAGCAAGGATAAAGGGTTATGAAAAAATGCCTAATGGAAAATATCAAGTTCTTTCGCCTGTTAGTTTCGAATTAGATTTACCCCGAAAGGAACTATTTAACATTTATGATAAAGTACAATGGGAAAAGAAGGGGATTATTCTTTCTAATATTCTTAAGAAACTGGCCGATGAAATGCGTAAACAACATGGAGATTATTCCAGAGTACAAAAACTTGTGGAGTGGGCTACAGAAAACCCCGAAGAACTTTCTAAATTAGTCAAAAGGGTTAGGGGAAAAGTTCGAGTTATGAAAGATGTTCAACAAAGATATGATTTAAGCAAAGATGAAGTAAAGTTTTTTGAGGAAGAAATAAAGAAGGCCTTAATAAAAAAGGGGGTTTCAGATGGTTCAGTATCAGTCGTACAAACAAATTAGCAACGATAAGGTAGAGCCAGAACGCTATATTAATCTGGCCATAATAGATTGTATTAAATCTAAAAGTCTTGTTTTGGAAAGTGGAAAGGATTTAAACACCGCTTTACTTTCTTTCTCTTATCTTGTAGATACATTACAAAGTATCTTAATAGCTAATAATCGAATAAATAAGCTAAAGGATTTGAGAGATAAGAAAAGCGAATATAATATAGAACTCCTTGAATACTATTCAGAAGTCGATAAAGAGGAAATTAATTCTATTCAGAAGATGGCCAAAAAATCTAATTTCCGTTTTCAAATGCTTTTAGAAAGGGCTTTTGAACAAAAGGTAAAACAAGAGCAATTTAAGATTCGAAACATTGATGTAGAAAATGCCTATTTAGAACCTATTGAAAATGATCCTGATTCTTCAACATAGTTTTATAAAGACATACTGACATAATGATGTTATAGGAGTGTGATAAAATGAGCAACACATTATATAATATCGGAAAAGAAGTACGAAAAGATTCAGCAAATAAATATTTGAGTGTGCCGAAATGATGGAATACATAGGAATATTCCTTTTCGGTTTAACAGTAGGAATAATCTTTACAGGTTTTTTACTCTGGAATGTTCACTTAAATAATGAAATAGAAAAACTCAAAAATTCGTCTTTTCTTTTAATCAATAGAAGGGGAGGCAAAAAAAAAAGGTTTCTGATGGAAAAAAGAAAATTTCCACAAAAATAAAACAAAACAAAATTGGAGATGAAAAAAAAATGAATTTTAGACCAAAAACAAATAAAGAAGCAAATGAAAATATGGCCTTAATTGAAGCTAACTATTGGGGGTTGTGATTATTATGTGCAGTGAGGTTATTTTCTGGGAGGGGAAAAAGTGAAATACGAACTTTGTAGATTATTTTTGCACAAACGAAAATTGCGATGTAAAAAAACAATATAACAAATGGAAAGAAAGGGTGTTTAAAAAATGAAAAAGATTAAATGTAAGCGTTGCGGGTATAAGTGGGAATACAAAGGTACTTCCGATTGGTACGCTTCTTGTCCGAAATGTAGAACAACCGTTAGAGTGGTAAAATAATGGAACAAGAAGAATATATTTCCAAAGATAAGAATGGAAATAAAAACATTGCTTGGAATGAAGAACCCTTTAATTTAACCCTAAATGAATTAGAAGAAAAAATAAGACAAATTCAAGCTACAGTAGAAATGTTACATGAGGAAACCATTTTTTTAAAAAAAGAACTATTGGAACAAAAAACAAGATTAGAATTTTATAAACATCATCAAAAGAGGGTTTTAAAATCGAATGTATAAATTGTCATAAAGACGTTTTTACTGTAACACCAATGCCAAAATACTTTGTTTGCGATGGTTGTTATGAAAAGGCAAAAGAACCAACTTTACCAAATTCTTGTTTAGTTTGTGAACGGCCAATAGAAGCTTGTTCAGGCCATGAAATACACGAGATTACATTATGAGTGAAAACAAAAAACAGGAAAGAGAAGAATATTATGTCAATAGACTTTTACAAAATGATTACAAAGATGAAATCCAAAGAGCAATAGATTTAGATAAATTAATTGAGTTAGTTCGTGTTGATGGGAGAGCCAAACAAGAAAGTCATTTGGAGGATTGTAAGATTGTGAGTAAAACAAGAGAGGAATTGATTGATATTGCAGAGAAAGACATTGAAAATGCGGTTTTTGGTTTTGCAGAAAAACTGAAAGAAGAGTTTAGAATTTATTTTGACAAATATAAATTACAAGGTAGAGATTTTAGTAAAAAAATGATTAATGAAATTATTGATGGAGTTTTGAAAGAGGGATTGAAAGAGTGAATACAGAAATACGGCAAAGGTTTTTTTCAAGCAAGGATCAGAAATGGGCAACACCTAAGGGATTGTTTAGGCGATTTGATAATGTTTTTAGGTTTAAACTTGATCCTTGTGCAGTTGAAAAAACAGCGAAATGTAAGATTTTTTTTACTCCCAAAACTGATGGTTTGAAACAGCAATGGCACAAAATAGGAAATGCTTTTGTGAATCCTCCATTTTCTAAAGAGTTATATATTTGGGTAAAGAAAAGTTATTTAGAAAGCAAAAAAGGAATTGTTGTTGTAATGCTTATTCCAGCAAGGACTGATACAAGAGCTTGGCATGATTTTATTTTTCCTAATGCGAGGATACTTTTTATTAAGGGTAGAATAACTTTTGAGGATCAAAGAGAAGGTGTGAAACCTCATAGTGATCCTGCTTTTTTTCCATCTGCTTTAATTGTGTTTGGAGAATTGAGTAAGGGATATCCAATAAAGGAATTACAAGATTTGGGTTATTGGATGTCTAATGACTTTAAGAAGTTTGACGGGGTTTTGTTGAAGTGGAAAGGAGAAAAAAAATTAACACACCCACTCTAAAAGTACCCCAAAATAGCCCTATATAATATATAGAATAAGTTATGTTTAATAAATAATAAAATAATAATAAATTAATATTAAAGGAGATATTCAAAATGATAAAGAAATGTAATTTCCATAATAAGAAATTAATATATTGTAATAAATGTTCTTTAGAATTAATAAAAATGGAATTAAATAGTAAAAAATTAAAAGTTTTTTTACTATTTGAAAAAATAAAAGAACAAGAAAGATTAAAAACATTCGGGGGAAAAGGCCAAACTTTACAAGATAAAAGAAATGCGAAATATTGTTATAATATATTAAAAAAATTAATAAAGGAGAAAGGATAAAAATGGTAAAAATTCAAATATATGTTTCGGATAAAGAATACGCGAAAATTCTCAAAGTTTGGCAAAACGATACTAATGTAAGAATTTGGTTAAGAAGCGAACTAAAAGAAATTATTAGAAACAAGTTTGGAGAATTTGGGGTATAAACGGTGGGTGGGGGTATGGAAGTTTGTCGGTATTGCGATCAACCAATAAAATATCCTGAATTAGCTGAAAATATCGGGAAAGAATTCGAGATGTTAGTACATCAAACCTGTATGATGGAAGCGGAAAGCGGTGGATAAAACTATATTAGCTTTGATTTTCTTAATGATGTTCATTTTAACAGGCGTAAAGGCAATTACTACACAACCAAACTTTGATTCTATCTTTCATTATAACCATTCCATAGGAAATTATGAGAACTTCGACGGGAAACACCCCGAAGAATCTTATTTAGAAAGGCCTAAAATGGTTTCTTGGCTTTCACAAATACCTTTAGAAATAGCAAAGGTCATAACAATAAAAGATGTTAGATTTAGTTTGTTTGGAAACTTTTGGTTTTTATTAATCTTTATAGGATTTCCCGCGTTTCTTTATTATGTAACCAAAAATTATTTGGTTTTCCCTTTATTTTGGATTCTTCCAACACCATACCATTTTTGGTTTAGTGGGTTGTATGCACAATTCTTATCAACTATAATTTTTATAGTACATATAAAGTTTTTAAATCTAAAAGGAAATTTAAAAGGAAAAGCGCTTGTTTCTTGGCTTATTCTAATTGTGGGAATGAATACACACCCTTCTTATCTCGGGTTATGGATTCTGACTTTATTGATCTATATAGTTTGGATATTAAATAAAGTTGTAATTGACAAGATTATTCTGGCTTTAATTGGCATTTATTCAATTATTTACTTGAAAATACTATTTTTGTTTACTTTATTCAATAATTTTTATATACTAATGTTATTATGGATTAAGCCAAATACTTTCTTGTTTTACTATATTGTAGGGCTTTTAGTCGCGGGATACTTTTTTAATTTAAGAATCCTTGATTTTGGAATAATCGTTTTGTTTATTCAATTTGTACAAAACTACAAAGAAACAACATTCAAATATTTGACTACAGGCCAAAACTATTTTTTCCTCGGGGCTTTTGTGTTAATTGCTGTTATCCAGTTACTACAAGCAAATACTGAATTAATACCAAAACCTATTTAAAGTTCGGAACCGATACTATATTAAATATTCATTAGCCGTTTATTCTAACGATAGGACGGATATACCCCCCGTTCTATCCTACTTTTAATTAAATATAAATATCACTTCTTTTATTATTATAACAATTATAAAGGGGTTTTTTTTTTGGCCGATGTTTTCGATGAAGATTTAATAAGACAAAAAAGAAAGCTAAACGATCAGATGATGGCTAATATGATAGAATTCGAGGATTATATGGACACGGCCAAAGACTTAAATAAAGAATTTAAAAAAAAGAGGATTATTTAAATGGTATCTGATTTAGAAATAGCAAGAGCCAGAAGGCGCGGGGCAAACATTTCTTTTAATGTTAATACGGGAGAAACAACTATTATAGAAAGGAGTACAATACCCGCTACTTTTGTCAGGCCAAATGTTTCTCTTGTTACAGGGGGACAAGCTTTTGTTCCCCCGCCAAGCGAACCCGAACCAGTAAGCAGAGTTGAACCAAATGTTTCTCTTTTAACAGGAGAACAAGCTTTCGCAACACCACCAAGAGCAGAAGAACAAAGGCGGTTACCAACAAGAACAAGTTTGGAAAGACCCGAAGTTTTAGCAGAAGCAAGACGAGAAGCACAAGTCGATATAGAAGCAAGAGAGTTTTTACCAAGCATTCAAAACACAATAAGCGGTTTTGAAACAGGCCAAAGATTTGGCGGAGTTGTTGGCGGGGGTTTTGGCGCTGTCGGTGGCTTTGCCCAAGATGTTTCTGCTGGAAGATTAGGACAGGAAACTGTTAGGGGAACAGGCGAAGGCGCAGTAGTCGGCGGGGCTTTTGGCTTAGCAGTAGGAAGTTTAACTTTAAATCCAGTAGTTGCAGGAGTAGGTTTAGTAACTGGAACAGTAGCGGGAGGATTAGGTGGTGGTTTTAGTTCTGCAGTTGGAGAAAGTACCGAACAAGTTGGAAGAATTACAGTACCAAGAGATTTTGAAATAGTACCCCCTTCCCGAATAGGAATAGGAACACCCT
>CEPX01006582.1_pt1 | contig 18980 bp, 11 predicted proteins | sample 361361 | NCBI WGS metagenome assembly CEPX01 (sample SAMEA2619974, study PRJEB7988) | marine metagenome | biome: marine biome (ENVO:00000447); feature: mesopelagic zone (ENVO:00000213) & marine oxygen minimum zone (ENVO:01000065); material: "saline water (ENVO:00002010), including plankton...
ATCGAGAAAAATCCAGGCCGTATTTGACAGGGCCGTGAACGTTTTGCCCAAGGGTATCAGCTCAAATGTCTGATACTGAGAACTTGGATACAACGCCGGTGGTGATGCCGGGTAAGTGCTAACGATCCTGGCTGCGTTAATTAAACCAGACACCACACATGTGTATACACATATACACACATTCTGTTACTGCTCAAAACATCCCGAGGGTAGGAATGATGTGTATTTCACAGCATATGTATAAATCTATACCAATTTGGCATGGAGAACAATATTTGCACCGGTGAGTTTGTGCAGTTTAACCATTAAAGAATTAGTTAATGAATTCCTATTCAAATAACTTTCACTGTTTATTCAGGAGGTAGATCATGAAAGTTTTCAAGTATATATGGATGTTGTCAATTATTGCATTGTTCTTCTGGGCCTGTGAAGAAGAGGTGGCTCTGGATGCTGTCTCGATTTTTCCTGCCGACGCCACAATCAATAAAGGTGACACTCAACAGTTCAGCGCCACTGTCACCGATGTGAACGGCGATACAGTGAGTGATGCGACGGTGGAGTGGGCCAGCAGTGATGAACTGGTCGCCACTGTTGATGAAGCCGGTCTTGCTACAGGAGTGGATGCAGGCGATGCTGCCATCACAGCTACCGCCGATGGCGTTTCGGGCACCGCATCGCTAACAGTGGAGTTTTCTCTGCTGGACATAATTCCCGGCACCTGGGATGTGGTCGGCATGGAGCAAGCGCTATTGCTTACAACCAACTCAACTCAAACGGCCTTTAACATGTTTGTTAAAGGGGAAGGGGCTGTTTCGGTAACGGGAGACTATACGGCAGAACTGACCTACATGTTTGGTGGTGAATCTGATGAGAATGAAACCGTCTTCAATCTCACCGAAGAATCGATATGGGATTCAGATGAAGGTGCACTCTTACCGATGTTGATCATCCATGAAATTCAGGGTGAGACTTCGGGGATGTTGCTTGTAGCCGAAACTTCCCTAGGGGACACCATTTTTTATCATGTTGAGCCCGCCGTTTACGACTACGATGCCTCAACCGGAATTCTAACAGTGCCGGAAACTGCATTGCTCGAGATGGAGACCGGTGCTTCCAGTATTACTGTCAGCGGTACGCTCGGCTATACCACTTTCGATGTGCCTGCATATACAGCCACAAAAGTCGATTTGCCTTTCAGAGCAGAAGGTGAGGAGAGTGTGGAGACTACCGTAACATTCACCGCTGAAGGAGGATTCAGCAGAGTTTCGACCTCGACATATGAAGGTGAAACGGAAATGGAGACGGGAGAAGGTTCGTGGGAGCTGGAGAGTGACTCTTGTCTGTTGATAATCGAGACCTATACCAAGTCAGATGAACCGGGCGAAATGACAGATACTTTCGTTATCTGTTTCAACATGATTTCTGAAGATATAGTGAATGCCTACTTTGAGGGAAATCTCTGTGAAGAGGACGTAGGCGGGGACAAGGAATACGAATCCGAAGCGGAATGTCTTGCCGATCATGAGCAGATGTTCGCTCTTGATGAGGGGAGTCTCGTTGTGGTTACTAGTCGGGATTCAATGGTTTTTGAGAGACAGGGCGGCAGCAGTCTTGCCCGGACAGGTCACTCCATGGGCTGGAAGAGAAACGGTGATCTGAAGTCTGTCCTCCGGTCTCTCAAGACAGCCTATCCTATCAGGTAGTCGTCATAATTAAACTGTTGCGCGGGAAAGCCTCGTCTACTGGCGGGGCTTTTTCTATTTCACAGCAGACTCAAGCGAGACGAGGAGAGGTTCGTCTCCCGAGCAGTCAAGCCTGGCCTTAACGGAAATCGGTAATGTCGCGTTGTGCACTCCATGTCCGCAGGGGAAGTTGGAGATGATGGGGAAGTTGGTACCCCGACAAATGTCCAGAACGATCTGTTCTACCGTCATGCCGAAAGGAACTTCATTATCGCCTACGTCTGACATTTCTCCCACAATCAGTCCGACGATGTGATCCAGTTTTCCCGCCCGTCTAAGATGGAGAAGCATGCGGTCGATCCTGTAGAGTTTCTCGCCTACTTCCTCAACAAAGAGAATCTTCCCGGCCGTGTCGAAATCCCACTGTGTTCCGATGAGGTTGGTGAGAAGGACCAGATTACCGCCGTACAGCTCTCCTTCGGCTAGCCCCTTTCTGAGGATTTTCGCTTTCTGATTATCTGGCAACGTTACCTCGCCCGGCTCATCATGTGACAATGTCTCGAAGAGGCACCGCCACGTGTAGTCATCCACCGTTTTCTCGCAATCGATCAGCATGGGGCCGTGGAAGGTCACCAATCCTGTCATCTTGCTGATGCTGGCGTGAAGGACGGTAATGTCGCTGTAGCCGACGAAAATCTTGGGGTTGTCACTGACCCTCGTGTAGTTGAGAATATCGGAGACACGAATTGCACCGTATCCGCCCCGCGCACAAACAATGGCCTTAACTTGCGGATCAGCGAACATTTCTTCAAGCTCCCAGGCACGGTCTTCTGAAGTGCCGGCGTACTGATCGTCCCTGAGGCGACAGGCAGAGCCTGTCTTAACACTGTAGCCGCGGTCCTCCAGCATACTGATACCCTTCTTGAGTGTATCCTCGTTGAGCCAGCGTGCCGGTGAAACAATTCCAATGGTATCTCCTGCTTGTAGTTTCGGTGCTTTCATCGTGATTCTCCCAGGGTGATGACTACGATCGTTCCTGTTTTTCGCTCTTCCACAACAATGGCTTCCCCGTCCGGCATGAACTTGGGGTTCATATAGATGCTCTCCTCTGGTAGCGCTACGTGGTGACGATTCTTGCCCTGAATTGAGTAGACGAGAATCTGGGAAGAGGTTATCCTGTGGCCATCATCTTCGGGAAGCATGGCGACGATTTGCAACGAACTTCTATGCCAATCAGGGTTCTCCCCGCTGCCCAAGAACAGTACCATGTCTTCCTCCACATTCCAGAGATAGAGCTTCTGCCCAGCTTCGTGAAAGGCGACCATCGAATAATCGGGCGACGGTACGGCCGCCAGAACTCTCTCCTTCCCCTGTCGCGGTGAAACTTCCGTTTTTCCGTGGTGTCTGATGTAAACATTGTGATCGTCGTGGTAGCACACCGTTTCCTCATGGACGGAGCGACTGACCCCCTCGATCTCGGGCCACGCTCTCATCCCGCCCTCTCTGTCCCGGAGAATGATCAAACCTTCTCTCGACTTCAGCAGTCCGCGGATGGGAGAGACCGGCTCTGAGACCACCCGCGTTCGGTCGCCCCTCAAGGAAACTTGTCGCATCCGGTAGTTCATGTCTGATCTCGTGACGAAGTATAGGTGTGTCCCCTCAGATGAGAAGAGTCGGTGGAATCCGGTATACGGCTCACTGCTGACCGTTTCAATGTTTCCATCATCGGAGAGTGGAATGAGATAAACTCCCCCGTATCCAGTCGCCGTGGCAGTGATCCAGTCTCCCGAGGGAGAAGGAATGGGATGAGCCAGCCTGACATGGGGAACTGAGAAGCGGTGGATGATCTTTCCCTCCAGATGATTTCCTTCAGAAAACTGTGCCGTCGCCGCGAGAGGTATCACCAGAAATATGAGACAGACGGTCTTCTTCACCGAACTACAGTTACCTTTCTTGTTTCGCTCTGTTCACCATCGCTGACCGTGATAGAATACATTCCGGACTGGATCGGGACAAGGGATGAATTTCTCAGATCCCACCTGTAATCGTAGCGGCCGGAGGAAAATTTTCCCAGATCTTTTCGGAGCACTTTCTGTCCGAGGAGGTTGATGACGGTGAGGGTAAGTCTCGTCTCCGCACGGTTCACCGTCAGCGGGATGATGATCGATGCGTTTGATGGGTTTGGATAGAGAGGGCCTAGCGAAAACAGGTTTGGCGACGGGTTGAAATCGTAAGACAGAGCGACATCAACTGTGCCAGCTACCTCGAAGAAATCGAGAATCGCCGCTATCAAGTCCGATCTTACTTTGGTGTCTCCAATCGTCTCAAGAGGGAAGGCCATATAGACTAATTTCCCCGGCCTGCTTCCCTCTCCAAACGTTCCTTCATACTGAATTCCGCCGTAGCGGTCGTTTCCGTATTGGAGGTTTTCGAGACTGCCTCCCGCCGCGGCGATGTAGTCCGGGAAATCCTCAGGGTAAGTCTGCCCGATAGAGAATGACATTCCTTCAAAGATGGCTCCGCTCAGTCCGGATACAGTGAGGTTCCCGGCGTCGTCTCCCCCGTAATTTGCCTTCAGATACGATCTGTAGAATTCGGTGTCTTCCGGGTTAGCCTCTTCCCGCGCCAGATCCCATCCCACCTCCGATCCGGTCACGAAGAGTTTTCCGCCTTCTTCAAGAAACACCTTGACCATCGGCTGTTCTTGCGTGCTGAACGTCTCGTCTGCTGTCCCCTCATCCCCAAAAAACCACAGGACAACATCATAATCTTCGAGGCTGACAGTGCCGTTTTCGACAGCGTCATTCGAGGTGCAGTCAAAAGCAACCATCTGCTCAGCGCACACTTTTCCGTAGACTGTGGCGAACGCATGATGAGGCTGGCCCCAGCTGGCGATGCGGTCAAAGCCGTCCACGATGAGTACCTCTGGAGAATCTCCCGAAAGGTAAACAGGATACCTGTCGGAAACGTTGGACTCATGCTGCCCTGATGTATCCACCGCATAGTAATAGTAGCTGTAGTAGTTGCCAGATTCCACAGTCGTATCGGTCCACGATGTGATATTTCTTGTGAGTACCGTCTCGTCCATCAAGAGCCCATAGTTACCGTTCGGATTTTCCGACCGGAAGAGGTGATATCCCGCCACGAATTCTTCCTCTGTACCAAACCAGCTGATCTCTACGGCTTCGGCCGAAACGGCCCGGCGGACGTGATGAAGCACCGGCTGCTCAAAGACAGGAATGAACGGCGACTCTGGTCCGTCCAAGACCATTTTCTTGAAAAGAATATCACCGTTTCCCACCGATATGTCCGCTTCAGTTGTATCTATTTCGTTGAATGCTGTAAGACGATAGTTACCGGCGGGGATATTTTCAATGCGGAAGTAGCCGTTTCCCTTCCCGTCGGTCACAGAACTGTCAGTGTGAGTTTCCAGCATGATGACGGTGTGATTGATGGGCTTGCCTTCTGAGCTTTTCGCTACGCCCACAACGGTGCCGTAGGTCGGGAGCTCTTCTTCAAGGAACTGGAGGTAGGAGTAGAGAGTTGCCTGTGCTTCTGTCTTCAGATAGTCGTTGTTCGTCAGTCGTCTCTCCTCGCCGCCGTTGGTGATGAATGACGGTTCCGACAGCACCCCCGGCATAGTCAGATCGTTCAGTACGCCCAGCTGAAATCCGAGAAATGAAACATCTCCGCGGGCGCCGATATCAGAGATGTTCTTTGTTTCAGAATGGTAGCCGCTGATGATTTTCGAAAGGGCATCTGCCACGTCCGGCCAGCGCGGACTTCCCGCCTCCGTCTCGCCATACAGGCAGAGACTGTAGTTGGACTGATGAGAGCTTGAACCGTTGTGGTGGAGCGAGATGAAGTAGTCCACATCATGATTGTTCGCAATCATTTCTCTCTCGGACAGCGATAGATCACTATCTGTGGCTCGAGTGAGAATCACGGTATCGGCGCCGTTTGACATGAGGAAGTCGTTAAGGTCCAGCGCCTGTTGAAGGTTGATTTCCTTCTCTGTCAGGCCAGCCGGTCCCACCGCGCCGGTGGCCGTTCCGCCGTGTCCCGCATCGATGCAGAACTTGAGCCCGGATAGATCCAATGATGAACCACTGAGTTGCGTTCCTGTCAGGGCGAATAGCAGCATAACGATGATGTGCCTCTGTATCGGCCGCGTTTTACTGTTACAAATATAATGCAGCATTCGGTGTGTCATTTAATAAAGACAATCTTTTCGGTCTGTCTTGTCGGCGGAATACTGTTGTGAGATGTGAAGCCGCCTCTTACGAGATAGACTCCTGACGCCAGAGAATTTATCACATCTTGGGAAAGGGGTTGCGTAAGATGAGACGGTCCGCCCACCTCAATTTTCTTGCTCCAGATCCTCTGGCCCAACACAGAATATAGGGCAATGTCTACTGATCCTCTGCCAGGAGCATTGAATCGAATCTGACTAGCGGAGTTGAATGGGTTTGGATAGACGACCATCGAGAAACGGTCTGGCAGGATGGCACTATCTTCTGACCTTAGATCGTGCAGCAGAGCGTGGGCAATCTCTTCCATAAGGTTGTCGTCGGAGTCAGAAGCGAAGAGTATCTCAGGGGGAGGCGCCGTGTAGAGAAACTTGGAGCCGAGAGCACCAAAAGAATTCCCATCAGTATCCTCAAGAATCGTGGTGCCGGCATCAGGGTTAATTTGCACAGTATTAAGAGAATCGAGGACATAGAAGGAACTGTCTATCTGGAAGGTGCGTCCCCACAGCCCTGTCATTACTTCAGGGGTGGATACAATTGATCCGGAGGAGAGTCCAACTGATTCAAGATATTCCTGTCCCAGAGAATCGAGACTGAATGCCTCCATAAGCCGGCTGCCGATAAGCCATGTTCCGTCGTGTGATACCTCAAGTTCCTGGATGAGTTTTGGAGGCAGAGGACCGACATCGTCCAGTGTGTAAATGATTTTACCAGGAGCGTGAAGTGAGTGTAGGAAGAAGGTTGTATCTATGCCGAACAGATCATCATCTACCGTTGCAAAGGAGAAACCAGCCTCGCCCAGATGCTCACCTAAGAGAGCCGCAAAAGGGTGAGAGGGCCTGCTCCACGCGCCATCAACTCTGTCGAAAGCGTCCACGATTATGAAGCGGTTATCCGGGTTGCCGAGCCGCAGGCCGTAGATGTTCGAAGACTCGCTTTCATTGGTGAATGGGGCGTTGTCAACAGCGGTTAACCTGAAAAAGATGGTGACATTCTCAGGGAAAGTGGAGACGTAAAGTTCAGTGACCGTTTCGGTTAACTCAGATTCGTTGTGATATGACGTCCAGTTTTCAAGGTCGTAGCTGAAGTAGAGACGATATCCGATGAGGTCTGTCTCCAGATTCCTTAACCACTGAATCTGAAAGCCTTCCCCGTCATGAATCACAGCCAGAAGTGTAGGCGGTACGGGTGGAACAGTATCTGAATCTACCACTTCAAACTGAGTTTTCATGGTATCCGCATTGTCCCGTGTATCCCATGCGTAGACCCGAGCAGTGTAGTCCCCACGATCCCAATGCGTCACATCTACTGAGGAGCTGTAGGTAATCTGGTTTGAGACGATGTACCGGTAGATGCTGGTGGTAGACCCTTTAGCGTAGACGTTGGTGATGTAGTCATCGCTCGATGGAATCTGGTCAAACTGAAAAGGGATCACAGGACCGAACACGACGGCGCCACTCTCATCAGTAATATCAAAGCCGATTCGGTAGATGCCGTTGTTTCCGCCGATGGGACCTGTGTCCGTTACATCAGCCGTCCGGCTCACGATATCCACCTTGCCGTTGACCTTCCTGTCAGTGAACTGCCGATCCGTGCCGTCAATATAAAACTGGATGGACTCCACGCCGGGATCAAATGAATCGTCAAACGGACTCAGTCCACCGTCCTTCCGCAGGGCGTTGATTTCTTCCCCTGGATAACCGTCCTTGAAATGGATGTGGTTCCAATCATTGGTGGTTCCGAGGATTGTTTCGAATGCGGAGACAGAATCACCTGTAGAGAGAGCCGGCGACGGGATCACGTGTACATAGGCATATCTCCCGACTCTCACCCACGAGTTGATGCCGTATTGACTCGGCGTTCCGATACTCGTCACCGCGCCGTCAATTACCGAGTAGACTTCTTCCCCTTCGGGGAGGTGAATGTCCACTCCGTCGTGGAAGTGGTCAATGGGTCCGGAGGCTCCTGATCTGTTCTCGCAGAATGTACCGTTGATCCAGTGTTGCTCATCAAAAGGTACGCACGGCCAGTTGTAATTCTGTACCTGAAGAGAATTCGTGGCGGATACCATAAATATCACAAAGAAAGATAGTCTAAGCACCGTTAACCTCAGCGAATTCCAAGTTTCAGTAGCTGTTGATCGAGCTGAATGAAAAAATGTTCATCAAACAGCATAGAGACACGCAAGATCTTGTGGGAAGTTTTGGACAGGAGCAAATTTTCCCGCGAGCCGTTGCGGGGATTAAAGACAAAGAGTGTCGGTCTTGAAAATAGCGGTGTCCCCTGCTGATAATATGTACCTTCCGCATAGAGCAGACAGACCGATTCACCGGCGCGGAAAAGCTCAAGAGGGATGATCTTTCTGCCAAGGTCGATCTGGATAACTGGTTCAGGTTCATCATAGCTTAGCGCCAGAAATTGTCTTTTGTCAGCAGCGTAAAGAAGATTACCGTGCCACAGCATATTACGAGGAAGAAGGGGGAATTCTTGGGTGCCGGTGGCATCCTTCCGAAATAAAATAAGCTTCGGTTCATGACTGTAGGCACCGTCCGGGCTGACCGTTCCGGCTACGGCTACGATTCCTGTCCCTGATGCGGCTAAGTCGTAAAGGACGGTCATCGGCAGCGATCTTAATCTGATAGGCTCTCTGCCCGGGAGTCCTTCGAATACGATCACATTTTTACTCTCTCTTAAATCCGCTGATGTCATGCCGGCCGCCAGGAAGTGATCCTCACCGGTGGAGAACACCCTTAACATTTTTTCGTGACTCCAGGACGATTCTTCGAAGAGGGAGATGTTCATCGTCAGCTGGCCGCTCATGTCCCGGATCGCTATCCGCTGATCTTCCGGATAGGACAGAAGAATCTTATCTCTTAGTGCCGTAATGTGGGGCAGTCCCCGGTCCCGGTGGTGGGGTACAGTCCACGATGTCGAATGTGTTCCCATATCAGTGAGCAGAGTCATGGTAATCGATTGATTATCGCTCTCGTCCGCGAGATCTTCAATGATGAGAAACGCCTCATCCATTAACGGCCCGAGGGGAATGACATTGAAGATTCTCTGCATGTCCGCAGCATGGCGCTTCCCATACAGATGAAGTTGCTCCATTGTCCAGAACCCCTTCATGCCTGATTCATCGAATAACATCCTCGCCTCGTTCGGAACGGTCTCGGTTCGAAAATATTTCAATTCCACTTGGGCGAGTAGGGGGGAAAATCGGAGGAGCACTACTGATGTCATGATCAATCTGATATTGTTTCGCATAGTGGTGATCAATACTTGAATTAATTCAAGAGCTTCTCAGACAACTGCAAATTACCGCACTCAGCATGCATGAAACCAGAGGAAACTGGATCAATCTCCATCTATCCATTATCAAACAGGTCGGCATGATTTCAAGATAGAAATGTCCTAAAAAATGATTGCCTTATAAACAAATTATATATTATACTCACCAGAGGTGTGCGGTGTGCTGTAAGTCTGAATTATGACCTCCAGCGGCTGAATCATAACCTTCATTCATGTTACGAGTAAACACATAAGGAGAAATAGTATGAATCAAGTGATAAAGAAAGTTGGGATAACCATACTCCTTTTATTCTTTACCGTTTCCTTGCAAGCACAGGCGGCGGGAGAGGGATTTGAGAAGACCTTTTCGGTTATCCAGCACGACGGGGCTCCCTATGACTTCATGGTGACAGATGAAGTTCACGCTGGTCACGATTTCGACGGTGATGGCAACATGGAATTCTTCGCCGTTGCCGACCATTCGAATCCAAACAGTGGTGGACAGTGGGAACAGCCCACGGGGCATTCTGTCTGGCTATATGAGGCGTCTGGTGCTGGCGATTATGATCTGGCATGGTCGTGGTTTGACACCACGCTGAACACAGGCGGCGCCAGTTTTCCCACCGCGACAGTTGGCGATCTGGACGGTGACGGTAATCCTGAGCTTCTCCTCGGGATGCCTTACGGATCAGGCAAGCCCGACAGTACGACAAGTCCTGCACGTTTCTATGTGTGGGAAGCGGATGATTCGGGATTGCCGGCCGACGGTACGCCCACAGCCATCTGGGACTTTGGTGTCTCTCCAGGAACAAACACGAGGCCATCATGCATAGCTGTTGACGACATAGACGGCGACGGTGCTCAGGAAGTGGCTCTGGGATTCCGGGCATTCAGTGATGCGGTGGCAAATGATGCCATGATGGTATTTTCGCTCAACGGTGAGTTCGCCGGCGATTTCACTCAATGGACTACAGAAGTCCTAGATACGACAAGCGATGTTGGATCGACCTATGCGGCAGCAATCACCGACGTGGATAACGACGGCAATAAGGAAGCCTTCTTCTCCACTGACTATGGTTCTTGGTTTGAAGCATCAGGAGCCGATACCTACGTCGCCTATCCGGAACATCTCAAGAACACCACAAATTCCTGGTGGACGATCCAGGCTGTTAGCAACGGTGACGTTGATAACGACGGCGTCCCGGAGCTGTGGTTTGGCAAAACGAATGGCGATATCTGTTTCATGGAAGGTGTAGCGGATCTTGCCACCGCCGATTCGACGGATGTAACACGTGTAATGAACTTAGCTCCCACCGGTATCCGGGGTATGGCCGTAGGACAGTACCATCCTAACATCGCCGGCTATGGCGATGTAATCGTAGGTGGCAACTACGGCACTACTGTGCATCGGGCGTGGCTGTACTCCTCAGGTACAGACATAGCTGACTCCACACATTGGGGCTCATCGCTCGTCTACTTGCATGATGAAACGGGTGCTGCCCGGACTTACTCAGTATCCTTCGGTGGTGATCAGGAAACACCCGGCGCCTCAGCTGACTTGGATGGGAATGGTAAGCCTGATCTGGTCATCGGTTTTGAGGACGGTGATTCTACTGCAACCGAGTACGTGGTCGTTGTCGAAGGTATGGGTGGCACGGTGGCTATCGAGAAGGACTTTGGATCACCTGTCTTGAAGTCCTACAAGCTCAGCCAGAACTACCCTAATCCGTTCAACCCAGCTACTACGATTGGTTACTCCATCGGCAGAGGCGGTATGGTTCAACTGACCGTGTTTGATCTCTTGGGACGCAAGGTGCAAACCCTCGTCTCTGAGCATCATGTGCCGGGGGAGTATAGCAGTCAATGGGATGGAACCGATGTCTCTGGCGAAATAGTTGCCAGTGGTGTTTACATGTACAGGTTAGAGGTAAACGGCGCTGTCCTCTCTCGTCAGATGACGTTCATCAGATAATACGTTCAATTCGCAACGGGCTCCATTCGGGGCCCGTTGCGGATCCCTTTATAGTTTTCTACTGAAAGGATGATCCGACTGAAACCGAAGATCCTGATCTTCCTGATCACGGCCTTTTCGTTGTTGCATGCCGGCACGACCGGGAAGCTGAGGGGTGTGGTGAACGGTGCTGATAGACAACCGTTGCCCGGCGCGAATGTCCTGGTGGAAAATACTTTCCTTGGTGCTGCTGCTGATCAGGATGGATACTACTATATCCTGAACATTCCGCCGGGAGTGTACACTGTCACCTTCTCCGTGATAGGTTACAAGACATTGAAGGTAGAAAATGTCAGGATTCAGACCGATCTGACCACTGAGCTCAATGCCAGCATGGAAGAGACGGTGCTTGAAGCCGGCGAAGAGGTGACGGTCGTAGCTCAGCGATCCATGATTCAGCGTGACGCCACTGCCAGCGCGGTGGTCATTTCATCGGACATCATTGCTGATTCTCCTATTGAGACCTTTCAGGCCATCGTGCAGACTAAGGCAGGTGTAAGCGCCGACGCCAGCGGCGCACTCCATTTTCGTGGCGGCAGGGCCGATGAGATAGTCTATCTTGTGGATGGTGTACCCAACGTCAATCCGTACATCAGCAGACTGGGAGTGGATATTGCAACCAACGCTATTCAGGAACTGTCCGTACTCACCGGTTCTTTCAGTGCTGAGTACGGTCAGGCTATGTCGGGTGTGGTTAACATAGTCACCAAGAATCCCGCTCCTGAATACCACGGATCTATCTCTTTTATGGGCGGTGATCTGAGTACCAATTACGATATCGATATTCATGATATGATAAGGGATCAAGTTGAACTGTTTGATAGTGGCAACAATCAGGAACTGGAAGCCACTGTCTCAGGTCCTTTCCCGTTCTTCGACCGTCTGCGTTTTTTCGCTTCGCTCAGAAAAGTTACCCAGCAGGGATACCTTTTCGGCCTCTCCCGTTATACTTCTTACGGCGTTGAGAAGGATTCATCCGAATGGAAACCTTTTCCCATGAACCCACTGGAGAAACTGAATCTGCAGACGAAAATTTCCTTTTCGCCCTTCAGTAAGGTCAAGTTGCAGTACAATCTTCTCGTGGAGGACAGTTTCTGGAAGAGCTACTCTCATCCCAGGAAATATCTTGAAGAAGGTCACTACCAGAACTTCAAGGACGCGGTGAGTCACATGTTTAAGCTGACACATCAGCTGAACGCGCGGAATTTTTACACGGTCAGTTACTCGCGTATCAAGAACAACTATGAATATTTTGCTTATACAGATCGCGAGGATGAACGCTATGTCTGGGGCGGCTATTACATCCAGGACAGCAATTATGAGTTCTACACTGGCGGGACGAATAACGGTCACCATGAGCGTAAAATAACCACCGATCAGGTGACAGCACAGCTCATCAGTCAGGTGAATGACCAGCATGAAGTAAAGGTAGGGTTTGAAGGGAAAGTCCACGATTTCTATCTCTTCAACTGGACGACGAATGTTGACCGGAGAGACGAGCCGTGGATAGACATCAACGGCAATAGCGAGTATGATGTGGATGAAGAATTTACGGATCTAGATGGTAGCGGAGACTGGAGTCCTGCCAAGGATGACAACGGCAACGGAGAAGCTGGCGATATCATAGTAGGATCGGGCGCATATTTCGACAGGTACAGTCCCAATCCGAAAGAATACTCCGCCTACATTCAGGACAAGATTGAACTGCGGGAGATGGTAATCAATGTTGGCTGGCGGTGGGAATATTACGATACAGGTGGGCGTGTCGCCCTTGATTGGACTAATCCTTCACCTGACAGCACTAAAGAGGCAGCGCCCAAGCATCAGTTCAGTCCGCGATTCTCTATTGCTTATCCGGTAACGGACAGGGGAAAGCTTTTCTTCTCTTACGGTCACTTTTTCCAGATGCCGCCCTATTTCCGCCTCTACCATAATCCCGATTTTGATGTCCTCCCCGGTGTTATCAAGAGCGACATCGGCAACGCAGATCTGAAGCCTCAGAAGACAGTGAGCTACGAGGTCGGATTTGAGCAAGAGGTGGCTGCCGATGCCGCCATCTATATGAAGGCTTACTACAAAGACTTCCGCAATCTTCTGGGTCAGCGCGTCTATATTCTTCCCGGTGGATCGGATTCCTATGCTCTGTTCATCAACCGGGACTGGGGCAATGTGAAAGGGATATCGTTCAGTTTTGATAAGCGGTTTACCTCTTTTGTTTCCGGCTCAATTGACTACACATATCAGGTGGCTGCAGGAAACGAATCAGATCCCACCCGTACGCGCCGTGACTACCGTCTTTCCATTGAACCACAGAAAAAAGTCGTCTTCCTAAGCTGGGACCAGACGCATACCTTACGCTTTAATCTTAATATCGGACGACCCGGGAGTTGGCGCGTGAGTACCATCGGCGTTGTTGAGAGCGGCTATCCTTATACGCCCAAAGATGTTAACGAACTAGTGAGGATTGCAGAAGAGAACTCTGGCAGAAAGCCGGAACGGGTGAATGTGGATATAACAGCCTACAAGAACATCAGGCTGCCGCTGGGGTCGAGAGCTATCTCATACAGGTTGTTCGTGAAGATATATAACTTGCTGGACCGAAGAAACGAGAATTATGTGTGGGACAGTTCGGGCAGAGCAGGATATTCCCTTGGGCGATATGGCGGCTGGTCTACGCCTGAATGGGTAAATCGGCCCAACTGGTATTCTAAACCGAGACAGGTATATCTCGGAATGTCGGTTGAGTTTTAGTCGGAAAATCTTGTGCAAATAAGAATCTCTCCTTTGCTGCTGATATTCGTTCTTTGCTCATTCATTCTTGTCCTTAGAGCTCAGGAAGTGGTTCGGCGCCCGGCCGGCCCTATGAAAACGTGGAGTAAGAAGGACTTCGACACCTACATCCGCCAGCTTGAGGGTAGGAAGCACCTCTATAAATCTGCCGCCCACGGTGATCGGAAGTTTGGCCTTCACGACGGCAACAAGATGAGAACACTTTTCTACAACTACGGCTCCATCGGCAGACCCAATACTGAGCCGTCCATGGAGTGGCCGGCCTACTCAGGGCACGGCTATGCGTATGAATTCGGTGCAATCGTCGGCGCCCAGGTGGTGGATGCATATGGGGACACCGTGGGGATTTTTTCTGACGGCATGCTTGACGGTGGAGATTATGATCCGACGGGAGGTGCAAACTGGTGGGGCTGGGAACCCCTCCCCGGTTATGCTGCTGTATCTCCTAATGAAAATATTGCTGCATCGAATAATCCGATGACGTGGGGATATAACTTTCCGACAGATGAAGAAGGCAATCTGCTCTGGCCGGGACAGTTCGGTGATGGCATAGTTACCGCTGATCTAGAGAGCTATTTTGTTATGGATGACCGCTTCAACGCCGAGTTTGAGTATTACCCTTCTCCATCGGATTCATCCCTGAGAGGTACCGGAGTTGAGGTGGAGGTGAGGGGATACCAGTATGCAGCGTCGGTAGCTGAAGATATCATATTCTTCCAATATAATGTGACGAATGCCAGTGAGAAGCGGCTGGAAAAGGTCGTGCTTGGTATGATCGGCGATCCCCACATTGGCGGCGCTGGCGACTTTTCCGACGATTTCGCTGCCTTTATCAACAGTGATGGGACCGACGGTTTTACGGGGGAGGTTCTCGATGTAAATGACATGGTTTACTGCTGGGATAAGGAAGGCTCCGGCAACGATTATGCTATTCCGTGGGACGACCTGGGATGGATGGGATACAAATTTCTTGAGAGTCCGGGGATTGTTGACGACGGTGTTGACAACGATAATGACGGTATGGTTGACGAGAGTCAATACGATAATTTCGATAACGATGGTGACTGGCAATCAAGTGATGAAGAGGCGACGGCGGACACGGCCGAAGCGAGAGAATGGTGGGACGAGAAAATGTGGAACGGTATCGACGATGACGGTGACGGCAGAGTTGATGACTGGGGCGATCTTGACGGCAAAAGCGACGACCTGAATGGGAACGGTGTTCCTGATGCGGATGAACCAGACTTTGAGTTGACAGATGTGGACGAAAGCGACATGCTCGGGCTCACCAGCTTCTGGGCTCCTATCTACGGAACTGAAGAGGCCGGTATGGATGATAAGATGTGGAAACGGATGATTCCAGGCACTTTTGCCACGGGAGGCGATATTGCACAGGACGCAGATAACATCTTCATCTTCGGTACCGGCTATTTTTCGCTGGACCCGGGGGAGTCCCAGAAGTTTTCTATTGCTGTCATCATGGGGCAAAACAAGGATGACCTTCTCTCCAATGCCAAGGTGGCCGACTGGATTTATAAGCTGGGGTTCCAGTTCACGAAGCCCCCGGACAAACCGACCGTTGTTGCGGTTCCCAGTGATGGACAAGTGACCCTCTACTGGGATGACATTGCCGAACAGTCAGTCGATCCAGTAAACGGCGAAGATTTTGAAGGATATAAGATTTACCGTAGTACGGTAAAGGGTCAATGGGGAAAGGAATTGACGGACAATCAGGGTATCTCTGTCGGTTACATGCCCATCGCTCAGTTCGATCTTGATGACGATATTGAAGGGACTCACGAGGTCGCTTCCGCCGAAGGGTATCATATGGATATGGGGGACGACACAGGGATTCGAAGAACATTTATCGATTCCAACCTCGTAAATGGGCTGACATATTATTATGCCGTCACGGCTTATGATCAGGGGAGTGTGGAGGGAAATATTCCACCTCTTGAATGTTCGAAAAATCTCGGTGATGTGAACGTGATGGAAGCGACTCCCAACGCTCCAGCCGCGGGATATGAGGCGGCCGGCGTCACTGTGGAGCACTATGAAGGATTTGGTTCCGGCACAGTGACTGCCAATCTAATCGATTTTGTGAATATGGATGCTTCCATCGGCTACGATCTGGGAATTAGCCAATCCGGTTCAAAGAGTTACGTGACAGTGACGGAGGTAGCCGGTGAGGATTCGACCGTTATCTGGGATTCTGTTCCGGTGAAGGAGGTGGAGGCGAATGGGCTTGGTATCGGCGTTTCAGAATTGTTTGTGCTCGATGTAGGGGTGGTGCTTGATTCGGCGAAGTGGATTACGGGAACGGAGTACTTCGACTTCGAAATCATCGGTGGTAGTGTCACATATCCCCGCGATCTGGAAATTCGTTTCTTTGATGATCATGCCGATTCGTCCATCATCTCGGCTCTTCCTATGCGTTTCCAGGTGTGGAACGTGAACGAAAACCAGCAGATGGATGTTTATTATCTCGATAAGGATGGTGATGATCAGGTATCCATCGGTGATGAGATTCAGCCGGTGATTTATCAGGGCGGCACACCCAAAGCTGTATGGAAGATCACGCCTGCAATGCCGAGCGATTCTCTGCTGGCTGGGACGCCCCCGCCGGAGGGCAGCACCATTAGTATCTGGGTGAGTAAACCGTTCGGCTCCGAAGGAGTGGATGACCGCTACCGTATCGGTATGACTTCGGCATCTGTTGATGAGAGCAAAGTGAGTACGGAGATGGAAATGATTGCTGTAGTTCCCAATCCCTATGTGGCGGCTTCTACTTTTGAAACGCCGCCGCCGCAGGTCTTCTCCGCGGGCCGGGGCGAACGACGAATCGACTTTATCCATCTGCCTCAGGAGTGCACTATACGAATTTTTACCCTGGCAGGCGATCACGTTCGCACCATCGACCACTCGGGCACTATCTTCGATGGGACGGAATCGTGGAACCTATTGAACAAGGACGACCACGATATAGCGCCGGGAGTCTACATCTACCACGTGGAGACACCGGACGGCTATGAGAAGGTTGGCAGAATTGGGGTGATAAAGTGACACATAATTCAGTGATGCCTGAACTGTGATGCTGATGAGATCTGCAAAAGAGTACAATAGCTTGAAGAAATCGTTCGGTAGAACATACTGTCTCTTCTTCTTTCTGCTCATGGGATTGACTGTACAGATAAGTTCCCTTTCGGCGACTACCAAGGCGGGGACGTCTGTGGCGCAGTTTCTTAAGATTGGCGTCGGTGCAAGAGGAGTTGCTGTGGGGGAATCGTTCAATGCACTGACCTCGGATGTGACAGCCATCTACTGGAATCCGGCGGGGCTTGCCAGCCTTGCACGCAATGAACTAGCTTTCTCCAATAACAATTGGTTTGCGGGGATTACTCATCAGTTCTTCGCCGTGGGTATTCCTCTCAGTGGTGCCCGCGGGACTGTCGGTCTATTTGCTATTAATCTTTCAGTCCCGGAGGAAGAAGTTAGAACAGTTTATCAGCCGGAAGGGACGGGTGAATTTTTCAGTGCTGGCAATCTCGCCATAGGCGCCTCCTATGCCCTTTCCCTTACAGACCGCTTCTCCTTCGGGTTCGTGGGCAAGTACGTTCAGGAATCGGTCTGGTCGATGCATTCCTCAGCGGTGGCACTGGATATCGGTACTCTCTACCGCAGTAGTTTCAGGAATATTCGCATCGGCATCGTTCTCAGCAATTTCGGCACGAAAATGCAGCTGGAAGGGAGAGCTAATCTCCTTTTCGTTGATCCTGACCCATTTATTGAGGGGAATACTGAAACTATCCGGGCAGAGTTGGAGATGGGAAAGTGGGACCTTCCTCTCTACGTCAGGACGGGAGTGGCATTTGACCTCGTCCAGTCCAAGGCGTTCACAGTGTCTTATGCTGTTGACATGCTTCACCCGAATGACAATCGTGAGTTTGTAAATACAGGTATCGAAGTTGCCGTCAGTGATATGATCTTTCTCCGGGGAGGTTACCGGGGGCTTGGGATGGACGAACTTGAAGGTGGATTTGCTTTCGGCGCCGGTCTCTCCATCTCTGTGGGACCGTCGTCTTTCAGCGTGGATTATGCCGTTACAGATTTCGGCCGCCTTTCGGATGTCCATCACCTCACGCTGGGACTAGGATTCTAGATCGGCTTGGTCACTCGCTCTTCGCTTTTATCTCTTAATAATTTCCCCCAATCAATTGCTGTGATAGCCTCATGCTGAATTACATTTGGTTGGGAATGATTTTGCTGTCAGTGGTTGTCGGTACCGTTACAGGCAAGATAGATGCAGTGACAGAAGCGGCCATCAGCAGTGCCAAGGCTGCGGTTGAACTGGCCATCGGCCTCATCGGTGCCATGGCTCTCTGGCTCGGACTGATGAAGGTGGCGGATCAAGCCGGACTGGTTCAGCTTCTGGCGAAGGGAATCAAGCCGGTCACGAAGAGACTCTTTCCTGAGATCCCGGAGGACCACCCGTCCATGGGAGCCATGGTGCTCAATATTTCAGCGAATATCCTCGGCCTGGGAAACGCTGCAACGCCCTTTGGCATCAAGGCCATGGAAGAGCTGCAGAAGCTTAATCCAGTGAAAGAGACCGCCACTAATGCCATGTGCATGTTTCTGGCCGTTAACACCTCAAGCGTCCAGCTTCTCCTTCCCGCCACGGTAGTGGGAATCATGGGGGCTACGTCCAGTCAGATATTCATTACTACTATTCTTGCCACGTCGTGCTCCACGGTTGTGGGGATTCTGGCCGCTAGGTCATTGGAAAAAGTTAGAGTATTCAGGAGAGATGAAGGGGAAGATTCTATCGAGATTCAGAATTGATCATGGAGATCATCAATACAGTTTCCAAATACGTTATTCCATTCCTCATCGCTGCTATTCCCCTTTACGCTCTCGCGGTGAAACGGGTAAAAGTATACGAGGAGTTTGTGGAGGGAG
>CEPX01088544.1_pt1 | contig 18979 bp, 26 predicted proteins | sample 361361 | NCBI WGS metagenome assembly CEPX01 (sample SAMEA2619974, study PRJEB7988) | marine metagenome | biome: marine biome (ENVO:00000447); feature: mesopelagic zone (ENVO:00000213) & marine oxygen minimum zone (ENVO:01000065); material: "saline water (ENVO:00002010), including plankton...
TTGGCTTAGAAGCAGCCATCCTTTAAAGAAAGCGTAATAGCTCACCAGTCAAGGAGGTATGCCCCGAAAATGGACGGGGCTAAATTAGCTACCGATACTATAGACTCCAGAAATGGATGTGGTAGATAGGCGTTCTGTAAGGACAGAAGTTTTCTTGTAAAAGGAGATGGACCTTATAGAAATGAGAATCCTGGCGGTAGTAGGATCAGAACAGAGTGAGAATCTCTGATACCGTAAGACTAAGGTTTTCTTAGCAATATAGTTTAGCTAAGAGTAAGTCGATCCTAACTAAGTTCCTAATTGGACACTTGGGAAAGGGAAACAGGTTAATATTCCTGTACTATCTAAATTTTTGCTTAAGTTAAACTTTGGGATAAACTAACAATTCTCGTCGGGATTGTTCTTAAAAACAAGTTAGTGGAGTACTGTAATAGTGAGAAACTGACTAAGTTTAGGAAGCTAGCAATAGTTTAGTTGAGTCCTAGAGTCCGTGAAAGAAGCTTAAGGCCGGTTTAGATAATCGTACCCAGAACCTGCACTGGTGGTCTAGCTGAGAAGGCTAAGGTATGAGAGAACAATCTAACTAAGGGAATTCGGCAAAATAGCTCCGTGTCTTCGGTATAAGGAGTCCCTGCGATTGTTAGTTTAGCTAGCGATTACAGGGTGCAATGACAAGGGGGGTCCGACTGTTTAACAAAAACACAGCAATCTGCTAGCCAGCAATGGTTTGTATAGATTGCCACGTCTGCCCAGTGCTAGTACTTGAAACTCTTTTCCAAGAGAGCTAAGAGCTAGTAAACGGCGGGAATAACTATAATTCTCTTAAGGTAGCGAAATGCCTTGCCGTTTGAATGACGGCCTGCATGAATGGCGTAACGAGATCTCCACTGTCCCTAGTTAGAGTCTCCTGAACACACTATTCTGGTGCAAAAGCCAGAGATGCCTAGTGGGAAGTAAAGACCCCGTGGAACTTTACTGTAGTATGTTGTTGCGATGTGGAACTTATTGTGCAGTATAGGTAGGAGTTGCTATGGCTTGGTCGTCAGATCAAGTCTAGACAAAAGTGAGATACTACCCTTTAAGTTTTATATTGCTCACCTCATGGGACATCAGCATGCGGACAGTTTGGCTGGGGCGGCACCCTGCTGAAAGGATATCAGCAGGACCCAGAGGTAAGCTCATCCAGTTTAGAAATCTGGAGTAGAGTGTAAGAGCAAAAGCTTGCCTGACTGTGTTTTTAACAGTAGGAAACGCAGGAACGAAAGTTGGGTCTAGTGAACGTCTGTACCTCTTTAATGGGGGTCAGATATTATAGAAAAGCTATCCCGGGGATAATTGAGTCGTAGCGCCTAAGAGCTCAGATCGACGGCGCTGCTTGCTACTTCGATGTCGGCTCTTCCTATCCTGGGTGTGCAGAATTGTACACAGGAAGGGTTACTCAATTAGTTTTTACTTTTGTAAACTACGTTGAAACAATAATACTCTTTCATGTCCACTGTGGGCGCCCAAGGGTGAAGGTGTTCACTTATTAAAAGGGATCGTGAGCTGGGTTAAGTACGTTGTGAGACAGTATGTATAATATCTACTAGGTATGTCCAAGATCTGAATGGAAGGACCCTTTAGTACGAGAGGAACAAGGGTTCGGCGCCTCTAGTTTACCTGTTGTCTGATAAGGCAGGCAGGGCAGCCACGCGCTATGGGATAAGAGCTGAAAGCATCTAAGCTCGAAACCCTCCGTGAAAATAGATTTAAAGCACTCTTCATAACAGGAGTTTGATAGGCTCGGGGTGTAAGCTTCAAGGCAACGAGAAGTTCAGCCTGCGAGTACTAATAGCTTAAATTGCCATATCTATGTATGTTTTATTTTTTTTAAAATTCTTTATATTATATTAATCAATTAGATCTCTCTTAAGAATCATATTCCTAAAAATCAATAAAATTTATTCTCTTAAATAAGGTTTTCTTAATCTATCTATCCAATCTGCATGGAATTCATATCCATTACCCCAAGATCTTAATTTATTAACTATCTCTCTTTTTCCTATTACAATTTCTTTAAACATTTTTAGGGCAAGACCATCTTTTTTAGAGGGAGGATTACTAATTTTTGGCACTTTGATTCCACCTAAGCTGTCATACTCCCCAAGCATATAACAAGGTGTTAAGATTACATATTCATTTCCTCTAACTTTTTTAACATTAGTTATAACTCCTAACCTAAGACCAGCATCAACTCTTCTTGATTTCAAAAGAAGTAATTCATATCTCTCAACTTCTTTTATCTTTCCTTCAACTATTCCTGCACCATTTAAGTTATTACTAAATTGCATTGGTAGCATGATTTCTAATTTTTCTATCATGAAAACTTTCAGAAAATAACGGTTTATAAAACTTTATTTTTTCAACTCATCAAATCTTTCTTTTAAAAGAATTCTATTTCCCTTCGGCTGTTAATCTTGCATTATCAATAAAACCATCAGGAGTCCAAAAACCTTTAAGGAAAGCTTTATCTATAAGACTTCTTCCCTCTCCTTCATAAGAAACACCACGCTTTTCAAATTCTTCCAAAGCTCTTTTAACTGGTTGAGCACAATATCTTAATTCACTAACTAAACTGTATTTTGGATTACCCTGGGTATCAAAACTATCCTTATGATATTCAACAAAACCTAAAGGAAAATTAGGATCTAATGTAACTTCAGATAATAGTCTAACTCTAGTGTCATAATCTAAATCTTTATTACCTAAAAGAGAAATAGCATATTGACCCAATCTAGCTTCGTAATCAGATAATCTATTACCATCTTGAGCATCTTGGTATATCCCATCAAATTTATGTCCTATATCCAATTTTCTTTGAGTTTCAGGAGAATCCTTAACATCACCAAAAATAACTCTCTCATAAAATTGAGCAACAGATTCTAAAGTTGATTCATTTACTGCTGAACTTTTTCTAAGGAAATAAGGAAGTCCATCTGATTTAGACAACATATGATTCAAACCATGACCCATTCCCTCATGACCATACAATCTAATTAATTCTCTCTCCCTTATACCAAGACTACCATCTTCATTAAGATAATAAATATTTGGTATTCCTAATGCTAAAGTATTTGTCAGAGGACTAAAATAAGATCTATCTTGTTCTGTAGGAACAGCATGTATATCCCTTAAAAAATCTCCCACTTCTGTCAATTGTTTCAACATTTTACCCAATGTAGTGTGATATCTTTGAATATCATCTTCTGCATTTTCTTGAGCCCTTCTTCTTATACTAGGAACGTCCAAAGGAAGTTGCAATTCATAACTTTCAACATCATTAGTTTTAAATAATCTCTCAATAGATTCAAAAGCATCATCTCTATTCAACTCTAACCAAGGTCTTAATTCTTCTATATCTTTTCTAGGAATTCCATGAATATCAATCACAGTATCAAAATCATAATGCCTACCACTTAACCTTTGTTCAATCCTACTAGCTTCAGCAACTAATCTTCTTTTTAATTCAGAATCAACTAATTCCCCTCTAGAATTCACATTTCTTACATCTGGTAAACTTTCTACTAATGAATTTAATCCACCGACTATATTAGCAGCTTCTTTATAAGGAAAAACTGTATATTTACTCTCAAATCTACCTAATTTCTCTATTCTCTTTAATAATTTTTCAGCTTCCAAAACAATAACTTCATTCATAACATAAAAATCAATTTTGCCTTTATAAATCTTTCTATTTGTAACTTCTTATAAGTAATGACATATGATAAAAGATTATAAACAAATAAATTAATTGGCTATCAAAATTTATTTTTTCAGTTCATCAAATCTTTCTAGAGGAATAAAAGTACATTCTTCATTTAATTTACATTTTTTACATGTTATTTTTATCATTTCTGGAGAATTAAATTCTATATCATTATTTTCTAAAAACTTATGTAAATTTTTTAGATGTTCACATCCCATTATTCTAAACCCCAATCATCTCCTATAGGTTTTCTTTTTGGTCTTTTATCATCAATTTTTTTATTATTAACTTTTTTATCTTGTGTTTTAAAATAAACATCTCTATGAGATTTTAATCTTTTTAATTTAGCAATTAATATATTTCTAATTTTATCCCATAAAACTTTCTCAAAATCTTTTTCTTTTAACATATCTGGATAAACAGATATAAAATCTATTCTTTGGTTATGATAGATAGCTTGTTTTCTTTTCATTGATCTTTGATATTGATCTTTATCTACCATCCCAAAATATTCTATAACAATATTAAAATCATCTAAATAAAAATCAGGGTGCCATATTTGCATCTTATCATCTAATTGATCTTTGATTAAAATAGGTTTTTCATAAGTAAAAATAATTTTTCTTTTCTTTAAAAATTCAGCAATCTTCTTTTCACCATCTGATTTAAATTTTGGAGGCATTATATTAAGATTGATAATGAATATAAAAAGATTTAGTTTATTAAGGTTAAACATAAGTTTTATAAGACTAATTCTTGTAATAGCCGCATGAGAATAAGAAGAAAAACTAAAGAAAATCTACTTTTTGGATTGTTAATCTTATTAGTATTATCTATATTATTAAATGCTTTTTTATTCTCAGAATATATATTTTTAGATTTTTTAAATCCAAATAATGATTTTAAATTAGAAGAAGTTATAAAAAAATCAACTCCAGCTGTTGTTTCTATATTCTCTTCAGGCAAATCAGGATCGGGAGTGATTGTAGAAGATAATGGGTATATATTAACGAATGAACATGTTGTTTCTGGAGAAGAAAATATAACTATACTATTAGAAGATAATAGAATCTATCAAGCAAAAGTAGTAGGAATGGATGACAAAACAGATATTGCTTTATTAAAAATAGATGAAGATAATCTTCCAACTTTGAAATTTGGAAATTCTAATAGAGTAGAGGTTGGACAACAAGTTATTACAATAGGACATCCTTTTGGATTAGCACATACAGTTACTACAGGAATTGTTTCTGGAAAGCATAGAAATAGGGGTCCAACATTATACCGAGATTTTATACAAACAGATGCTTCTATCAACCCAGGAAATTCAGGAGGACCTTTACTAAATAAAGAAGGAAAAGTTATAGGATTGAACACATTTATTGTTTCAGATATAAATGCAGGAGAATCAGGATTTGCAATTCCAATTAATTTAGTAGAAAAAGTTTATGATCAATTATTAGAAGATGGAATAGTTGAAAGAGGTTATTTTGGGGTTGATGTTATAGATATTGTAAATGTAAATAATAACACAAGAGAGGGTAGAATAGAAAAAGGATCTGAAATCGTTAATATTCAAAATGAAAGTGCTGCAGATAAAGCTGGATTAAAGATAGGAGACAAAATTATTGTATTAAACAACATTACAATTGAAAATACTAATCATTTAAGAAATGAGATAGCTTGGATTTCTCCAGGAGAAAAAGCTTTAGTTACTATATTAAGAGATGATGAACAAATTGAAATTGAAATAGTTCTAGATCAAAGACCTGACGAGTAAAGCTTATAAATCGATAAAATAAAATTTATATGTAGGAAGGTGTCTAACTTTCGAGATTATCTTGAGGAAAGTCCGTCCACCAATTATAGGTTGCTTCTGCAAAGAAGTCCCAGAAATGGGAGGCAACCGCTAAGAAACGACACGGCCTATTAGAGCAAGGATGTTGTGAAAGTTTTAGTAATAGAACTGAGATAACCAACTGAGTATTTTGATAGGATACGTTGAAACGACGAGTCCCAACCGGTGCAAGTCTTAGACGCTTAGTTGAATGTTAGAATGAACTTTCAATGATCCATTTTTAATGGTTAGAGTTCAACAGAAGATGGCTTATGCCTTCCTACTTTAATATATTAATTCTCCAGTTCTACTTGAATTTAATCCCCTACTCTCAATTCTAATCTCTCCTCTAGATGTAACTTTACCAATAACTTTAGACTCAATATTATGTGTTCTTGCAACCTCAATAACTTCTTTTGGTTCAGGAGTTATGATAATCATGCCTTGTCCCATATTCCAAGTCCTATATGCTTCTTCATCTGTAACATTTCCATGTTGTTAACAATAAAACATTAGTTCAAAAGGATTAAAAGGATTATAAATATCTGCACCTAATCCATTTGGTTTTAAAATCCTAGACAATTTTCCTGGAATCCCACCTCCAGTTATATGTGCAATTCCATGTATCTTAGCTTTTGGTTCTCCACCAAAACCTCCAAACATATCAACAACTGCTTTAGTATAAATTCTCGAAGGATGTAAAACTAAATCTCCTAAACTTTCAAAACCATACTTAAATTTATGCCATCCATCTCCATTAGGAACTAGGATATCTGCTCTTGAGAAACATGATTCATAGACAAAACTAGCTTCAAATAAAGGTTTTTTCTTTTTTAAAGAATCTTTAGATATTTCTAAGTTTACTTTAAAATCCTTAAATGGGAGGTCAATTCCATCTGGATATAATTTTTTAGCTAATATTCCTATTTTAGTACCTTGATCCATAACAAATTGATCTGCTACTGTAGGTTCTTCTATTTTATGATTTTCATGTATAAATGTCCATAAATGATTATAACAGTTTATACCCATTAAGTATTTAGATTTAGTTAATAGTTGCATTATTCAATTAAGTGAATTAGATTTATAAATTATTCGTTAGTTTACTAAAAGGGTTTATAAGTCTAGATAACATATTATAATTATAGGAGAAATTAAAAAAAATGAACCAAATAATACCAAAAGCATTGTTCTATGCATATGAAAAACATAAGAAAGATAAAAGAAAAGGTACAACCATTCCATATATAGTTCACCCAGTTGATGTTGCTTCTATTTTGATTAAAGAAAGAAATCATTCTAAAGTATCTGATGAATTGATAGCTGCTGGTTTACTACATGATGTTGTTGAAGACACTGAGACTTCATTTAAAGATATTGAAAAGGAATTCGGAAAAAAAGTAATGATTCTAGTTAAAGCTGCTTCAGAGCCTGAAAAACATAAAGTGGAGTCTGAAAAGGAGAAAAGAAAAAGTTGGAAAGGAAGGAAAGAGCATACAATTGAACTTATCAAAAAAGAGAAGAGAGATGCTAAACTACTCAGCTGCGCAGATAAGCTTGCCAATATAAGGGACATGATTAATGATAAATTTACTGGTAATGAAAAAGAATTCTGGAAAAGATTCAATACCTCACCTGAAGAGACTAAGTGGTATTATCAAATTATGTGTAAAGCTTATAGATTTGGAGATAATATCAAAGATACTAATACATTCAAAATGTTTGCAAGGGAAGTAAAAACATTAACAGGTGAAAAGCCTATGAAAAAAGAAAGAAGAACAAAAGAAGACAAAAGACAAGAAGAATTAGATATAAAAGATTATACTGAAATGTCTTATCAGAATAGTTAATAAGAAAAGAAAATGACAAATAAGAAAAAATTAACAAAATCAAGGAAAGAATATATGGATGAATGGGATAAAATTGAAAAAAAAGTTATGGATGAAATAGATGAAGTAACAGAAAAAAAAGCATTTAAATCTGATTCTTTTTTAACTAAAGTGATGAATAAACAAGAAGATGAACTTTTAGGTTATAATGGTTGTAGCATGGAAAAAAGTTCTATTAAGTTTGTAAGATAAAATTAAAATAACAATAATATTTAAATAAATTAAGAAAATAGATATTTTAATGGAAGATGAAGGTTTTTTTAAAGGAATATTAAAAACATATCTAATCTTATTTGTTATAAATGTTGTAATAGCTTTTATTCTTTTTCAATTTTCTCCAGAATCCATACCTACATCCTCTGATGGTTTTGAATTCGGAGATTATGAAAATAGTACAAGAATTTTTTTCTTTCCTTTATTTCAAATAATGTTTTTATTTATAGGATTAATACTCTATTATATGGCTCCTTTAATGAATACTCTTTTGTTTTTTTTCCGTGGAAAATATATGAAATTTTTTAGTTGGATGTTTGGAACAGAGGTTAATGAAGAAAACTTTACATATTTTATTAAAAAATATACTAAAGCATTGATTCTAACCGTATCTATAGCTGTTATTCTTAGCTACATCCCATTATTAGCATTTATATTTGAATTAGAATCTATAATGTTCTTATTTTTAATTTATTTTATTGTTCTTATTATAGGTGGGATAGCTTCCATAGTCTACTTTTGTAGAAAATTGAATCAAACTTATTAAATTTTAAAGAATACAATAATACTTAATAAGAGTATAATTTCTTAGCAATCTAAAATGATGTGGAGTTTATATAACAAAGAAAAATTTCTAGAGCCTTTTGTATTTTCTAATAATAAATCCCAATTAGATGTTGTACGAGAAACTATAGAAGCAATTAAAGAAGGGAATAAAATAATCTTTATTAAAGGGGTATGCGGAACAGGCAAAAGTGCAATTGCATTAAATTTAGCCAAAGAATTAGGTAAAACTTCTATTGTTGTTCCTGTTAAACCATTACAAAAACAATATGAAGAAGATTATACTGATAAACTTCATATCATAAAAAATAATAAAGAAAAATTAAATATTTCTATTATTGATGGAAGGGGTAATCATAATTGTGTGTTTGAGGGGGATTGTAATGCAGATAATAAATTTTTACCTTGTGATATTGAGATTAAAAAAGAAAATATGGATTTGATTAGAGGTTATATTAACCAAAATCCTTCAGTTAAACTAAAAGATTTTGAGGATGTAGAGGATGTAAGAAGAAAATCAATAGCTCCTGCCTGTCCTTATTGGTCTCCAATTATATGTAAGGATTGGTTTGGAGGAAAGTATGATTTGGAAGATTCTGAAGAGTTACACTATAAAGGGTTGAATGATAAAACTTTTACTTATTACAAAAGAAAAGAAGGTTGTGGATATTATGGGCAATTTATTAGTTATGTTAATTCTGATGTTATAATTTTTAATAGTAAAAAATATGAACTAGAAACTGTTATGGATAGAAAACCTTCAACTGAGGTAGAGATTATAGATGAATGTGATGAATTTTTAGATAATTTATCTAATGAAAAAAATATAAATCTAGATAGGTTATCAAGAAATTTAACTAATATAACAACTGAAGATTTAGAATTAAAAGAATTAACAATAGAGATTAATGATTTAGTAGCTGAAATATTAAGAGATGATAATGTTTTAAATTCTATAAAAACTAAAGAAATATTATTAGTTAAAGATACAAAAATTTTAGAGTTATTAAAATGGATATTAGACAATCCTAAATTAGTAGATCTGACAGAGGATGAAACCTCTAATTATATTCTTAATGTTTATCAGACTGGAAAGATGTTTGAAGATTTTTTTGATGAAACTTATTTAACATTCTATAAAGATGATTATAATAATCTAATTGCTAATTTAATAACAGTTAACTTAGATAAAAAATTAAAAGAATTTTTAGATAAAAATAAAGTATTTGTGATGATGAGTGGAACAGTTCATTCTGATTCTGTTTTAAAAGAGATATTTGGGGTTAGAGAGTTTAAAGTTGTTGAGGCTGAAATAAATCATAGGGGGGGAATAACTAATGTTAGAAGTGGGTTGGAAAAAATATTTGATTATAGATATTTAAATCAAGAAGGTTCAAGAGAAGAGTATTTAAGAGCATTATCTAAATCTGTTGAGATAGCTGAAAAACCTATATTAATCCATGTTAATGCTTTTTTAGACCTGCCAACCGAAGAAGAATGTTACAAATATAATATTCCTAATCTTAAAACAAGAAAAGAATTACAAGATGAACAAGATAAATTTAAGAAAGGAGAATTAGTTCAACAGTTTAAAAATAAAGACATTGATGTTTTGTATTCAACTAAATGTAATAGAGGGGTAGATTTCCCTGGAGATATTTGTAATAGTATAATCTTTACTAAATATCCTAATCCTAACATAAGTTCTTTATTTTGGAGAGTTCTTAAGAAAAGTAATTCAAGACATTTTTGGACTTTATTTGGGGATAAAGCTAAAAGAGAATTTATGCAAAGGATTTATAGAGGGTTGAGATCTGAAGAGGATCATATTAATTTGTTAAGTCCAGATTTAAGAGTTTTTAATTTTTCTAAGTAAATCAACAGTAAGTATTATATATTTTATTGATATTTCTATTATTATTATTGAATAAGGAGGTAGAAAATGATATCTGTGAAAAGCTTTACAACCTTAGATTCTGCACTTTGGGAAACATCTATATTTACAATTACTTTGTTTCTTGTATCTGTTTGGTCAGGTTTTGCAAATTGGGTGATTAATACAAATTGGATGTGGTTCTTAGTTATAGGGATTCTTTTAGGAATCAAACCTCTAATTAAAGTGTTTAAGAATTAATTAATTTTAGAAAGTTGAAGAATATTTTAAGAAGAATCAGTACTACGATGAGGAAATAAAGCTTCCTTTTCTTTCCATTCTTTATTTATTTCTTCACTTGTCTTTATTCTTTCAATAAATTCAATGTAGATTTCCATTCCTTCCATCTCTCTTAATCTTTCAATTATTTGTTCTTTTCCTACTGAGAATTTTGTAAATCTAGTATAATCTTCAAGATGTCTATTAAAACCATAAGAACAAGGATTAAATAGAGGGATAGTTGTACTACCAATACCTCCAAAACTTGTTGGTTTCTCTAAATAAAAAGCATCTTTTTTAGTATGGTCACGATAACTAGCCCATTTAGTTAAATAAGGAGGTTTGTCTTTACTTTCCATAAGAATTAAATCTCCAAGTTGTGCAGCCCTAGTTTGTACAAGTGGTTCAGTCATAGGACATACAAATTCTGGATAATGTCTATCCCTATCTGGATTTAATCTCGTTTTATCAATTACCATATTAATATAAGTATTCCACTATTTATAAAACTTACTATTTGTTATTACTCAATAGCAATTAATTATCCTCAGTCTAAACATTATGGAGATTAAAACGAAAATATATTAAATGTTCTAGTTGTTATAAAATGAAATTTCAAAAAATAAAAAGAATAACAAATAAAAATGAAAATGTTAGAAAAAACCCCAATTAATGCTTCCTGGCTTGGATCTCATGAATATTGTGAGTGGAAGTGGTATCTAGAAAATGTACTAAAAGAGAAAGTTCCAATAACACAATCAATGATTGTTGGAAAAAATATTCATCAAGAAAAAGAAGATAAATTTAAAGAAGTTGCTGTTCCAACTACACCTGAAGAATTTCTAAAATCTAAAGTTTATACAATAACTAAAGAGATGTATCTAAAAGAAGAATTTGATGATTTTATTTTAAAAGGAAAGATAGATGAATTAGGGGTTGATACAAATAATTTATATGTTATTGATGATAAACCAAGAGCAAAACCCTATCTAGGAGTTAAAAGACAGATATGGGCTTATTGTATTTTAATAAAAGAATTTGTAAATAAAAATTATCCTGAACATTCTAATAAAAAAGTTTTAGCAATTTTAAGAGATAGAGATTCTAATGTAGAAATATGGAAGGAAGAGTTTAATGAAGAAAATCTTAATGAAGTTTTTAGTGTAATCAATAGAATGTTGTTATTATTTAAAAAAGAGATTAATCCTGAACATAATAATTATTCATATAAATGTAAGGCTTGTGTTTTACATAAAAAGAATCAATTGTTATCTCATTTGATAAAGGCATAGGTTCTGGATCTGGAAGGAGTATCTCAGAATTTCACATCTTAAAATCTTTAGATTATTGCAAAGATTTGCTAATTAACTATGGTGGGCATAAACAAGCAATAGGGATGAAAATTAGTATTAAAAGAATAGGTAAGTTTAGGAATAAAATAAATGATTATGCAAAGGATAAACTAAAACCATCAGATCTAATTCCTAAGATAAAAGTTGATGCTCTTCTTTCTTTTGAGGATATAAATTTAAATTTAGTTAAAGAAATTGATTCATTAAGCCCTTTTGGTGTGGGGAATCCTTCACCAAAGATATGTTCTCTCAATCTAAAGTTAGAAGATGATCCATTTATTCTAAAAGAGAGGCATATAAAACTTAGATTAGGAAATAATCTAAAAGTTTTAGAATGTATTGGATTTGAGATGATTAGTTTTTTTGATGAAATAATGAAGAACATAGATAAGATTAATATAGTTTATTCTCCAGAAATAAATGTATGGAATGGGGTAGAACAAATAATATTAAATTTAAAAGATATTAAAGGTGGAAAGATTGAAATTTAGATAATCCATTATTACTTTTAAGTGAATTCTACTAAAAAATATAAGTCTATAAATACTTTAAAGACTTCTTACTAAAAAAAGGAGGTTTCTAAGATGCATGAAGTACAAAGAATAGCATTACAAAATATGTTAGAAAATTTAAAAGAAGGAAAAGAGATACATACAGAAACTATGATCTTCGTTTTAGAAGCTGCTCTACAAGAGGAGTTTGAATACGAGGATGTTAAATATAAAGAGTTTGAGATGGAAGATGTATTCAATAGGGTATTAAGAGGAAAAAATTCACTATCTGAAGAAAAAATACATCTAAAGTCTATAAGAAAAGCTGAAAATCATATTAATGTATTAAGAGAAGGGTTAGATGATTTATACAAACAAATTAATTCATTAAATGTTGATTTAGATAGGAAAGAAAGAGTAAAAAGAGCTCTTTCTTAGTTAGAATTAGAAGATCAATGTTAATATGGAAAAATGGAAAAAGATTCATTGTGATCTTTGTAAAAAGATAGCTGGAAAGATACGTCCTGTATGTGAAGGTATCAATGAAATTAGTAAATCTCAAGCTAATATACAATATTTTCATTCTAAAAAGAAGATATATAAAATTCTCTACTTTTGTAGTGTTTTTTGTGCTTTAAAAAAATATTTTGAAATAAATAAAAAAAAATGGGATGAAATCCTACTTGGTTTCCATCTTCCAGATAAATCTAAATTTTATTATACTTTAGAACATAAAAACAATAGAGATATAATAAAAAGAGAAAGTATGATTATTTAATATTAAATATTCTGGATCTTTTAACAATCCCTTTTCTATACAAAAACATTGCGATCATAATACCTAACCCAATACCTGTTATCAGACCGCCAATTGTAAACCAAATGTATTCATTCATTTTTCATCAAGATATCATCAATAAACAGATAGCATCTGCTTTTACTGCTGCTGGAGGTACTTTTGTAGCAAGTAGTGTTATCGCTCCAACTGCCAAACATCCTACATCTGCAAGTTCTCTTGGACCAAGTCCTGATTTAGGGATAGCATATTCTATACTACAATCTACCCCACTCCCCTTACAGAATTCTTTAAATGCATTCTCTTGAGGAGGTCTTTTAGCACCAGGACTGGTCTTAGCATCAATGATTTTTAATTTAGTTATCTCCCCATTTTTTTGAAAAACTTCTAAAAAATCAGGTTCTTTTTTGAAAGTTCGTTCAAAATTTACCCTTATAAAATCCCTAGTACTCTTTCCACCCCTCACAACTGCATCATCACAAACCATAGCAAATAAATCATGAGCAACAGTTTTATGTTTAGCCATTCTTTCGGCTATTTCTATTTTAGTGCCAACCCCATCAAATCCTAAATTCATATAAGTATCATCTGGTAGCCCTCAAACATTCACTGCTCTAAGGCCTGAAAAATCAGAAAAGATTTCAACAACTTCCCCAAGATTTCCTTTTCTATTTTTCCAAGTAAGTTTAGCTGCTTCATAAAGAACTTTTGATGCATCATCACCAAGTTTGATATTTACTCCAGAATTTTCATAATTTGATCTTTCTTGCATTTGTTAAATTTCTTTTTTTATTCTACTATTTCTTTTTACTCTTGCTCTTGTTCAATTTTCTATTTCAGAAAGACGTTCTTCTATAGTCTCTTTAATGCTTAATAAGATCTCCCTATCAGCCCCATCAATTATAATTGAATCACTACACGTTTCTATCTCAACTCTACTTCCACGAGCAATAGATATCCCTTGAGTACAAAATGCTTTATGTGCACTAACACTTGTTTGTGCTATAACATAACCTTCATTTTCATTATTTCCTTCAGATCCATTATAATCATAATTGCGATCTGACTCACCTTTCCTAAGAATTCTATAAACTGGGAAATTAATCTCTAACATTTTTCTTTATTACTATAAATTTTAGAAGAAGTGACAAACTTATAAAACTTTCTAAATTATTTAATTATCCTGTAAATAATCTTCCAGTTACTAATTTTTTAAAGAAATTTTTAACTTTAGATAAAAAATTTGTTTTTTCTTGGATTACTTCTTTAGTTTGATCTTTAACTTCTTCTTTAATCTCTTCTTTTATTTGTTGAGGTTCTTCTTTAATTTCTTCTACTACTTCAACTTCTTCTACTACTTCAATCTCTTCTTGAACTCCACAACCAGAAATATCTTCATTAAAACATGTTCCATCTTCACAATAATCTTTTGTGCATTCTTCATTATCTTCACATTGAGAGGTTTTAATACAAAAAAATTGATGATAGCATTTTTTCTTTTTACAAGTATCTTCTGTAATAGAATCTTTATCATCACAATCTACATCCTCTTTACATTCTGGAATTATAATCAATTTACATTGTTCATTACTACATTCATATCCTGATTTACATCCACAATCTGAACAACAATTATTTTTTTCTACATCATCACATTTATCATCTCCACATATATAGATTGAAGAAGCAGATATATCTGCATAATTAATTTCATCGTCACCAGCATAAAAAATTTCTAAAACTTCTATCTCTAATCCATTAACAATTTTAGTTTCAAATTCATTTAAAATAGCACCTTGGCCATCGACATCTATTTTTATTGAGTTAGGACTAACACCATTTAAAGTTAGATTACTATTACTAACAACCATATTTTCATTTGTCTTTAATTTATCAGCTAAGGATATATTAGCAAGGATTAATATCATTAATATAAGAATTATCCACCTCATTTTATTATGAATATTAACTTATTTTTAATGTTTTCTAAAACAAAAGATTTTTATACTAATCTAATCACAAACTAAAATGGCAGATGAAAAAATACAAATGCCTTCTTCAGGAGGAGGATTAGTAAGATATTTTGAAGATTATAAAAGTAAATTACAATTTAAACCTCATTATGTTATTGCTTTCATACTAATAGTTGTAATAATAGAATTGATTCTTTTTAGGGTTGGTTCCAGATTTTTAAGTTAAAATGTTTCCAAACGTAAATCCAAAACAATTAGAAAAAGCTATGAAAAAGCTTGGAGTAAAACAAGAAGATATAGAAGCTTCTGAAGTTTTAATAAAAACAAAAGATAAAGATTTAGTAATAAGAAACCCAAATGTAGTTAAAGTAAACATGATGGGTCAAGAAACATTTCAAATTACTGGAGATATAGAAGAACAAGAAAAAGAATTGTTCAATGAAGAAGATGTTAAAACTGTAATGGAACAAACTAACTGTTCTAAAGAAGAAGCAATTGAAGCTTTAGAAAAAGAAAAAGATTTGGCTGCAGCAATCTTATCTTTAAATCAATAACATCTGTTGCGATTACATAAGAACCTTTATATACATCATAGACTTGTATATTAACATGGTTTTAGGTTTAGATGAGCGAATTATCTCAAAAGTACTAAACAATACAGCTATTTCTAAGAAGGATAGAGATGTATTAAAGAAGTTAGAAACTCAAGAAAGAGCCAATGGACATTCATTAAAAACCATTGTAAACAAACTTCAAGGTATAGAAAAATTCTATTTGTATCAAAAAAAACCTTTAGATAAAATAACTAAAGAAGATATGATTAATTATGTTGCTTACTTAGAAAAAAAATTTAATAGAGGAACTCCAGATACTTACAAAGCTATAATGAAGATTTTCTATAAATGGTTTTATAGTAATTATATGAGATGGAAACCTTTACATGAAAGAGATTTTCCAGAGTTAGTTGCTTGGATGAAAATAAGAACTAATAATGGTCATAAGAAACTACCAGAAGAATTGTTGACTCAAGAAGACGTTAAAAAGTTAGTTGAGTACACTCATTCATTTAGAAACAAAGCATTAATCATGTTGTTATATGATGGAGCATTAAGAATTTCTGAAGCGTTAGATATTAAATTAAAACATTTAGTCTTTGATGATTATGGTGGTTGTGTAATTGTAGATGGAAAAACTGGAATGAGAAAGTTAAGATTAATAGATTCTATTCCTTATCTGAAAGAATATATCAATAAAGAATATCCATTCAAAGATGATCCAGATAAAAATTTATTTGTAGTTATTGAAGGCATTGGAGTTAAGAAAGATGCTATTGGACATAGATTAGATGATAGAGGAGTGAGAATAGCATTTAATAGAATAAAAGCAAGAGCTGGAATAAAGAAAAAAGTTAATCCTCATTTGTTTAGACATAGTAGATTAACAGAGTTAGCCAAATATTTAACAGAACAAGAATTAAAGATATTTGCTGGATGGACTGCTGGATCTAATATGGCTCAAGTTTATATTCATTTATCTGGAAAAGATGTTGAAGATAAAATATTAGAGCATAATGGATTAAAGAAAACAAAAGATATGCAAGTGAAAGATACATTAAAACCTAAGAGATGTATTGATCCTTCTTGTAATCATTTAAATCCATCTACTAATAAGTTTTGTAGTAAATGTCATAGACCTATTGAGATTAAAGAGATTATGCAAATAGAAGAAGAACAACTAATATTCAATAAAGTAAAAGAAAAAGCAATTCTAGAAAAATTAGATATAAATGAAATATTAGATGAGATTATAGAAACTAAACTAAAAAATAGATAGGAGGCTAAAAAATGGAAATGAAATGTATTTAATTCTATTTTTTACTCTTTCTTTTTTAAATATTTCTGTTTTTTACTAGTAAATTAGGGTAGCTATTTATTAAACTTCTAAACAAAAGATTAGATTATGACTATGACTATGATTACTAGTAAATGGGATGGTTATTTATTAACTATAAAGGAATCTATTATTAATAAGATGAGAAGGAAAAAAAATTGTGTTGTTTGTAAATACGAGTGGAGATCTAAAGTTTCGTCTCCAAGAGAATGTCCAGATTGTAAATCAAGATATTGGAAAAGAAAATGAATCTTAGACCTATTCATATTACAAAAGAAAAAGAGGAAATTTATTCCGAATTGGATCTGAAGATAGCTAAACTTTGGAATGAAAAAATTAAGGGTGTTGAAGAAAATGAACGCAGAAGAACTAAAGAAATTGTTGGGGAAAAGATTTAAGATATTTCTAAAGTCTAGAATCGTTTATCATTGTATTCTTATTTCAGTTGAAGATGATTCTATTTCTATTATAGATAAATTTGATAATAAAGTTTTCATATCCTTAGACGAAATTTCAACTATGTCTTTAATTGGAGGGCAACAACAATGATAAAAGAGGATTATGAATGTAAGGATTGTGGATTCAAATATGATAAGGAAAAATTTGATAGGTGTCCAGCTTGTGTAACTGAATCTAATAAGAAAGAGATCATTGCTATTAACCTTGAAAGTGCACATCAAAAGATAGATAATTTATTTGGAAAAGATAAACCAGTCTATCAAAGTTTAGGGTGTGGTGTTCATAATGGAATTAGATATATAGGGACTACAATTTATGCAAAAGATGAAACTCCTTTTAATGCTATAATAACTAATGGAAGAAAATATTATGTTGGAAATGAAATTACTTCTATATTTGGTTTAAGATATAAGTTTGATTTTGACGAAGAAGTTTTGGATAGTTCAATATCTAATGAGATCATTCAAAAATATCTTAAACATGAATTCAAAAAAGAATCTATTAAAGAGATCTTCTATAAATTAAAAAAGAAAAATGAATCATTAATGGACTATCACGATGAAAGAATTCATGATGTTATTGCATGTGATATAATCTCAGATCATCATCTACCAATATTTAATGCAAAGGGGTTAAGTTATTGGAAAGCTGAAAGAGGAAGTGGAAAAACAAAACAAATAGAATTTTACAAACAAACTACTTTTAATCCATTACAAGTCGCTAATATTTCTGCAGCTTCCCTATTTAGAATTGTAGCTTCAACAAAATGTACTCCATTAGTAGATAACTTAGATAATCTAGCAGAAGAACACTTGAAAGCTTTAAATCAATATATGCAAATTTGTTATAAAAAAGGGGGAAAATATTCAAGAGTTGAAGATGTAAGTAAAGGAAAAAAAAGTAAAACTTTTGATGTATTTTCTAGCTTTAAATTTAATAATGTTAATGGTATTCATGATGTAACATTAAGTAGGTGTAATGGATTTCTTTTAATGAAAACTAATTCGGATAAAGGAAAAACAAAAGTTGAAGAAGAAGATAAATTCTACAAAGATATAAGAGGTCAACTTTATATCTCTGGATTAGAAGATTATCAATTAGTTAAAGAAAGTCATGAAAATCTTGAAGTTGATTTGAATAATAGAGATTTAGAAATCTCTAAACCAATATTAACAATAGCTAAATTAGTTGATGAAAAAACTTATGATAATGTTTTATCTTATATCAAAGATAATTTAAAAAGCAGAAAAATAAAAGATTTGTACGATAAATGGGATTATATTCTACTTAAAATTTTATTAGAAAAGACTAGCACTGAAATAAAATGGATTAAATCAAAAGAATTAGTTGGAGAAATAGGACAGATTCAAGGTTTAAATCCAGAAGATAAAGATTATGCAAAACAAAAACGTAGGATTGCTATTTATATTGGAAAATTCATTAAGAATATTCCTTTATGGGTTAAAAATGGGAGATTAGTTAATGGTGCAACTGAATATCTTTTCAAAAGAGAAGATGTTCTCAATGTTATTAAAATAAAAGAATATGATGATTTATTAGATGCACAAACTACTCTACTTAACTCTACTAACTCTACTAACTCTACTAACTCTACTAA
>CEPX01193082.1_pt1 | contig 18951 bp, 15 predicted proteins | sample 361361 | NCBI WGS metagenome assembly CEPX01 (sample SAMEA2619974, study PRJEB7988) | marine metagenome | biome: marine biome (ENVO:00000447); feature: mesopelagic zone (ENVO:00000213) & marine oxygen minimum zone (ENVO:01000065); material: "saline water (ENVO:00002010), including plankton...
AACAGAACCGATTGGAAATGTAACTTTAAATCATCAGTTAGCTTTTCGGCATTTTTCCTTAACTCTTCAAAATTGTCCCAAGAATTTTCCGGATGAGCAAAATGAAACATCTCTATTTTATTAAATTGATGTCCGCGAATCATTCCTCGTTCTTCTTTACGATAAGATCCGGCTTCGCGACGAAAGCAAGCTGAGTAGGCATAGTACTTTAAAGGTAAATCTTTCTCAACCAAAATTTCATCCCGGTGATAATTACCCAACATCATTTCCGACGTAGCATTTAAGCAAGTACCATCTTGAGTCCAAAAAAGATCATCTTTAAATTTTGGAAGATGTCCTGAAGTGTAGGCTGATTGTTCAGTTAACAAAAATGGTGGAATTAAAAAGGTGTACTTGTTCTTCTGATGGAAATCAATAAAGTAATTTAACAAAGCCCATTCCAGTAAAGCGCCTTGACCTTTATAGACCCAGAAGCCAGTCCCCGACATTTTAGCGCCACGTTCGTAATCAATAATATCGAGCTCAGTGGCCAAATCATAATGATCTTTATTTTTAAAACTAAATTTAGATTTTTTACCAAATGTTTTTAAAACTTTATTTTTTTCTTTACCACCAGCCACCACGTCATCAGCAGTAATGTTTGGTAGTTCCGAAATTAATTTATTAAGTTCTGTTTCAACTCGGTTCACTTTCTCATCAAATTTTTTAATATCAGCACCAACTTTTTTCATCTTTTTAATAATATCAACAGTTGGCTTGGTTTTAGAAAACTTGTTACGCTCACCCCGTAACAGCTCAACTTTTTGCAATAACTCTTTTCGTTTATCGTCAAGCTTAATAATACTGTCCAAATCTAAATCTTTTTTGGCCATTCGCTTTAACAAAGACTTTTGAATAGTCTTTTTATCTTGCCTGATTTTATTGATGTCTAGCATAATTTAAAATTTAATAAAATTTTCAAACTTGTTTTCACCAATTCTTAAAGGTATTGCAAATTCTTTACCAGTACTGGTATCATAGACCGCTGGTTCAATACTGGTTTTTAGACCAAATAAATCTCCGTTTACAAATGAAATGTCTTTTGATCGAATAAGATTGGGGGATATAAAACTCCTAAACTCAAACAATTGATTAACTTCTTGCGAATTAACTTCAATTGAAAAAATGCCATCCGGGGTAGTAAATAAAATAGTGTTGTCATCAAGCCAATACAGACTATGGACGACTCGAGTTTGTTTTAAACAAGAATTTTCTCCATCTAAATTCCGATAAATTTCCGTCTTTTCTTTACTAGAAATATCACTCATGATTATTGCTTGGCCATAATCATTTTTGTATTTAGCAAAAGATCCATACTTAATGCAACCAGGTGTTGCCCTAGATTCATTATCAATATCATCAGGATCAATCCTAGTGGGAGTTGTAATATAAACAGTTTTTGTTATACCTGGATTTACCACTCCAAAAATTTCTCCTTCTACTTCATTATTACCATATGCATAACTACGACTACCTGAACCATATTCATCAAATGTTTGATTAATTAAATCAACAACAAAGCTTGTTTGCCAAGAAACTGGTCCGTCTCCACCTTGGGAAACTACATAAACTTTGTTATTTTTATTATCAACTGCCTTAATCGCAAAGCCAGCATACAAACCAATACCATCACCAATGGCCAGACTTAGGTGTTCTTCGGTCAGCCGATCAATCATTTCTAATTTTCCACCTTGGGCTGACTCACTGGTAGGTGGATTATCTGCCGTTATAAAATATAGATTGTTCATATCAGCTGAAAATTTAATATCAAGTATCCGTCGATCTTGGTTAACGGTTGTAACGCTGATGAGATTTTGTGACAGCAAATCTAAAATAACTAACTCTGTTTGGTCCTTTATCATCGGAATCATTCCTTGTTGAGCTGATTGATCTAATACTCTATAAGGTCCAACAACTTCCGTTATCTTAATATCATCTTCATTTAATACTGGGTTTAAGTGATAAAATGTATACTTTCGATTATAGTAATTAAATCCAGTTCCGGTGTCATCGGTCATTTCTGATCTATAATAATAGAACGGTGCAACACTTTTGACGATATTATCTAAATCATCAATGTTACTAAAATCATTTTCAATAACATCATCTGAGTCAATATTTGTTAAATCAGAAACTTCGGTTTGTCCTACTTCAGCCGGTTCGATATAATTAAATACCAAAACAGTTGCACCAGCACTAACAATAGCGACAATGATAGCTACTAAAATATAAGATACTATTTTATTCATAATCTATAACTTTTTTAACTGTGAAGATTTATAAAAACGTGATTTATAAGCTTTAAGTCGTACCAGTTTAATTTGAGGAAAGTCTGATTCTAATAGATTTACGAAGGCTTTTTGATCATAACCTAAACAAACAACATTTGGTTTAAGTCTTCTAACTACTTTCATCTGATCCACTTTATCACCTAAGACTGCTTGATTTACTATTTTTAATTCTGCCACTAACTGCTGCCGGTCTTTTTCCGAATTCATGGGCAATTTTTTTTTGATTTTTTTAGCTGTAGTATCTCTAGCAACAACCACCGTTAACTTATCACCGTATTTCTTGGCTTGTTTAAAAAAATTCAAATGCCCGGGATGAATAAAATCAAATGTACCAAATACCATTACCTGTTTCATGACAATGTCTAAGGCTAATTATCAAGCTTAGTAACTTTTCTGATCTTGGGGTTACCAATAACATACAAAAAGACAAGGCTAATTACTGAGGCCGTAATAGCTGCCGTATAGTAACCAAGGCCGACCGCCATGCCAACCGCTGCTACCATCCAAATTGTGGCGGCCGTGGTAATGTTGTGAATTTCTTTACGATCATGAATAATAACACCGGCCCCTAGAAAGCCAATGCCAGTAACTATCCCAGCGGCAATTCTGGCTGGATCAAAATCAAAAGAAAGCGATACGATCATGATCAGGGCTGAGCCTAGACCAACTAAAACATTAGTTCGTAGGCCAGCTTCCTTGTGTTTTTGTTCTCGCTCCAGACCGAACAAAGTGCATAAAATTGTTGCCACCACCAGTCTAATTATAATTTCACTAACTGTTAACATATTTTATTTCTCCGGACGTAGTAAAGGAAACAGTACCACGTCACGTAAATTATCTTGCTTTGTTAATAAAGTAATTATTCGGTCAATTCCCATACCCCAGCCTGACATTGGTGGTGCCCCGTGTTCTAAAGCTTTAACGTACTCATCATCTTTGCCATGAGCTTCGGAATCACCTTTTCTCTTTGCTCTAACTTGATGAAAAAAACGCTGGGCTTGATCAACTGGATCAATCAACTCTGAATATGCATTAACAATTTCCCAGCCATTAACCACCAACTGAAAACGATCAACAATATCTGGATTGTCATCATTACGTCTAGCTAAAGGTGAAACATCAATTGGGTGAGAAGTTAAAAAAGTTGGTTGGATAATTTTGTCTTGCGATACCGTTTTGTATAAAGCATCTATGAGATTGCCTCGTTCAAGTTTATTGATGTCATCAATCTTTATTTTTTTCTTAGTAATTTGCTTTCTTAGTTCATCAACCGATTTAATCTTATCGATATCGATACCGCAATCTTTTTTAATAACTTTAGCAAAACTAACCTTAGGCCAAGGTGGCTTGAAATCTACTTTATGTAATTTACCTTGACGATCCATAATTTCTACTTTGAGGGTACCCAGAAGTTTTTTTAATAAATACTCAAACATTTGTTCAGTAAACTTCATGTTGTCTTCAAAATTCCAATAGGCTGTATAATGTTCGGCAATGGTAAAATCTTGTAAGTGGGACGGGTCCATCCCCTCATTTCTAAACGCCCGTCCAATCTCAAACACTCTTTCAAATCCGCCGACAATACTTTCTTTCAGATATGTCTCCGGAGCAATTCTTAAAAATACATCAATGTCTAAAGCATTATGACGAGTGTTAAATGGTTTAGCCAGTGCCCCCGAAGCAGTATTTGTTAGTATTGGCGTTTCTACTTCAATAAAATTTTGAGCCCAATAGAACTCTCTTAAAGATTTAATAAATTGGCTGCGAAATAAAAAACGATCAAATGTTTCTTGATTAGATGTTAAATCTAAATACCTTTGACGATAGATAGATTCCTGATCTTTTAAACCATGAAACTTTTCTGGCAACGGCCGTAGCGCTTTTGATAGTAAAGTATATTTTTTAACTAAAATTGAAAGTTCACCTTTTTTAGTTTTGAACACTTCCCCTTCAATGCCAATAAAATCAGCCGGGTCAAAAATCTTTAAAAATTTCTTTAAATCTAGGTCATTTTTTTTTAAGACAATCTGCATTTTACTCGAACTGTCTTGGATATGGCAAAATGCGATTTTACCCATTTCCCGAATGGTTAATAATCTCCCAGCGGTTTTTACTTTTTTACCCACCTTTAATTTTAAAACTTCAGCAACTGACTGAAGTTTTTCAAATTTTTCCGGGTAAGGGTTAATCTTCTGCTCTCTGATTTTCTTTAGTTTGTCTAACCGAGTATTATACTCGTCTTTCAAAGGTTTTGGCAAAATTTTTGACATAAAGTTAATAGTAATATTTTACTAAAAAAATGGGTTTTAGTCAAAGAAAAAATACCGCTATTTACGGTATAAATTTGTCAGTAAATTTTACTAGGTTATCTCTAAAATCTCACAGTCCATGTCACCATTAGGAACCTGGACAACCACCTTCTCGCCCTTTTGATGTCCTAAAAAAGCTCGACCAATTGGTGATTCATTGGATATTAAGCCTTGGGTCGGGTCAGCCTCATTAGAGCCGACAATGGTGTATTTAAACTCTTTATCACCACACAGTGCTCTGATAGTACAGCCAACTGTTACGAAATCCTTATTACCTTTATTATCAATAATTTCTGACCGACTGGTAAGGTTTTCCAACTCAGTAATCCGCCCAGCAATAAAACCCTGCTCGTCTTTGGCATCTTGGTACTCGGCGTTTTCTGAAAGATCACCCAATTCTTTGGCTCGAGCAATACGTTCAATAACTTCTGGCATCTTATTCTTTTTCAAATCTTCCATTTCTTCTTTCAATTTTTTTAGCCCATCCTTTGTAATATAATTTACACCCATAAGTTTAATTTTGACTTATAAAAAAATAGCGGGAATGTTAAGTTTAAATCGCTAAAGTTTATTTATATATTAAATATTTTATTGGTAGTAGTTATCCACAATCTAAATTTATTTCAATCATTATAGCCTAAGCAAAATATGTCGTCAATAGTAAAAAAACCCTTGTCTCTCACAGGTTGAAAAAACAAGGGCTGGCTTTTTAAAAGCCGGATAATTGCATCCAGGTAGCGTAAATTTCTTCGGCCGTTCGGCCCAGGTTAGAGATTCTAATCTCATCAAGGGCACCATCATAGAAGAAATAATCTACATTCTCCCAAACGCATTTACCAAAGTACAATGGGCAAGAACTTTTGGTGATAACATTGACCGTTGGATCAGAGTTGTCCAACTGACCGTTAATGTAAATCTGACGGCCGACTGAATTCTGAACTACAACCACGTAGTACCACTGACCAACCATCAGCTGACGATTACTAATTAAAGCAGTCATTGGCGTGCTTGGATTGCTGGTGGTTTCCCAGCGTATCCTACCAGCTGACTCACCGGTACCCAAGGCAACCACGTAAGAACGATTGTTCCTGTCAGCTTTACTAAATATGAACTGGGTATCAGTCGTATTGTTTGGCTTAAGCCAAAACTCAATTGTAATTTCTGATGGCATTAATTCATCATCAGTCGGCACCATTAAAAACTGGGTAACTCCATCCAGGTCAATGGCACCATCAGCCAGCTGATTAAAGCCAGATATCGACATAGATGAACCAAAGGCCAGCAAATCAAGTTCGGGCTTGCCACCATAATTGACCAATTTTTGTTCAGTTCCGGTCTGACCATTGAGAGGCCAAAGACCAACAGTAGAGTAATCACTTTCCAGATTGAAGATTAACTCAGAAACGGGTTGGCTAATTTCTGTTGGCAAACCAGCTACTAGCAAGTCGTGATAAATATTTACGTCGCTAGCAGACATTGAACCGGCGGAAATAACCAGTTCATCAATTTCTCCCTGAAACAGAAAATAATCAACACCATCAAAGATTTGCTTACCAACCAGCAATGGAGCCGTGCTGTTAGGCACAACATTACCGACAGCATCACTATTATCCAGCTGACCATCCAGGTAGATAAAGCGACCTAAAGCACTTTGCACTACCACCAAGTGATACCAGCGTTTTGTCATGATAATGGTCTGTGACATCAAATAAGTTAGTGGGCTAGCCGGTTGGCTAGTCGTTCCCCACATTACCTTACCCTTATCACTGCCCACTCCACAGATGCTCAAATCATAGGAGCGATCACCATTTTCCAGCTTGGACAAAAGTGTCATAGTGCTGTTCAGTCTAGGAAACTGAAACCAAAGACTGATAGTCAATTCACTGGTGGTTAACTGATCATCGTCATTGATCAGTAAATAGCTTTCACCGTTAAACTGATAAGCTCCATCATCCTGGCCAGTAAAACCCGGGGCTGAGCCAACAGCACCGACTTCCATTAAATCGCCCAATGAGCTTTCTTGAACATTACGACGTTTTTCAACTGAGCCAACTAAACCATCCATATACCAATCACCAAGCAAATTTTCCTGCCAGTTGAGCCAAAATAGCTCTTCGGCGGTGACAGCACTATCAAGGATGGCAAAAACGGCTTCAGCGATGTTATTGTCCTCACTCGGTTCACTAATAATACTGTCGGCATCAGCCACCACGGTAATTACATAATCACCAGCTGGCAATGCCATCAGATAAAACTGCTCTTGCCAACTTCCGTTAGCGACCAATTCCGGCAACAAGACAGAAACAATTAGCTCTAGGCTGCCGGTTGACAATTCTTCAAGCCAAACTTCCATCCGGCTAACCAGACTACTGCGGTTGGCTAGGTTGCTGATACTTGGTGCTAAGACCACTTCCTCTCCTGGAACAAAAACGCCCAGGTTAAACGGAATGTCAGCCACCAAGTCAGTAAATGGCTTCAATTGAATCTGATGGATACCACTATCACTGACCTTGGAATAACTGCCGAAGCTGCCAGTATACTCAACGTACAGAGCAAAAGCCACTTCAACACTATTCTCATACCAATCTTCAGTAGTGAAAGGTATTGCCACCTCAACATAACCTTTAGCCGGTATGACAATTCCGCTCAGGTCGAACTGACCAGGCACCAGCCAAGAATTGCCGCTGACAAGCGTTTGGTAGGACGGGTTAGCCAAGCCTTGTTGAAAACCATTTTCCAAGCGGAAAATGGCAGTGTGGCTTTCGCCAGGACCAGCATAAACTACACCAACTGGTACAATGGTAAAGTTCTCGCCAATAAAAATGGTTTTTGTTTGACTACGGCCGATTAACACGGCTTGATTATCAAACACCTCAACGTAAATATTGTAAGAACCATTGGCCAAATTACTGATCCAGTACCCTTCTCCAGGACTGGCCACGTATCGTTGTCCATTGACCACAATCTCAACAAAGCTGGCGTTGGGCAAATCAGGTAACAGAAATTCAATCTGATTGTTCCTGACCCAATGTGCGAAATCAACAACTTCTACTTCTGGCAATTCCTCCGCCGGAGTAGTGACTGAAACTTCTGCTGCTTCTGCCAAGACATTAGCGTTGCCATCAACGGCCACCACTTTGAAAACATAAGTGGTGCTAGGAGACAGTCCATAGACAGTAAGCTCAAAATTAGCCATATCAGCGATATACTGTCCATCCTGGTAGACTTCATAATGTTCTGCACTAATGTCATTATTGGTGACAAAAGCACTTTCTGGCGATAAGGCCCAAGCTTCGATCAACAGTTCGTCACTTTGTCCAGGTATCAATGCAATGGTGAAATCAGCACCTCCGCGACCATCAGGTATACCCAAAGCAACAACACCGTTCTCCGGCCGCCAAATCAAAAACTTATTGTCGACCATGAAATCTTGACGAAGATAAGTCACCTTGGCTTTATCCTCATTAAAACTACCATTCTCGTACGGATAGTGGGCCCAGGGATACTCATTGGAAATTGGTGCATTTAATTCCTTGGGTCCATCTACGTCAGACATGTAATACCATCTAAACCCATCTTTGATCAAAAAAGCTTGCCCTAAGACTGAGTTGTAGATAATCGCCGAGTAAAATCCAGTTTCTGAATTATAGAAATCCTGAATTTCTACGTAGGTTGAACCATCTTGACTGTACCAACGGTGAACATAGAAACCTCCACCATTATCAAACGGATCACCAATCAGACTCGAGAATTGATTTGCTACTTCAGTAATTTCCTGATGAAACGTTCCGTCTTCCCAGTAACCAGTAATGAGCGACGTCTGCCCATTATTACCTGACTCATACACATGTCCACGTACTAAACCAGCGATGAATTCATTCGAATTAAATTCTCTAAATGAACCACCAGCTGTCACATCTCTAGCCCATATTCTTTCAGCGATGACAGATACACTTTGACCTGCATCTTGTGAAGGATCGCCCTCGTGTAAACCATAGTGAATATGATCTCCACTACAATTACCAGTACAACCTTCAATTCCGATGACCTGCCCTTGATCAACCCATTGACCATTCTGAATACTAAAACTTTTCAGATGTGATCCTGGGATGACAAAAAGCCCATTACCGACATCAATATTCACATGATTACCAAAACCATCAGGACCATTGCTGTAGTGAATATAAGCTATACCACTGATAGACGCTACGACTACATGATCTTGATCATTTGGTGTGTCAAAATCTAAATCATAACGAGTCGTGACACCATTATGGCTATAAATTTCACCAGGTCCTTGAGTACATAAATATTGTACCCCCGCAGGGAATGGCAACTGCAGTAAGGGCTGTTCAGTAAAGGCTGATCCACTAATTACTAAGAGAAATACTGCCACCACTTGTAACTTTCTCATGACTAACCTCCTATTTAGTTTAGATTGTCAATGAACACTTCACATCATAAAAAAACTCTCCGTACTTAGAGAGCTTTTCTAAAAACAACATAATGTCTTCTTAGAGAAGCTCTCTAAGTGCACTATGTTGATTGAGATAATTTATTAGCTAAAGAAGAAAATTAAAGTTAGATATAATTGATTCTAAAATTTTATGATCTGCTTCATTACTAATTAATAATTCTAGTCTATTACAATTTTTTAAATCATCTTCACATATATCCCAATTTTTAATTTCTATTGTAAAATTATATAATATTAAAGTTTTTCCTTCTAACAATGACCATTCTCTTAAATTAACTGGCTTGTTGTCAATTGATTCAACATTCTTGATTGGTACTGTAGATGGTAAACCATGATTAAAATTACCTTTAGGTAAGATTGATAAACTGGATTGTTCATTTGTAATAAAAAACCCCTTTGAGTAATTAAATCGCTCACTAAATGACCATCCATCTGGATATTTTATTTCAAATCCAAATTCCTCATTAGTGTAAGTCTGCCAATCTGCAGTATTAATCACATTTGTATTGTCTACTGATTTTTTGACACAACCAAAAAGCCCTAATCCAAAAATCATGGTTAAAATTACAAAAGCAAATTGTTTTTTTCCAAACTTAATCATAGCTCGACTAAATAAAAATAAACGCCATCGGCGCTACATTGATTTGTATATTCATCTACTAACATTTTACCACTTATAAAAATAACGTCAATACACAAAAGTGGATAAATTGTGATCTAGTTAATTTTTTCTAAAGTTTTATTTAAAGTATTATATTTATGATGTTTCTTTTGATTATCTATGTATTTTCTTACTATGGTAAAATCTTTTTCCGATAGGCTAAAAACACCATACCCTTTCTGCCAAAAAAAATTTTGATTATTTTGTGAAATATTTATATAGCGTGACGAGCTTCCTTTAATTCTATTGACAAATTCAGAAATGCTAACCTTCGGAGGTATATGACGTAATAAATGGACATGATCATCTATATTGTTAAATGTAAAACTCTTACCATGACACTCAATTATTTTTTTTTGGAATGTAATTTTTTATTAATTTTTCAATTGGATCAGTAATTAAAGGTTCTCTATTCTTAGTAGACCAAATAATATGATAATATAATTTATGAAAAACATTTGACATATCTTTATTATCGCCCGGGCATTCATGCCCGGGCTGAGATTTTACAAATGTCCCTAAAGGGACATAATTTTTAAATTTAGCACTCCCTTATCTTACTACGCTCTAATTTTATCTTTAAACCAAGGAAGAGAATATTACAGCCCTGCCCTTCAGGGCTGGGCTAATTCAGGGCTGGGCTAATTCAGGGCTGGGCTAATTAAAATATATTGGCTAATTAAAATGCATCCTACTGATTTAAAAATAAAAAAAGTGCCTAAGGCACTATGTTGATCCTGTCACTTGATATTTAGCTAAAGACTTTATTCATCTGTAAACATTTTACCATTTCTGAAAACCATGTCAATAAATTACCTATTCTCCGCCCACCAATTTACGATGTCACGAACCACTGGTAAGGCAGTGGTAGTGCCACCTATTCCCTCTTCCACTAAAACAGTCACCACGATCTGTGGATCGTCATAAGGGGCAAAGGCGGTTAACCAAGCATGAGGTTCTTTAGTACTGGACCATTGAGCCGTACCGGTTTTGGCGGCCACGGTAATTGGTAAACCAAAAAGTCCTTGAGCTGAGCCCGAGAGCACCGCCTGACGCAAACCACGGTTAACCGTAGAAATATTTTCTGGTCTGATAAAATTCTGATCGATAATTTGAGGATCTATTTCAGTGACCACATTATTATCTTTGTCTAAAATTTCTTTAACCAGATATGGTTTATATAATATTCCATCGTTAGCAAAGGCCGAAGTCCATACTGCCATCTGTAACGGGGTGACTAAAATATCACCCTGACCAATAGCTAGATGATAGGTGTCCCCGATATACCAACTTTCTTGTTTAACACTTTCCTTCCAGGCAATGGTTGGCAAAAATCCAGACGCTTCTCCTGGCAAATCAATACCTAGTGGCTCATTTAAATTAAACTTTTCGGCATAGCGTTTAATATTAGCCACCCCTAGGCCATCAAACTCCTCTTCTAGCCCACCACCAATAATGTAAAAATAGGTGTTGACCGATTCGGCTAAAGCCTTAACCACATTAGTCCAACCATGTCCCCCCGCTTTCCAATCAGGAAAAAACCAACTTTTAATACCTAGGCCACCAGTACTTAAAAAACTTTTAGCTGGCGTCACAATATTTTCTTCTAAAGCCGCTGCCGCCACAATCATTTTAAAAGTTGAACCTGAGGGATACTCGCCACTGATAGCACGACTAAACAACGGCTGATTAGGATCATTAATCAATTCGGAAAATTCATCACCAGATATTCCTCGGCTGAACAAGTTGTTGTCAAACGACGGCCAGTTAACCATTGCTAGAACTTCTCCGGAATTTGGATTCATCACAATAGCCACACCACGTTTTTTGTCATAAGCGCCAATGCTTCGACGCAAGCTAAGCTCAGCCTGCTTTTGCAGTTCCGCATCAATAGTTAAAACAAGGTTTTTCCCAGCAATTGGCTTTTCTTGAGCGATAACTTCTTTAGCTTCACCGGTAGCATCAACTTCAACCTGTTCACGTCCATTTACCCCTTTTAAAACATTCTCGTAGGAAAACTCAATGCCCGCTTTGCCAATATTGTCATTAAATGAGTAGCCCTGACTAAGATAACTTTCTAACTTATCCTCATTCAGTTTGCCTAGATAACCTAGAATATGAGAAAAGCTGGGATTATCTCCACTGGGTAAATAAAATCGAGTGTTATCGGTTTTTAAAATAACACCAGAATAATTTCCCGTCACTATTTCAGTTAAGATGGCTTGATCTTGGGTTAAGACATCACCAACAATAACTGGTTGATAAGAATAAGGCGATTGACTTTCCATTAATTCTGTTATTTCCTCAGTTGAGATCAAAGAAATCTTTGATAACTCTTCAGCAATTTCTAATCTTTTCTGGGCATCACTGGACAAATCAACTGGTACAAAAGCCAAGAAAAAACCAGGAACATTTTTTACCAATAAATTCTGATGACGATCATAGATAACCCCCCGAGCCGCTTTAATATCCCTGACTCTGACGCGATTACCCTCGGCAATGGCACTAAAATGGTCCCCCATAACAATTTGTAAAAAAGCTGTTCTTATCACCAAAACTAGAATACCGGCTAGTAAAACCGCCAACCAAATATTAATCACCTTGTTATTTAATAATAACCCTAAAGAGTTGTCTCTAATATTTGATTTAGTGTCGGAAAAAGACTCAACCTCGTGCCACTTACCTTTTAATTTTGAACGGCCTGAATAATTACCAAATCGTTGGTTATCATTAATGGCAAATGGATTAGAGCCAGCTCTAGGCCTCATAAAAAGGGTGGGATAAAAATATATTTCTTAATCGTCCAGTTGAAATATGATAAGTAAAGAAGATAATTGTCAAAATAATTAAATTTAGAAATGGTTGCCAGAAAAAGTATGTCCAAAAATTAAAATTAATAGATATAGCATCAAAGCCAATAATGATAGTCAACAAGTTAAGCAGTACAATCAAAAAATTATAACTAATGGTACCAATAAACCCAAGAATCAGCAGTGAATAGAATGATCGATTGGTAAAAAAATTATTGAACAGTAAATTTAATAAAATTACAGTTAACATTAAACTGACGGTGACAACCCCAAAAGCTAAATTACTGTATAATTCTAAAAAAATTCCGCCACCTAAACCCCACCACAGACCACGCTGATAGCTTAAAATTACGGTTACAAAAATAACTAAACTTAAAATTAAATTTAAACCATTAACTGGAAAAAGCCAGGTAGTTAAAAAACTGATCTGAATAATACCCAAAATAATTATTAATAAAATGTTGAGCAGAATGCTAATCATCGATTTGGCTGGTCAAAATTATAACCTGAGTTAAATTATCAATTTTAATAAGTGACTTAACCCGAGCCGTTTTGAATAAACTGTTTGGCTCAGTAATGACTTGGTTGACTTCACCAATGACTAGCCCCTGAGGAATAGTTTGTTCCAGACCAGAAGTTATAATAACGTCACCGGCTTTGACTTCATCTTCTTGAGGTAACAGTTCCATTTTCAAACTTAAACCATGTTCGCCGATAACAATCCCCTTAGAGTTTGTTTCATTTTGTACCAAAGCAGCGATCCGACTGTCCGAGTCATTAACCAAGATAGCTTCAGAACTGTTTCGTTTAACATTAGAAACTTTGCCAACCATGATACCGTTGGCAGTAATTAGCGGAGAATCAACAGTTACCCCACTACTACTGCCACGATTTAAAATAATGGATTGATGAGAAGGCTCGGGATTTTTACCAATAATTTTTGCGGTTACTCCTTCAAGACCAGAACTGGCAAGATAATCTTGCAAAGCGGACAACTCCACACTATCAGAAATTTTTATTTTAAGCTGAGAATTTTCAACTTTTAAATCTGTTATTTGTTGCTCTAAATCTTGATAGGATTGGACTAAATCTTTATTAACAAAGTAATTAGTATAAAAACTGTTAATCTTAATACCAACGCCATAAATTCGGTGTTGGATCGGCGAAAATATTCTGACCACAATATTTTCTATTGGCCTTAAAATTCCCACGTAATGCAAAAAAATTAGCAGAATTACAACTGCTAACAAACCTACTGAAAGTCTACTTTTTCTAAAAAATTTTAACATAATAAATCAAATTATTTGATTTATTAAAATTAACGAGATCCTTTTTCTTCTTTAGTTGATGAGGGTACGGCCACTTCTTGCAGTAAATTATCATCTTCTAAAATCAAGCCCATACCACGAACTGAACAAGTCAAAGAGTCTTCAATAACTTTAATCGGAATTTTAGTTGCCTTAGCAATAATTTTATCAAGACCAGTAAGCATAGCGCCACCACCAGCCAAAATCATGCCCCGTTGATAAATATCAGCCACTAATTCTGGTGGAGTAATCTCGAGTGTGCTTTTGATGCCTTCAATAATCGTGGTGATTGATCGATTAAATGCTTGAGTTACCTGATCACTGTTAATTACTACTTCTTTAGGTAACCCTGTCATCAAATCACGTCCACGCATTTTAATTTCAATGGTTTCGTGGGAGTCTAAAATTCGACCAGATCTTATCTTGATATCTTCGGCTACTCGCTCACCTATTAATAAATTAAATTCACTGTGAGCAAATTGAATTATATCTTGATTAATTTTATTACCGGCCGTACGTAGTGACTTCCAGGCCACCACTCCAGACAGAGAAATGACGGCAATCTCGGTTACTCCGCCACCAAGGTCAACCACCATGTTACCTGAGGGATCTTGAATTGGTAATCTGGCACCAATCGCCGTAGCAATAACATTTTCGACTAAATAAACTTCCCTGGCTCCGGCCGACAATACCACATCTTCAACTGCCTTTTTTTCTACTTCGGTCACGTCCAAGGGAACACCAATTATTATTCGTGGACGAGGCGACAGACCAAAACTTTCTTGTGAAATCCGATCAATAAAATACTTTAACATCTTTTCGGTCACTTCAAAATCATAAATGATAGCATCGACTAAGGGTCGAGAAATTGTAATGTGTGGTGGAGTCTTTCCCACCATTTTTTGAGCTTCTTCACCAACGGCTAAAATTTGATCATTACGATTGTTCAGAGCCACGATCGATGACTCATTAACAACAATACCACGATCTTTAACGTAAATTAAAGTATTCGAGGTGCCTAAGTCAATCGCCACATCACGGGAGAATTTTTTGAATAAATTATTGAACATTTCTTCTTTAAAGTTTTTTCAAAACTTGCTCCAAGCTAAGGAGCTCTGCTTTTTTCTCCCCCCGAGGTTTAAATTCAATTTTATTTTGAGTTTTTTGAGAAACTACTAACCGGTAAGGAATGCCTATTAAATCGGCTTCAGCAAACTTAGCACCAGCCGAAATATCACGATCATCGTATAAAACTTCAACTCCCGCCTTGGTTAGTTGCTGATAAATTTTATCAGCTTTTAGGTTTTCTTTCAAGGATACTAGGTGAACCTGGAAAGGAGCAATGCTGGTTGGCCAAATAATACCAGTTTTATCATTTGAAGACTCAACAACTGTTGCCATTAAACGACCAACACCAATGCCATAGCAACCCATCATAATTGGTTTTGCTTTACCTTTTTGGTCAACAAAATTAGCTTTCATTTTATGACTATAGATATCATCTAATTTAAAAATATGACCAGCCTCGATACCCTTTTTTGTTTCAAGATTTGTTTTACATTCTGGACAGTCCTTTTGCTTATCAAATACTTCCACATTACCAGCCCAACCACATTCCCGACAAACTAATATATTATCTTCGCCGGAATCAGCGATCACCATAAATTCATGACACTCATTGCCGCCAATCGATCCTGAGCTTGCTTCCACCATCACTGATTCTACACCACAACGTTGATAAATATTTTTATAGGCTTGAGTAACTTTTTTATAAAAAGCTGCTAAGTCTTTAGCGTCGGTATGAAAACTGTATAAATCTTTCATCACAAATTCACGAACTCTTAACAGTCCGCCGGTGGCGCGCATTTCATTACGAAACTTATTTTGAATCTGGTATAAAGAAAAAGGTAAATCCTTGTAAGAATTAATCCGTCGCCTGATTAAATCAGTAATCACTTCTTCATGAGTCGGTCCTAGCCCTAACTCTTTACCATGACGATCTTTAACCACAAATAACGGCGGGTCAATTGTTTTCCAACGACCAGTTTCGGTCCATAAACTCTTTGGTATTAAGGTTGGCATGATGAACTCTTGAGCACCTAAAGAATTCATCTCTTCGCGAATAATATTTTCAATTTTTTTATGAACCCGAAAACCCAAAGGCAACAGTGTGTAAACCCCAGCCGCTAACTGATCGATAAAATCAGCCCTTAGTAAAAGCTGATGGGATATGGTTACCGCATCTTTTGGTAAATTTTTTAAAGTTTTAGCAAAAAGTTTAGATTGCTTCATAATTTTTATTAACCACGGAGTCTTTCCCAAAAACCTTTTTTATCAGATTGGTCTGGCGCGCCTTGAGCCTGATTATCCATTTGATTTTTAACCAAGCCTTCTAGCTTCGCTCCTTCTTCTGCTACTTGCCCACCATCATACTCCGCATTATGGGCATGAGCCCCGGCATAGCTGGGCTTTTTTTGATCTAAATGTAAATTAATTGAGGTTTTATTATCTTTATCTTGTTCAACATAAGCATGAAAACGAGGATAAAAGTCTCTTGATAATCTTTTGACATAACTGGTTTGGCCCGTGTTAGGATCATTAAATTCAGCATAACCGGCTCGACGCATAAAGGTTCGTAAATTCTCCTTAAACTCAAACGGTAGTGCTATTTTCATACTACAACAGACCTGATATCTTGTCCCAAAAACCTAAAAAGCCGTTGGTAATTCTGGATATATCTCTAAATGTCACAACTAACACCAGAAGCATCAGTAAGGCAAAACCAATATTATGAGCCGCTGTTTCGATTTTCGGTTTAATCGATTTTCCACGAACTTTCTCGATCAATAAAAACATCACCCGGCCACCATCCAAAGCAGGAATTGGCAAATAATTAATGACCGCAATAATTACCGAAAGCACTGCGGTAAACTGAATTAGATACAAAAATCCTAATTGTAAGGCATCACCAACTAACGAAGCAATACCAACTGGTCCATAGACTTCACCAATTAATTCCTGAGAAATTAATAAACTTTTTATCACCAGATAAAAACCTAGGAATATATTACCAACTAATTTTAAAGTTTCCCAAACTCCAAAAGCTGGAGCTAGATACCAAGGATAAGAAACAATACCTATTTCAATTAAGGCCACGCCCATGCCACCACGTTCAGTTTCCTCCAAAATTTCCGGTATCACTGTTGTCTCAATAATGGCCTCATCACGTTTAATTTGTAAACTAACCTCCTGACCAACTTTGGAATCAAAATAGTTCTGAAAGTCGGTAATTTTGGTCAGCACTTGACCATCAACTTGCACAATGGCATCAGCTACTTCAATACCGGCCGTTGCTGCTGGGGAGTCTGGTAGCACTTCCATGATTCTGATATTAACGTCACTAACTCTAGCCACGGCTGGAATATTATCCTCGTCAATTGCTTGAGGTGAACCAATGGTTAAACCAATAGTTAGCAGTACGGCGGCTAAAATAATATTCATGCTAACACCAGCCGAAAGAATCCAAATACGTTGCCAGATACTTTTATTACCAAAACTGTCAGGATCATTGGCATCACCACCCTCTTCACCTTTAATTTTTACAAAACCACCTAAGGGAATCCAGTTAAGCGACCAAATAGTTTTTGGCGCTTCTTTGCTTTTTAAACCAACTGGTTTCCACTTACCATTGTCATCTTTGTAAAACCCCAGAGCTCGTGGCGGTAAACCAAGCCCAAACTCTTCAACTTTTACCCCCGCCCGTCTGGCAGTAACAAAATGGCCTAGTTCATGAACTAGGACAATCAGACCTAAAATTAAAAAAAATACAATAATTGTTAGTAACATAATTAAATTGTCATTATTTCTTTTTCTTTAGCATCGCCTAACGCTTTAATTTTATCGTTATACTCTTTAATTAACTCATCTAATTGTTTGATTGAATCGTACTTATCATCCTCGGTAATTTCGTTAGCTTTTTCCTGCTTGACAACTTCGTCTTTTACTCTGTCACGAATTTGACGAATAACAATTCTGGATTTCTCCATTTTTTCACCAACTGACTTAGTCAGTTCTTTACGACTCTCTTCGGTCAAGGCCGGAATAGTAAGGCGAATTACTGCTCCCTCATTAACCGGACTAATGCCAATATTAGCATTAATAATGGCCTTTTCAACCTCTTTAGACAGTGTTTTATCCCACGGTTGAATTAGTAATGTTCGGGCTTCGGGCACGGTTACCGAAGCTAACTGCTTCATTGGCGTTTTAGTACCGTAAGAATCTACTAGAATATTTTCCACCATCATTGGGTTGGCTCGACCAACCCTTAAGGTGGTTAACTCTTCCTTTAAATGTTCCAAGCTCTTTTCAAAGTCTGGTTTACTGTTATCAATTAATGTACCCATAATAAATTATCTTCCTAAATTAGAAAATCCCATATACAAAATATTTGGATCGTTGGAGTCAACCTGCATGTAAGTAGCTACGGCATTGCTGGGTAATCTCTTGGTGATCCAATTTTGACCACCATCAGTGGTTTTATAAAATGTAGAAGCCGTGGCATAATAAATTTCTTTATTGTTTTGAGGATTAATTGCCACCGAAAAAATATCAGCAGTGGCTGGCGGGGTGATTAAATTAAGGGCATTCCAGGTGGCTCCACCGTTATTACTTTTAATCAAACCGTATTTGGCAACCAACATTAAACCATCTGACTGACTGGCATCAAAAATTAAATTTCGATATTCCATTGAACCGGAGTACTGTTTCAAACCATCATTAATATCGATCCAACTAATACCAGAATTGGTTGATTTAAAAATTCCATTGTTATTGGTGGCTAAATAAAGTACTCGAGTATCATTTGGATTAATTAAAATTTTAGTTATTGGATTGTTAAGTCGATGGATTACCTGCCAGGTGGTGCCACCATTGGTGCTTTTAAGGATGTCGCCGGCGGAATTACCAGCATAAACGATTAAGCTATTAAAAAAATCAACAGCCAAGGCGGTCACATTCTTGTCAGCCCTGGTATCAATATAAATTTCCGCCCAGGTCCG
>CEPX01125088.1_pt1 | contig 18898 bp, 27 predicted proteins | sample 361361 | NCBI WGS metagenome assembly CEPX01 (sample SAMEA2619974, study PRJEB7988) | marine metagenome | biome: marine biome (ENVO:00000447); feature: mesopelagic zone (ENVO:00000213) & marine oxygen minimum zone (ENVO:01000065); material: "saline water (ENVO:00002010), including plankton...
AGCCATATTAGCCATATCTATCACTCCATCTTCATCCTGATCAACAGATGCACCACCATTATTTATAATTTGAACCAATTCGTGAGTAGGGGCATTAGGATCAAAACCACCAGCATGATAACCAATAACATAGAAGGAAAAAATTCCAACTAAAAAAACAATCAACAGAACTTGAAAATGCCCTTTTTTAATATTAATCTTTATTTCCATATTCCCTCTTTTCTAGATATTATTACTTTCAAGAAGTATATAAATCTTTTTTTACCCCTGCCCAAAGGCATATTTCACACTTATCAACCCCACAGATAAACTATATCTATCCTAACAAGAAGTATTCCTAAACAGGGGGCGATAAAATGGAAGAATACAAACTAAAAATGAAGATAGAACAATACATAAAAAGAACACATGATAACTGGTCAATACTTGAAGATTTTGGAATATATCCGCAATTCTAAGCATATACCCAAAATTTTCTTTTTATTTTTTAAAAAAATTTAAAAATAGAGATATCTTATAAATTCTACCTTTAGGAGGGTTTTCAAAATGACAAAAGAAATAGGAGATATAGTTTCAGAAGAAAATTATGGAAATACCAGTTGGAACGAAAACGGGAGAAACCAAGGTTTCCTAGGACTTCCAAATCCATCACAATACCAAAATCAAGAAAAATTTAAGACAGATCTCCAATTTAGAATCAATAACTTTCTGGAAGAAATAGGCTACGATGATGAAATCACAGACGATATACAGTTCTATTCTAGGCCCGATAGATCCACAAACAGTGATATGGATAACGGCGGAATTTACATTAATAAAACACCTTATTTAAAATAAGGTTTTTCTTCTATTTTAGTTAAATTTAAAAGAACAAATATAGAAATACTAATATGAAAAATTTTAAAGAATCATACAAAAAACTCGCAAAAGAATATAATCTCCCCTCATTCGAAGAATTAGATAAAGATTTTGAATTACTATATCTTAGAGAGATTTTTGAAATATCTCATCCACTTTCATTTGTTAGAAGAAGAATGTTTGACAAGATTTCTCAAGTTTCAGGAACAATCCATGAGATATTACAGCCCACTACTTCCTCAATAGTTAGCTTAGAAGAATCCTCCTTCTTTTCAAAAGAAGAAAAAAAAGAAAATCTAACAAGGCTATTTAAAGAAATGATGGGCTTATTAAGATCTTCAACAAGTTTAGAAATTGAATTAACAGAAGAAAAAGAAGCTGAATCCATTAAAGAAACATTTCAGAAATGGAACGACGTAAAGCCACAATTAATAGAAATAGCATCCAAACTTAAAGATGGTTGGAAAAAAGAGACAGATTCCAATAAAAAAGACCATAATTATGTAGGTTGAACATCAAAACCTTAATAAATTTACTTTTAAACAAATAAGATATGAAAAAGGGGCAGGTATATCTTCTAGCAACAATTATTATTGGATTTTTAATATTCACTATAATAACCCCTTCCAATTTCATACATAAAAAAATAACAGATGATGATTTTGAAGAGCTATCAGCAAACTATCAAATAGAAAGTTCAAAAATTTTAAATCAATTACTCAACAGGGAAGATTTATCCAAGGAGCTTGTAAATAGTACATTCCTAAACTTCACTGTCTCTTTCACTTCATATTCAAAAACAAAAAATCCCAATTTTGGAATAGTTTATGCATTTCCTTACAGGAGTTGGGTATTTATAGGAAACTACGCAGACGTAGATGTAAAATTCACTGCAACTGAAACAACAGAGCTTACCTTAAGGGGATGTTTTCAAGATGTGGGAACCGCAATAACACTATATGGTATAAATATAACAACTCCAGCAATAACTCCCTCACTATATAGCGAATGCATGGCTATAAAAAATTATCCAACAGATAGCCAAATTAATCTCACAATAGAGAATATAGTATATCCATTTAAACTACATGAAGACCGTTCAGATATAATAATTATAAGCAGAGAGGAGGATGGAGAAGATATCAAAGTATTTATTGATGGATAAACTAATAAACTTACTTCAAGAAATATGAATGTGATTAAATCAAAAAAAGGAGTTAGTCCAGTTATTGGTTGGATATTGCTTGTTGGTCTAGCAATTACTCTTGCAGGAGTTGTTACAGTTTGGATGAAATCAACTGCAACAGAAACTGCAGAAAGAATGACTATCTCAGTAGGCACAGACATTCAATGCAGCGATGTTTCAATAAATGCCTATGAATATCAAGGAGGGATCAAATGTAATACAACTAATCTAATCAACAGAGGATATTTTGCAATAGAAGCAGTAAAAGTAAGAGTTATTGGTGATGTTCAAGACATATTCTTCCCAGATATATTAAACCCTGCAGAAAATAAAACATTAATGCCTGGAGAGAACATATCAATAAATTTAAATATATCAAATCTCCCTAGTAATAATAAGATTGGATTGGTCCCAGTAGTAAATATTGATGGATCAATGATAGCATGCATGACAAAAGAAATATCGGTTTCATGCACACCATAATAGAGGATTAAATGATATACTTCAAAAAAAAGGGTGTTTCTCCGGTAGTAGCTACCACCACACTCATAGGTCTTACAGTAGCAATTACTGCAATTGTACTGCTTTTTGGAGGAGAAATATCAGAAGAACTTCAACAAAAACAGGGTATTAATATTGAAAAACAACTTCAATGTGATGCGATAAGCTTCAAAGCAACGGACATTTCACAGGGCAATAGAATTCAAGTATCAAATGATGGTGAAGAAGATATTTATGCATTCCTCCTACGTCTGAAAGGAGAAGATGGAGAAGGTATTGATGCACATCATAAAGTTTATGTTCCTCAAGGTGGTATCGGTGAAATAATAGCTGCAGGATCTGCAGGGCTTGGCTGCCTTGAATCAGTAAAAATATTCGCCAAAAGTGTGGCAGGCCCAAAAGGGAATGTTATTTGGGGAACTTGCCCACAAACTGAGACAACAGTTAAACTTAATAACTGCTAATTATAAACATAGTCAGGTAATAAAAGATGAAGATGATGAATAAAAAGGGAATTTCTCCACTCATTGCAACAGTTCTATTAATTGGTTTTGCAGTGGCTCTTGCCGCAGTAGTAATGACTTGGGGTTTAGACTTCATCAGAACTACAGCTGAAACAACAGAAGAACAAACAAAATATACTTTAATCTGCGCTTCAGATCTATCATTTTCTATTTCTGGAGTTGACCAAAACACCGGATCTGAAAGCATAACTATTGACAATCGTGGCCAAGTTGATATAGTTTCATTAATATTTAGAATATATAGTTCATCAGGAGTAGACACATTGGATACAAGTACAGCTAATCTTACTGTAACGGGTGTGGCAAAATTCGCAGTGAAAAACTTCCAGGATCAATCAGGATCTACAGTGCTGGCTAATTTATTGTCAAATTCAACAAAAGTGGAAGCAGTTGCAACAGTTGCAGGTGAAGCAGGAGAAGAAAACATAGTCTGTCCACAAAACATTCAATCATACACCATTTCATAAGGGTAAACAAATCCCTCATTTTTCTTTTATTTGATTATTAAGATGTTAAAAAATAAAAAAGATGGACAAATATGGATTTCAGCCATCTTGTTTATGTCAATTGGTATAATAGTTATTTCTCTTATTTTAGCTGCAGCAATTCCAATGATAAATAGAATTTCAGATAAAAACACATTAGTTAGCACAAAAGAGATTATGCTAAAAGTTGATGACACAATAAAGACCGTAGCAAATGAAGGCCCAGGAAGTCAAAGAAGATTGGACCCATTAGTTATTGACAAAGGAGAACTAACAATATTAAACGGTACATATTATTTTGAGTGGACAATGGAAACAGAATCGGAATTGATGACAATGGATGTAGAGATAGTAGAAGGAAGTCTGCACCAAACACTTAACTCAACATTTGTAGAAGAAATTAATAAGATGAGGGTGTGGGTTACATCGGATAGAATAAATATTACATTAATATCTAAATTTACAAGTCCCTTCAAAGGAAAATACTCAATTTCAATTAGACATACAGGCACATATGACTTAAATGATAACCCTTTCATAGAGGTCAGCGTAACTTAAATATAATTTTCTTCATAGGAAACTATTAAAAATCCAAAAGCCTGATATTTAAATCATATATCTGATAAACAGAGGTGTAAAATGGGTATTTTAGACAAGAAGAAGCCGGCTATCGCTGCTCCAGCGCCCACGGCGGATTTTAGAATTGAAAAATCAACAGATATTCCTGTTCTACCAGATTTTACAAGCAAAAAAGAAGTAGATGTTAAATATCCTTTATTGAGCCCATATGCATATGCACATATACATTGGGATGATAATGAAAAAGAGGTTATCTATGAACTTCTCGAACCCCCTCTAGACCAGAGGGAAAAAAGTCTTCTAGAATCCATAGAAAGAGGACTGGAAGAATTAATCAATATAAGTTTTCTCAATATAAATGAAGAAAGTGCAGTAATATCCTATTTAGAAAAAAATACAAAAGTTCTTCTGGCTGAACTTGGATTGAAACCTCCAAGAGAAGTATTCATGAAATTAATGTATTATATTTATCGTGACTTTGTTGGATTAAATAAAATAGAAGCTATAATGAACGATTACCATATAGAAGACATAGAATGCAATGGTTCAAACACCCCTCTATACATAGTTCACAGAAAATATAGAAATTTAAAAACAAACATTAAATTTGATAGCAATGATATCCTAATGGGCTTTGTGGAAAAACTAGCTCAGAAATGTGGAAAATATATTTCTTATGCAAGTCCAATACTTGATGGAAGACTTCCAAATAAAAGTAGAGTTAATGCAACATACACCCAAGATATTTCTTCAAGAGGTCCAACATTCACAATACGTAAATTTACAAGTGAACCTTGGAGTCCAATAAAACTCATTGAAGTGAAGACTGCAAGTCCAGAACTTCTTGCATATTTATGGATGTTAATAGAATATGAATCCAATATCGTAGTAATCGGCGGAACAGGTACGGGTAAAACTTCTTTCTTAAATAGCATTGCATTCTTCATGCCTCCCCAATCACGTATTGTATCCATAGAAGATACTCACGAAATAAATTTACTTCACACAAATTGGTTACCTTCCGTAGCAAGAGAAGCTACTGGGGTCGGGGGGGAGTCCAAACTTGGGGAAGTTTCACTCTTCACTCTACTTAAGGCAAGCTTCAGACAGAGACCAGATTATGTGATAGTTGGTGAAATAAGGGGACAAGAAGCATTTGTTCTATTTCAAGGAGCAGCTTCAGGACACCCCACAATGTGTACAATGCATGCAGAAGATGTAGAAACAATGATTAGAAGACTTGAAACCCCACCAATTAGTCTGCCACCGGCATTGGTAGAAACACTTGATGCAGTATGTGTGATGTCTCAAACAAGAATCGCAGGTAAGGAAGTTAGAAGGGTAAAAAACATAACTGAAATAATAAAGGTTGGTTCTAAAGTAGGAGTTTTAGACAAGAACACACCTTTTTCATGGGATCCCCGGACGGATAGATTTCTTTTCAAAAGACAGAGCCATATTTTCAAAAAATTACAATCAGAGTATGGGATGACAGAACAACAAATACATAAGGAGTTTGAAAGAAGAACAATACTACTTTGGGAGATGTACAAAAGAAAGATATCAGGATACCAAGAGGTTCATAAAATAATCAGTGCATATTATAAGACTCCTGAAGAAGTATTGAAAAGATTCAACATAAAATAAGATGTCAGTCAGTTCAATAAAACAAGATGCACAAACAATAATTGACGCATATAAAAACTATTCACGCCTAGCTCTTGATTCAAAATCTGATAAAAAGAAATCTGAAAAACTAAGAAAATATATCTTAAATATTTCTAACAACATTTCAAAAAAAATAGAGGAAGTTAAATCAGATGTCAGTGATTGATAATGCAAAAGAAATAATTCAACTTGTTTCCAGATTCCAGAATGAGAAAGATTCTGAGAAAAAATTGAAAATTATTGACCAGATAGAAAAAGCAAATGAAAGAATAAAATCTCAGATGGCATCAAAAGAAACCCCTGAATTTTATGAACCAATTATGGAAAAAGAAACCCCCTCACCTTCAAAACCAAAGAAACAACCTTCAAAACCAACTTCCAGAAAACCAGCAATTTCTTCTGCAGAAAAGAAAAGATTGATGAAAGAACTTAAGATTGATCCAGATGAATTGAAAAAAATATACAAGAAAAGCAAAAAGAAAACACAGGAACAATATGATTTCACAGTTTATGTAACTTCACCAATGGGCTCATTCTCAAACAGATTATTTGGTCCATTAGTTCAGAGACTCATAAGGGAAAAAAACCCACTCTGCATCCATCTCGCAGAATCTGTTAAATTTTCAGGAATAACAACACTGTCCAGCACATATGTAAGTATGACCTTCTTAGTTTCCCTATTAGGTTCGGTTATTCTTGCAATGATTGGAGCAATAGTTGCAGGACTGTTGGCCCTACAGGCACCATTCATAGTACTTTCAGCCATTCTATCCCTAATACTGGGAGGAGTACTTATCTTTGGAGGGATGTATGCATATCCTGCTTCAGAAGCAGCGAGAAAGGCAAAGAGCATAGAAAATGATCTTCCATTTGCGATAATTCATATGGCAGCAGTTGCAGGTTCGGGTGCACCTCCATTAGCAATATTCAAACTTCTTCTAAAGTCAGGAGAATACAAGGGACTTGACAGCGAAATAAAGAAAATTGTCAATTATGTAAATTTATTTGGGTATAATCTTTCAACAGCATTAAAGAACGTTTCTACAAGAACTCCCTCAAAAAGATTTAAGGAATTACTCAATGGAATGGCCGCAACAATAGAATCCGGAGGAAGTTTAAAATCATATCTCAGCAGTGTAGCAGAAGGTTCAATGTCAACTTATAGGCTTGAAAGAAAAAAATATGTAGAATCCCTTTCAACATATTCAGATATTTATACAGGAATTTTAATAGCGGCTCCACTTTTGTTCATGGTAGCAATAGCAATAATAAATATGCTTGGTGGTAAAATTGGGGGGTTGTCCATAGCGTCAATAGCATGGGGGGGTACAGTTTTTGTTATACCAATAGTTAATGTATTATTTTATCTATTCTTAAACATAACACAACCTGGAGAATAAAATGGCAAGATTAAAATTCAAAACAATATATCTCCTAAGTATTTTTTCAGGACTTGCCATAATTGTGTTGGACATAATGTTCTTGAAAGAAGCTAGATTTTTCCTACCCATAATAGTAATTTCATTATTATTAATGAGCCTTCATTTCTGGATAGATTTTTTTTCAGAACAAAAAAGACAGAAATTAATTGAGGTGATGTTTTTAGAATTCATGAGAAGTCTAGTAGAATCAGTAAAGTCAGGTGTATCAATACCTCGCTCAATACAAAATGTTTCTAAAAAAGATTACGCAGAATTAAATCCATACATAAAAAAATTATCACACCAAATAGAATGGGGAATACCTACAAGCAAGGCTTTCCAAACATTTGCCCTAGATACGGAAAACAAAGTGATAAGGCGTTCAGTATCACTCATACTTGAGGCAGAACAATCAGGAGGAGATATTACAGATATTCTTTCTTCAGTAGTGGGTTCCGTGGTGGATATAAAGAAAATGAGAGAAGAGAGAAGGGCCCAAGTGCATTCCCAAGTAGTACAGGGTTACATAATTTATTATGTATTCATAGGAATAATGATGGCCTTGGATCTCTGGCTATTTCCACAACTTGCAGGAGCAGGAACAGCAGGTTCACTAAAAGCAGGAGCAGCAGGATTGGGAGGAGTTTCTTTAGGTGGGGCAGGTAGTTTGGACATGGGTCCAGTGTTCTTCACATTAATTATGATTCAGGGATTTTTCGCAGGAATAATGATTGGCAAATTCTCAGAAGGAACATTAAAAACAGGCCTATTACATTCTTTAGTTATGATGGTTTCAGCAGCCTTAATAATCACTACCTTAAAGGGAGGGATATGATTGTTTTCAAAAAAAGGAGGAGGGTATGTAGATTGGATAATAAGCATGAGTTTCTTTCTAATAACAGTTCTCATGATTTTCGCATTCCTAAGGCCCGGAGTTGCACCCACATTTGAATCAGAAGATTTATTGAATTTAGTTGAATCAAAATTCATTGAAAATGTTTCATGGGAATCTCTGAGTGTTCCTGCCACAGTAAGCCTAACTAATGGGGCATATTTAGAAATAAAGCAACAATCTCCTTCAAGTGAATGGAATTTTGTAAGTTATTATTCTCCGCAGGATTTGTCTACACTAAATATTCAATTTATTCTTAACGACCCTAACAAATTCACAGTGAAATGTACAGGTGGAATTACTGATTGTGAAACAATACACTCCACTAGTCTTTCACAAGGAAAAAATTACACAGGTGTATATTTAATTTCCATGGAAAAACCGACTGCATCAGAAAATAAAGTTTTTGATATTGATTTAGTTTGCTACCCCTTATTGTCAGATGATTGTCAGGTTTTAATGGGTTCAGAAGAAAGATTTACTGGATTGAATCAAGAAAAGATAGATTTAATAGAATCTTCATCTTATCCATACGACCAAATTAAAAGTGATTGGGCATTTCCACAAACAAGGGATTTTTCAATTATTGTGGAAGACTCAACAGGAATAATCTCGGAAATAAAACCAAATAATCCCATTCCAGAACAAGTAAATGTATTCACAAGAGAGATATTAATTCCAAGATTAGAAGGAGACGGCTCAAGAAAACAAATTAAAACGAGGATTAGTGTGTGGTGATGATTCACAAAAAAGGTTTCATAAGGACTCTTGAAGCAGTTATTGCAGTCATATTATTACTTTCAATAATATTTCTAGTGACACCGGTTAGAGAATATGATATTCTAAAACCATTCAATGTCAACGAAGCACATAATGCAATATTTACAGAAGTTCTAGCAAATCAAACATTCAGAGATTGTATTCTCAACAATGTAGTCTGCACAGTGGCTTCAGGTTGTGGGGTTCTAAACAATTCAGAAGGACAATATACTTACAATGGAGATCAAATAAGTGGGCCTACTTGCATTGGAGACGTAAACGACTTCATATACACATACAACAAACCAAGAGGATATGTATACTTAGCAGAAGTCTGCTACAAATCTGCTTCATGTGTAAAAGGAGTGTTACCAATTGATAAACAAATATATTCGGAAAGCATTATTCTCGCTTCAGAGAATCCAAAAATATTTAGAGTTTATTTCTGGGAAATATGAAAACCTATAAAATTATAATTACTGGAAAAGTGCAAGGCGTATTCTTCAGAGATAACACAAAAAAACAAGCAATCTCCCTAGGAATAAAAGGTTATATTAAAAATTCAGAAAAAGGAGAAGTTGAAGCAGTATTCCAAGGACCAGAAGAAAAATTAAAAGAAATTATGGAGTGGTGTAAAATTGGTCCAACCACTGCAGAAGTAGAATCAGTAAACATCGAAGAGATAAAGAATTCCAAAGAATACAATAGTTTTGATATAATTTAAAATAAAAACATTTAAATAATTAAAACTATTCACACTACTATGGTAAAAGGGTATTTGATTTTTACGAATGTGATGGAACAAAATAATTAACCCTTCTCAATAACCCCAATAAACAGCCCATTAGTATCATAATACTGAGGCCAAATCTTAATATAATTCTTTAAACTACTTCTTATTTTACACCTGTCAACCCTTCCAGATTTAATTAATTTACAATCCACATGCCTCTTCAAGAAACTCTCAACCAAAAGTTCATCTTCTTCAGGCTCCATACTACAAGTAACATAAACAATTCTTCCATTGGATTTTAAACATTCATAAGCACGCTCCAACAGCTTCATTTGTAGTCTAACATACTTATCAATAATTTTAGGATTCCATTCCTTCAACAACTTTTTAGTCCTAGCAATTTTCCCCTTAATCAAACCACTTCCAGTACAGGGAGCATCTAACAAAATAGCATCAAACTTCTCACCACATAAATAATCTTCTCCTTTTTGATTATCAATTACAACATTTTCAACACTACATCTGTCAAGATTCATCTTCAATATATTTCTTCTAAAACCATTGGAGTCATTTGCAATAATCTTTCCTTTATTTTTTAGCAAACAAGAAATATGATGAGTCTTACCACCCGGAGCAGCACACATATCCAAAACTTTCATTCCAGGTTTCAATCCCATTAACTGCGCAGGAATCATACTTGGAGATCCATGCGAAAAAAACATCCCTTTCTTATGCTGTTCAGTATTTCCAATATCCCTTCTTCCAGAATCATGTTCAATGTAAAATCCTTCCTTGCACCAAGGAATTCTTTCTAAAATCCATCCATCCTTCTCCAAACTCCTTTTCACTCTAGCAATACTGAATTTCAAAGTATTCACTCTAATACTTTTTCTCGCAAACCTTCTAATAACAGATTCCTTATATTCCTCAAAATTAGTAAGTTTACTATATTTTTCCACAAATCTATCCTTAAATTTCATATATAATCCAGCAATGGAACATGTTCAACTCCAATTTTCCCAACATAGAGTTTTTCCATATCTCCTCCATTCTCAGCAAAGCTCTTCACTTTCAAAAAACCCTTTAAATATATATGGTCCTTTGTAAACGCACCGGGTTTTGATGTGTCACTCAAACCCCTTTTAGATCTTAAAGTTAAAGTCCAAGCATCATCCCTTGGGAAATATCCAAGAAGATGGTTATAAACAGTATTGAAACTATTCTTCAAGCTCAAATGATTGGCTAAAACCCTTCCAGCATAATTTCTTAATATCCTTGGAGAAAGCAAACCAGCTTTATACTCATTATATGCAGCAAGTCCTTCTTCAGTCTCAAGATATCCTGGAAAACCAAACTTAAACATTTTATATTTATTTTTATTAGAATTCTCGGCCCTAGTTATATGTGTTCCAATCTCATGAACAATTAATCTCTTCACCTCACTTTCACTAAAATCCCTATTTCTATTTATGAAAAGAGTTTTATTCTTTGTATTGAATGCAGCTCCGGCAACCATCTCCTTTTCCTTCACCTTCCAATAAAATCTTCTTAAAACAAGGTCATCCATAAATTTTTTAGTTGTAGAAAGTCTTGAATATCTCTTCCACACTTCTTCCTCATCAGTTTTCAATATATTTTTAGCTTCTTTCAACAAACTAGAATCTGGCTTGCCATAAACCTTCATAGAATATTTAGTAAATTCCTTCTTGCCAACATTCCTAATCATATTAAGCATATCATGCAATTCTCTTATTTTCTTTCTCAACAACATACCATAAATAGTATCATTAGTTTTCAAAGACAACAAATGGTCTTCAATTTTTTTATGATTTTCAAGAAAGTTATATTTGAATTTAGGATTCCTATTATTATCCTTAACAACTTTTAATTTCTCTTCCTCAACATTAGTTGGACTTATCCTAGAAATTCTAACCTTTCCATGTATTAATGCAAGATCCCTGTCAACTTTCTTCAGAAGCATGCATAATTAATATTCTCAGAACTTAAATATTTTTCACTAAGTCTTTTTCTCAGTAATATCATCTTCTTCGACAATTATTGGGCCCATATAACCACATTCCTTGCAATGATACACGCCAGTTAAACCACCGGCATAGAAATCAATGCTTCCAGAGCCGCATTTTGGACAGCTTTTCTTACTCACCATGAGATTGCAAGAACAACAATATTTAAATATCCTTCCAAAGGCTTCTAATGTCTGAGCCAGTGGTCTAGTGGCTATGACAGCGCCCTTACAAGGCGTTAATCGGAGGTTCGAATCCTCCCTGGCTCACTTTATTGTGAACCATCACATCTTACCAATCTTAAACATCTTAGTGCTACATGTAGAACATGTTCCTTTAACACAGTCCCTTCCATTGGCCATCTTATCTGCCGTAGCGTCCTTCATGTCTCTTTTTTGCTTGCACTTCATACAATAACCTTCTACCATTTTTTACCTCCCAATCTAAAATTATCTAATATTCTGTGAATTAGTACCTTTTTAATAGTGCCCCTTCGTAAAAATTCAGTTTTTTAGTATTCTTGGGGCTGATAAAGCTTAAAAATAAAGGGATGAATACTTCAAGAATTGCGGTGGTAGTATAGTGGTTAGTATTCAGCGTTGCCAACGCTGGGACTCGGGTTCGAACCCCGGCCGCCGCATACTTCAAATTCTCCATTTTAAGCCCAAAGGTTTATATACTCCCAATTAAGCTAATTAATTACCGATACCGGCAAAAGCCAGTATATTCGGGAGGTAAATACAATATGGAAGGATCCGATAGGGGCAGAGATTTCGGCCCAAGGGAAATGCATAAGGCAACTTGTTCAGAATGTAACCAAGAATGTGAAGTTCCGTTCAAGCCCACAGAAGGGAAGCCAGTTTTTTGCAAAGAATGCTACATGAAAAGAAGAAAATTCTAAAGAAGAAAATTCTAATTTTAGCACTTTAAATATAAATTTTTTATTTTATCTTTTTTTTAATACATCACAGCTAGAGCTATGCAATAGAAAGACTAATAAATGGTCCAAATCTTTTATTTTCTAAGATGGCAGGAAGAAATTATAATTTAGATGACACAAGAACATTTCACATCTACAGCGGAGTGAAAGAGGTTTCTGAAGAGACAACATATTTTACGGTATTCAATACTTCTGATTATGACAAATGCATTAGGAGAAGGGAATTAGACGAATCAAGCATAGCATATGTTGGAACAAGAACCATAGTAAACGATGATGATTCCATGAACAATGTTAAAAGCAGAATCAATAATATTAGAGGAAGTCCAGAAGATTGTGAAAGAAGCCTGGAAGATATTTTATAGTAGAATCATAAATCTAGTGTATCTATCAAGTCAGAATAAAATTTTCTACCTATTGTAGTTAATTCTGCACAATAAACAACATTATAGCTACCATCATTATTAGAGACTCTATGGTTAAAATAATCAACCAAACCCGAACCTTCTAGAACTCTCCTAACAGTTTTCTGTTCTGTTTGGCTCAATCCATTATTCTGGCCATTATTGGTCTTGCTTATTGTTTCTAACTCTTTGAAAGCATATCTAACTAAATTATCAAGATTCTCATTAATTCCATTTTCCTTGAAGATTTCTTTTAATATTTCAACCATTTTCTAAATTATATAGGGATTTCCAAAACTAGTCTCTTCTAGAATTAGCAATTCTACGGCCTCTACTAAAACTTCTACGGTTTCCCGAACTTCTTCCACCAAAGCTTCTTCCATTTCCACCTTGGCCCCTTGATCCAGAGCGTTCTCTAGAACCTCTTCTACGCCTATTACTAAAAGATGAATCGCCCCTAAAATTTCCTCTTCCTTGATTAAAATTTCCTCTTCTCTTCCTATCTCCATGAAGAGAGCCTACAAGATCCACGCCTCTAAAAGGGGGATTTTCAATACATTCTATTGTGAATTGTTGGTTTTTACCAATTATGCTATTAAAATCATTTTTCTCAGCAGGAGATAAAAAATTAATTACTTTTCCTTCTTCTCCAGCCCTTGCAGTTCTACCAATCCTATGAATATAGTCCGTTGGATCTTTAGGTATGTCATAATTGTAAATATGAGAAACCTTATCAATATGTATTCCTCTTGCAGCAACATCAGTACAAACTAAAACCTTAAACCTATTTCCTTCAAAAGATTTAATATTCTTCAATCTTTTATTTTGAGATAGTCCACCATGGATCGCAATAGATTCAACATCATTATTATTTAAATTCTTCGCAACATAATCAGTCTTTCTTCTAGTATTACAAAAAATCATAGCAAGGCCAGAAGCTTCTTCTTTAAACAAATGCAATAACAATGCTATCTTTGATTTGTTTGAGATATTATAATATTCTTGTTTTAATTTAGTAGGATCAACTCTGTTCTCAACAAAAACTTCTTTTGGTTTGTTAAGCTGCCGTTTCGCTAAGCTCTTCAATCTCGGAGAAACTGTAGCTGTAAACATCATAGTATGTTTTTTACGTGGACAGGTCTCCATTATTTTTTGAACATCATCAATGAAACCCATATCAAGCATACAATCTGCCTCATCCAAAACCAAAACTTTAATCTTAGAAGTGTTAATTGTACCTCTATTCAAATGATCTAAAAATCTTCCAGGTGTTGCAACAACAATGTCTGCTCTTGGTAATTTACTAATTTGAGGATTAATAGAAACCCCTCCATAAATGGCCATAAGATTAAGTTTTTTACCAACAGCTAAATCCCATAAAGATTGTTTTACCTGTTCCGCTAATTCTCTTGTAGGTGTTAATACTAAAGCTTGTAATCCTTCTCCAGGCCTAACTTGCTCTACAATTCCGCAACCAAATGCCAGAGTTTTTCCAGAGCCCGTAGAAGACTCAGCAATTACATCTCTTTGTTCTAATATGAATGGTATTGATTTTTCTTGAATTTCTGTGGGCGTATCAAAACCCTGTTTACTTATAGAATCAACTAATTGGTCATTCAGTCCTAAGTCTATGAATTTTTGCATATTTACTTCCCGTATAGCACTTAACTAGAAAAAGCGAAATGTTCAAAGTTTGAATCAAGTGCAATTTCGTCAACGTTTATGTATACTAGAACGTATGTTTTGAAAACGGTTTATAAGGGTTGCTATTGGGGCAATTTGGGCCTTTCAATTTCTTGTAGATTTCCACAGCAATTCAAAGTATTTCACATAATCCTTACCCAAGACCGCTGAATCAATTTCTATTCCTAAAGGAGAACTCCCCAATATTAAGAATATAACTTTTTTATCAGTAATTAAGGTCATATTTTGATCAGAATTAACATTTTTAAAAACCTTTGCAGAGGTATAGCTATCCCTATCAAATCCCTTGACCCTATTTTTCAAAGAAGCATCAAGCAATATTTTGGCCTTTATCTTGGCAGTTCTTCTTCTCTTGTTAAACACAGTAAAAGCACTGGACAAAACTTCCAACCCTTCCCCAGATAAACCAAGAATAAAAATCTCATCTCCATCAGAAATTAGTTTAGAAAAAACATTTCTTATTCCAGGGAGTCCTTCATACATATGTGCAACATTCTCCCTATCAGATAATCTCTTAGTGTATTTTAGTTTAGGAACAAGTTCATTAAACTCCACCATCCTCTGTTTCATAATATGAAAAACCCTTTCAGGATCAGTAGCTTCAAAATATTTTCTATTTCCCCTATAAACATAAGAAACCAAACCCTTTCCAATAAGAGTAACAAGGGCATCATAAACATTTGAACGATGAACCTTGGACTTTTTTGCTATTTCTCCCGCAGGAGATAAACCCATTCTAATTAGTGTAAGATAAACCTTCGCCTCGGTTCTTACAAGGCCAATATCGAGAAGTTGGGATTCCAAGTCTTTTGACATAAGATTATATCATCCTTTTGGATTAAAAAGCATTTTGCTTTTCTATTAGTCTGTCGTAGTTAAAACCACGACACATTTTTTTATACCCGCAAGTTCCGACTGAAAAGTAATGAATGATTTGAAAACAAGAAAAAAAGCGCACCATCTCAAGATGGTTCATCCAAAAAACAACGACTTAGACAAAAACACACTAAAAATGACGCTTTCCAAATTAAAAGATACACATTATGATCTCCTGCTATTGGAAGAAAAATTAGCAGAAATAACCAACCCAAAAGAGGGTTTAGACTATTCTTCCGCAATGTCATACTTATCCGACAAAATAGGTACAATTAGGCAGAATATAAGAGAAATAGAAGTAAAAATTAAAACAGATGACCTTACTGGAACTCTATCCAAGAAAGGTTTAGAAGAACTTCTAGAAAAAACAAGAAAATCAGAGTTTTCTTCAGGTATATTATACGTTGATATGATGGGACTGAAAGAAATTAATGATAACTATGGACATGATAGGGGAGATTTAGCAATAAAAGATGTTGCAACCACATTAAGAGGATTAATTCGTTCAAAGAAAACAGAATCCTCCCACGGCGAAAGAAGATTTTCAGAAGAGAATTATCAGCCAGATATGATATATTCAATGAACGAATCAGATGTAGGCAGGCCATACGAAGGAGGGGATGAATTCATAGGAGTTCTAGCAAACATCAAAGGTCCAAAAGAACTCAAAATAGTATTAGAAAGAATATCTAATCATTTCAATGAAGATAATATTTCACCAATAGCAATAGGTGCTACAATATACAATCCCTATGAAGATATAGGAAGAAAAATATCCTGTGCTGAAGAAACAATGTATTCTGTTAAAAGAGAAATTCACCAAAGAAAAAACACTTCAAAATCCTCTATTCTAGAAACAGATTATGGGATAAATTAATACTAAAATCAAAAACTATCAATAAAAAAATTTAAAAAGGAAAAAAGGAGCAGGCATAAAATGAGTTTGAAAAAGAAACTATCAACAACATTGGAGACATTGCTTATTACTGGATCAGCAGTTCTGTCATTACAAGGCTGCGCAACCCAGCAATCAGACATTAAGAGAATTCTTAATGAAATTAAACCTTCAAAAATTGCTGTTGTTTCTTCCAACACTATTTCTGAGGAAACAAGAAGAAAGTTTCAAGGAACAGATGTTACTTATCTGAAGTTGGATCAAGGAGACGTCCTTGCTTATTTATTGCCAGGCCCAAAACAAACAGATAGTTTTTTTGATGCAGTTTTTCACTACGGTGATGCATCCAAAGAAAATCTACAAGATTTAGAGGCACTAGAAAGAGCATATCATACTCATGGAAATCCACTCGAAGCATACATTGTTGAGGGGGGCAAGGTCACAGAAATTGACTGCCACGAAGGACATCCATGTAAACCATATAAGCAATAAATATAGTAGGGGGAATCTCAATGAAGAAAAAAATTATACCAAGAAGACTATCATTATTTTTAATCCTATCCTGTGCACTATTAGCTAGTTTTGTGGTGTCGCAAGGAACTGGAGGATATGATGTTGTAGCATCAAATCCTGTTTTAATACCCTCTTCAATCTGTGGTCCAGGAGGACAATGGACAGGTTGTGGACCATCGACTTTTGCAGGATTGATTATGTCTTTGAACGATTCAAAAGTAGGTAATAACGTCACAGCAGTTGTTGAGACTATCATGAACTTGACAAACTGGAATAATGTTACTGGTGGTGGGGCAGGAATAGTTAATCTAACCAATGCAAGTTCCTATATCCTTACCAATGGGCCAATGTATTAATAGTTATGGAAACAACAGGAGAAAAATAAAAAATGAAAACAATTTACAAAGGATTATTCCTAGGAATATTATTATTGTGTGCTTCATTTGCTGTTGCCGCACAACAATCTGGAGGCTACACCATAGAAACTATCAGTATTGGTGATGCAGAAAATCCACCACCTTACAATGAAGAAACAACTGTGGATGAACATGGTAATACTCTTGTTAAAAAAACAGGAAAATTTCCCACAGCAAAAACAATTCGGGAGGCACTTAAAAAAGGACGCCCAACAGCTATAGGTGTTGTAGAATATAATCAATCAGTTCAACCGTGGAATTATACCTGGGCACATCTTGTTACAGTTACAGCAATTAATTGTTCAAACACTACAGTTAATAACTTTACAGTTACAGGGGTGCAGGTTTTTGACCCAGCATTTAATGTAACAATTGATACAACAATTTGGGAAAAGGACAATAAAACCTACCTTTTCATCTACAACTCATATCCCTTCCTTGAAGATCAAACAAGTATCTACAAAAATGAGAAAGGGGGAAAAAGTCCTAATAGGGAAGGGGATCTTCCAAAAGATGAATCAGAAGAAGACTCCGATTGTACCAAAGAAGTTAGAACTTCTATGATTATATAACAGGGAGCTCCCCCAGAGGGGGCTTCTTTTTGATTATTCTAAATATCTCCAAAATATTTATAAACAATTCCTCTCTCTAAAATATATGAAAGAGAGAGGTTTTGTTCTAAGTGTTGTATTGATATTAGCTGTTGCTATGTTTGCAAGTAATTTTGAGAGTAATATTACTGGCCAACAACTATCTGTAGTTAGTGGAACTTTATGGATAGATCCTGATGGAGCATCCGTAAATGATTGGATAATGTTCTTTAATCAAGGGGGCATAGTAGATTTACCATGGCCATTAGCTAACAGAAATGTTCCGGGCTGGACAGATAGTTGCAATGAACTCATTGACTCTTCCAATCCTACTACTCAACAGAAAGAAGAGCTAGAAACAGCATGTAGTAATCTTGGCGATTTGATTGATGGGTGCTGGGCATTGGATAACAAGGTTCGACCAAAACCAGGAAACGAAGATTTTACAGACTGGTTGAAAAAAGCAACAGATTCATTAAAAAAAGCAGCCAAAAATGGAGCAGGTGAGCTTGCAGCAGAGATGGAAAGATTGACGGAAGAAGTAAAGGCCGCAATAACTAATTGGTGCAATGAGGGAGGCCATTCACCAAAAGACCTTGAGGCTTGCCCATGTAAATATAATTGTGCAGGTAATGATAATGAGGGAAAAGATTATGAAAGTAAAAATAATGATTGGGTGTGTGAAGACAATTGTGAAGACTATTATGGAATAGAAGGGCCAGAAAATTGCGAGTTAGTATGTGGAGAGGGATGTAATTGCATATGTCTTGTTTAACAGTTAAATAATAATTTCTTAATCCCAAAAATATTTATAAATAAGGGTTCACTTAAAAATATCATGAGAATTAAGAAGTTTTTTTCTCAATTCTTCTATATCTATATTATTTAATTTATTCTGCAAATCTTCCATAGCTTTCTTATTATCTTCTG
>CEPX01415145.1_pt1 | contig 18894 bp, 19 predicted proteins | sample 361361 | NCBI WGS metagenome assembly CEPX01 (sample SAMEA2619974, study PRJEB7988) | marine metagenome | biome: marine biome (ENVO:00000447); feature: mesopelagic zone (ENVO:00000213) & marine oxygen minimum zone (ENVO:01000065); material: "saline water (ENVO:00002010), including plankton...
TTTCAGTGCATTTAGGTCGGGGATTAGTTCGGTTTTAGTTATTTTTCTATTGATATTAAAAGTTATATTGTGAGTTAGATTTACTTTTGTTTGGCAAAATAATGGTAAAATATTAAAATAATGAAATCAAAAAAGGCCTATGCCTGATAAATTCACTTTAAAACCAAATCTTTCAAAGATTATACTAAAAAATGTTCTAATAATAGTGGGATCACTTATTTTGATTATAATTTTTGGGGTGATGTTCCATCTAATTGTTGGTTTTGATGTTTTTCTTGTTATTTTTGATACATTTGATTACCAAGTTGAAGTTCCAAGTTTGATTGCATATGCTATCATGGGATATGTAATAATTGCAGTTTTCTTAATTTTAGGGAATATATTGATATGTGGAGGTACAAAGTTTGAATTTTTTTATGATAAAGTTAATGTTCATAGTTCTGATTTTATTATTATTAAAACAAATGATATTTCTTATAATAATGTTGTAAAAGTGACTTATGCTGAAGGGGGTTGGTTTAATCAATTATTTAAGCTTGGGAAGATAACATTAGAATTATCTGGACTTCAAAAAGGGAAGTTGGAAATGGAAAATATTGATAATGTTCAACAAATGACTGAGTATATTCAAACAATTATTGATAGATTTAAATCAGTTAAACAAGCTGAATTTACTGAAAGTTATAAGATCGGGAATATCATGTCTGAAGAATCTTATTATGAAAAATAATGAATTTAATTTTTTAAGAACAATTCTATAAATGCTGCATAAGCTGGTCTTGTTACAAATACTCCGACAGTTACTCCGATTATTGTTGTTATTGCGAATCCTTTTAGTAGGCCGGCACCTGCAAATACTAATGGAATCATAGCAACAACTACTGTTAGATAGGCAAGCATTACAATTAAAAATGCTCTTTTAATCTTTTGTTTCCAGTTATAACTTCCACTGCCTTCTCCACTAAGAGTTTCGTCTGTTATAACTATTTGATCATCAACACCAGTACCTATTGCTGCTAAAATACCTGCAATTGCTGCAAGGTCTATATTCCAACCAATGAATGAAGCTACTCCTAATAATATTAGAACCTCAGAAAGCATTGTTACAATAATTGGTATTGCAATTATTAATTTTTTGTATCTGAAAACTAATACTGTGGCAACAGCAGCTATGGCTAAGAGGGCCATCAGTATGGAGTTTTTCACAAAGCCAACTCCTAAAATTGGACTTACGGAATCGGATTTTATGATCTCTAATTTTGTTGGTAGTGATCCTGTAATTAAGATGGTCTGCATTCTTCTCATATCTTGGATTGCATTTAATGCAGCTGCTTGTTGAGTAGTTCCACTTTCACCACCTGTTATACTTACCCTAGCAGATGCTTGTCCTTTAAGATCTTCTACAATCTGCAAACTGTCTACTAAGATTCCATCTAAATAAAATTCCAAAGGTTCACTTAAATATCCGTCAAATACTTCTAGATCTCTTGTTGCTTCTGCTTGTCTTTCTGCAGCTTCTTGTGATAATGCAATCTCAAATCTGAAATTACAACCCCATTGGGTACCTGAGCCTGAACAAGGTCTTTGATAATCTAATCCGCTACAATCTGCAGACCTGCAGACAAATGGAATATCTTCACCGCCGCTGAATATTGTTTTATTTGCAATCTTTGCTTCAAATTTTCCTTGTTTTGCAATTAAATCTTTAATTTCATCTTCAGTTGCTCCTGCAATTTCAACAATAATAAATTTGTTACCGCTTAAGTCTCCAGCTTCTCTGATGACAATATCACTTAGGCCATAGACGTTAAGGCGCTCTTTCATATTTTCAATAAGAACAGAAGTGTCATATTCACTTAGTACTTCTTCTGGTTTTAGTAAAACTCTAGTACCTCCTTGAAGGTCAAGTCCTTTTCTTATATTTGTAGAGGCAGCATCACTAACAGTTAATCCTAGATCTACAATTTCACTTTCATCAATTCTTAGGGTGTATCCCCTTTCTCTTTGGTTAGTTTTTACAACAATTGAGCTGTTAGAAGGTAATGAATTTATGATATTGAAGTAGTCTTCTAGATCTTTAACTGGTTTGGTATCTATTTCAATTATTCTTTCTTTATTTTTTGGCAGCGCAGAATCTCCAATAGATATTCCTGCAGCACTTGCAGAACTGTTTGGAGCTACTGCTCTTATTGCAACCCCACTTACCCCTATACTTGGGTTGATTGCAATAATCGCTAGTAATAAGAATGTAACTAGTATAATGATTCTCCAATTTGTGATAACTTTTTTAAATTTGTAATTCATTTTATATTGGCTTACCTTTTTTCCGTCTTCTTTCAATATAGAGTCTTAATAATCCAACATTTTGTATCCATGTGTTGACTAAGTCTGCTAATAATCCTATAAGTAAGATAAGCATGATTTGTTTAATGATTTCAGATTGTGTTACTAATAGTGCTATAATGATTGCTACGATTCCTGTTAAGGTCATAGTCATTCCAGTATTTACTGAACTCATAATTCTGTCCATGACAGTTCCTTCTTTTCTTTTTAGAACACGGACTGTTAAAAGAACGTCTGTGTCTACACTGTAACCAATGAGCATTAAGAAAGCGGCAATACCTGCTGTTCCTATTTTGATTTGGAAAATGTTGATAACTGCTAAGGCAACAACCATGTCAGAAACTGCTGCAAGGATAATTGCAACGCTAGGAACTATTGTTCTGAAGTAAATAAAAATAACTAATCCCATGAAAACAAATGCTATCAATAATGCTTTCAAAGCTTCGTTAAAGAAACTTTCACCTAATGATGATCCTACAGTTTCAAGGCCATATTCTGTGGTGGAAATGTCAATGCCTAGATTATTTCCTACTTCAGCCATTAATAAATCAATTTGTTCGTTTTCTGGAATAATATCTGCTTCAACGATTATTCCGATGGACCTTCCAAAATCTTTTAGAACTCTAACTCCTACATCGTTTTGAGAGAATTTAGATGATAAATAGCTTTCTAAGCTTTCAGAATCAAAATCTCCCTGATAAGGAATTGTTAAAATAACTCCTCCCTTTAAAGATACATCTCTTGGTATTATTTCTCCTGTTGTTGCGAATTTGAATCCTAAAATTGCTAAAGAAATGGCTAACATTAAGAATGGGATCACTAACAGAATCTTGTATTTCTTGTCATAAAAATCATAAACTGTTTGTTTGAATGATTTTTTTGGCTTTATTATTTTAGCTTCAAAATTTTGATTTGGATTTTGTTCTTGAGGCTGTGATTCTTGATCCATAAGTTATATTCAGAATATTAAAGTGTTAATAAATGTTATGGAATTTTATGTTTAAAATATGTATAATTGGGTAAGTATATAAATTTTGGAGGTTTTTGTAATTATATGGATTTGGATGGGATACTTGATGAATTGAGGCCAGAGATTTTTGAATCTGATCAATCGCATGGATCTATAATCTCTGGAGTAGATCCTAGATTGATTAAGGTACATCTTCTCTTTTCTAGAATTTATCTAAGAAAACATGATTATGTTCTTGCCGAAGCCCATATGGTGGAAGCTATAGGATTATATCATTTTCACCTTATAGATTTGTATTGTAAGGGTGAGGTTTTTGCAATTCCCCATAAGGACCCTTTAGATGTAACAGTTTCTCATGATCCAGAAGTTCAAAGAAATCTTGAAGTATATTCTCGTAGAATTTCAAGTGTTTCAAAAGAGGTTTTTATTCTAAGTGTTCTTCCAAGAATTAGAGGTGAGGTTTACTCTAGAGCTGAAGTTCCAGATCATTACCAAGAAGATCCTAGGCCGGTTATTGGCAATACTGCAAGGGTTTATTGGAGTAAAAAATAGATTAATCAGTTATACATGCTTTAACAAATCCGTAAAATATAGGGGATGGGCTTCCCATTCTTGATTTAAATTCTGGGTGGGCTTGAGTTCCGATAAAGAATTTATGGTCTTTTAATTCAATATATTCCATTAATTTTGTTTTGTCTTCTCTTTCATAAAAACCTGAGAATGTTAAACCGTTTTTTTCTAAAACATCAACATATTTTGGATTTACTTCATATCTATGTCTGTGTCTTTCTAGCACTACTCTCTTTGTATTTTCTAGAATACCGAGTCTGAATTTTTGTTTTGGGTTTTTTAATAAGTCTTTAATTAGTTCTTGATCTTTTTTTAATCTTCCTGATTTGTCATATAATTCATGAACTAAGGTATCTTTGTCTAAAGTAGCAGCATAAGCACCAAGTCTCATTGTTCCGCCATAGTTATTTTTTTCTAATATTTCTTTTTGAGTTTCTTGAATATTGATAACTGGGTCTGGAGTGTCTGCATCAACTTCTGAAGTGTTTGCGTCTAAATTACATACATTTCTTGCAAACTCTACTACTGCTAATTGTAATCCGTAACATAAACCTAAGAATGGAATGTTATTTGTTCTAGCAAAGTTTATTGCCATGATCTTTCCTTCAACACCAGAATTACCAAATCCTCCTGGAATGATAACTCCGTTATAATTTCTTAGTATTTCTACAGAATTTGGATCTTTTTCAAACAGTTTTGCGTCAAGCCAATTAATGTCAATACCTACGTCTAGTTCTGCACCTGTGTGAATTAATGCTTGGTTGATGGATACATATGAATCTTCTAATGCATAATCTCCAATGTCAATGTATTTTCCAACAATACCAATTTTAATTGTTTTTTTTGGAGTTTTGATTTTCTCCACTAATTTTTTCCAGTCTTTCCAATCTGGATTTCTTTTAGATTTCATTTCACATATATCTAGAATTTTTTCTCCTAATCTTTCTCTTTCTAAATCAAGTGGTATTTGATAAACGGTATCAATATCAGGTTCTGAGATGACATGTTCAGAATCTATATTAGCGTATGTTTCAATTTTATTTTTTCTTACTGCGTCTAAGGCTCTTTTTGCTCTGCAAATTATAAAATCAGGAAAGATTCCAGATTCGCTTAGTAATCTTATTGCTTGTTGAGTTGGTTTTGTCTTCATCTCTTCGATATGACCTGGAATTGGTAGGTAAGTAATTAGAACATAAACCATGTTTTCCTTACCTAAGTCTCTTTCTAGACTTTTCATTGCAAAAAGAAATGGAATGTTTTCAAAGTCTCCAATAGTTCCACCGACTTCAATTAATACAAAATCAAAATCATTTGAGACATCTTTGACTCTGTTTTTTATTTCTTCTGGAATGTGAGGTATAAATTGGACAGTTTGGCCTAAATATTCCCCTCTACGTTCTCGATCAATTACTGCTTTGTAGACTTGTCCAGTTGTAATGTTATTCTTTTTTGGAATTTCAATATTGAGGAATCTTTCGTAAGTTCCTAGATCTTGGTCAATTTCTCCACCATCGTCTGTGACCCATACTTCCCCGTGTTCAGTTGGTCGTAAGGTGCCGGCGTCATAGTTAATATATGGATCTATTTTGATAGCTGTAGTTTTATAACCATGAGATTGAAGAATCTTACCAATAGAAGCAGTTGTTACTCCTTTGCCCACGCCGCTTATTACACCGCCGGCAACGACAATATATTTGGTTTTTCCTGATTGCATTAATTACAGATGCAACAGCTGTTTTTTATACTTTTCTATTTGAAAATTGGAAAAAATAGAGATTTTTTTATGGAGAAAAGATTTTTAAAAGAGTTTATATTATATTAAGTTTACATGGGGTAAAAGGCTCAAAATGTGTTTATTTCTAAGAATATTCAACTTTTTCTAAGATGTTGAACATTGCTTCCTCAGTTTCATAAAGGTTTTTCTTTTCACAAATCTTTGCTAATTTTTTTACTAGTTTTATTTCTTTTTTTGTAATCTTTAGTTCATCAAACATTTGAGTCATTACTTTGTATCTTCTACTTTAATAATATGCCAGCCAAATTGCGTCTGAACTGGTTTAGAAATTTCTCCTTTTTCCATTGCAAACGCAGCCTGTTCAAATTCTTTAACCATTTGGCCTTTTCTGAACCAACCTAGATTTCCGCCGTTCTTTTTAGAAGGGCATTGGGAGATTGTTTGTGCTACTTCGCCAAAGTCTTTACCGTGAGTTACGTCGTAGTATGCTGTCTTTGCTTCGGTTTCTGTTTTTACTAGAATGTGTGATGCGTTAATTTGATTTGCCATTTTTGTTGATAATTGATTCTTTTTTATAAGGTTTTTTGTTTAAATATGTAATAATTAATTTTTTAAAGAGATAAGCATTACCTAGAGTTAATATGGTACAAACACCACCGCAAGTTGCATTTGTTGGGTATCGAGCAGGTGTGCAAGAAGCTATAGTAGATGAATTGTATGTAGTATTTGGGGCTGAGACAGCACTTTATCAACATACAAATGAAGGATTGCCTGCAGTTGCTGAAGGTGGCTTAGACTTAATTCTAGTTGGAGAAATGGCTCCTTCTAATGGAGTGGACTTGGGTGACGTTGATTTTGAAGATCAACCTGCAGTAGTTGCTCGTATTGTTGAATTGATAAGAGCCCAAGCTGCCAATGAAACAACTCCAATTGTCGTTCCGTATATTGGACTGATAGATATTGGACAGATAGGTGGAGGTAAGGATACTAGGGGCAGGACTTTAGAAGATCAAGCTCAATTATACGTTGATGCTGGAGCAGACTTAGCAATTAACACACATGAATGTGATACCCCTTACCAAATAATAGATCAAATTAGGCCTTTGTTAACACCAAGTGAATAGAATTCTTACATTCTCTAAGCAATACCATGACCAGTAATTAATCTAGCAAATGTTTTGTTAGCTGCACCGCTCCCCCTTTCAAAACCTGCGAATTCTTGAGCATGTTTCCTATAACCTCTCCTAAAATATTCCTCGATGAAAATAAGAGCCCTGCCTTTATTGTCTGTTTTCCAAAATCTATCTCCATGATAAAACAATTCATCTGCATCTAATGTCGGAAGTGCTGATTTAATAATTGTTCTTGCAACTGATTTTCCCTGTTTGTCTCCAGTGGAAGTAACACTGAGTAATCTTAAAACCCAACCATAATCTGGATTCTCTGAATCAGCTACAGCTCTGTTTGCTTTAGCCACTTCTTCAAATACAGAAAATGGCATGAATCTTAATTCAACGCCAGCGTCAATTAACATAGAACCAAAGTACAAATCTAAGTCAGGATTTATTTGCCTACTAATATCTCTCATGTAACTACTCCTATCATAGTCTGCTTTCGGACGATCCCAATCCCGTACTGGTTCAGGATACTTGTTATATCCCAGATCAATAATCACATCTGTTAAAGCTTCAAAAACATACATAAAAAAATCATAATAAACCTGACCTTGACTTTTCCCCATCATTAGTCTACCTGGAAGTTCTGATATTGTTGGAATTTTTATTGCACGATATTCACTTTCAATACCTCCTAAATCCACTCTCCAATATTGTTTATCAATATCTCCTAAGTATCTAATTAACTGCACTGTTTCCTTTTCATGAGCCATTAACTGCACACGTGTTGAATCATTAGGATGAATCATAAACACTGCCAGCTCTTCTACCATTCTATCTAAGGACGGACCTAATTTACTATCTCCTTCACTTTTCCTCAATCCTTTAGCAACAGCTGGATGGATTCCAGGAAAATCATCTGGATTTTGATTATATGCTTGACTAAATTCCTCTAACTTATCTCTTGCTACTGATTGATCTTGATCCTCTGCTTTAAGAACTTGAACTCCATCCATACCTAAGGTATCAACTAACTGTTGTGATGGCAAAACTTCTGGACTTCCATTATCTGGAAAATCATATATTGTTACTTCAGCTCCTGCTCTTAAATATTTATTAGCAACTGCAATCCAAAACACAGTTCCCAAAGAAGTATCGGCTATTGATCCAGCCCTTACTGCACTAATATCTATAGCTGTTGGAGTGGAAAGCGTATTTTCTAAATCCGATAAAGGAAACGCGTTATCCCATGGAGGGTGGTTTGTCATAAATGTTATAGAATCTGTAACTATTTTATAAAACTTTCAATTAAACTAAAAAATTAAATATATTGAGATTTTTTCTTATTACTATGGTTAAGGTAAAGATAACTATCGATAAAGTTGTGGATAAAACTACATTTAATCCTAATTTTTTAAAGCCTGCTTTGAGGAGAGTAGGTGTTGAAGAGAGTTATGTTTTTGCTATGTATAGGATAGATGAAGATGCTGAGAGGTATATGGATTTGGGTTTGTTCTATGTTAGATTAGAAGGGGTTGGGCAGGAGGATTATGTTAATAGAAGAGATCCACCCCAAGGTGGGGAAGCTGGGCTAATTGTTTATCAGAGGGGAGGATATGAACTACCTGTTGTAAATGATATTTTATATGGTCATAGGGGTGATCCTGATATGAGTATTATTGTTCCAAATAGGGATTTTGCTGTCAAATTAGATGATGTTGTGAAGAGAGAAGTCAGGAGAAATCAAGATATTGAGTTAGAGAGAGTTAATTACCTGCGTGCTGGAGATATTTTAAGAGGATTGAAGCCTTGGTAGTTCTTATTAGTAACATTTAAAAATACATAATATATCCATAGATAAATGGCAAGACTTAGGAAAGGAATAGCTTCTAGAAAATTAGAAAGACCGTATACTAGAGTATCTAAGTATAAGAAAAAGGCTTTTATTAGAGTTACACCTAGTGTTCGTGTAGTTAGATTTACATCAGGAAATCATAAGAAAAAGTTTCCATTCACACTTAATCTTATTTCAAAATCTGATTTAAATATTAGAGATAATGCTTTAGAGAGTGCAAGGCAAACTTCTAATAGGTTATTGGAAAGAACTTTAGGTACTGCAGCGTATGCTATGCGTGTTAAAGTTTATCCTTATCATATTATAAGAGAGCATGCTTTAGCTACAGGAGCTGGAGCAGATAGATTTAGTAGTGGAATGGCACATTCTTTTGGAAAACCAGTTGGAAATGCAGCTCGTGTTAAGAAAGGCCAATCTGTATTTGAAGTTAAGATTGGCAAAGAAAATCTTGAACTTGCTAGAAAAGCTTTGACTAGAGCTTCTAAGAAAATACCATGTTCTTGTACAATTCAAGTTACTAAGAATTAATTCTTTAAGATACTACTAACATAATCATAAACTTCTGGATATTTATCTATGTTAATTAGGTCAGTGTGGAATTGAGGTATTAGACCTGAGCAAGTTCCTTGCACAAAGAATTCTGTTGAATCAACAACACCATTTAGAGATGCCTTTTCAACTTGAACAACACCGTCACCATCTTTTCCACTTACTGGACATCCAATTCCAATAATGTTGAAGATTTTTACATTTGAGGGTTGATTGCTTAAGTCATTGAGTTTTTTCATGAATATACTTTCTGCTTCCATATCTGTACATTCTTTTGATTCTCCTAGAACTGGACAGAGACCTCCAACACGGCCTACAATACCTTGGTTTGGTGACCCTATTGTGATTAATTTATCTACTGAGTTGTCCCCAAATATTTGGATATATTTTCTTGTTACTAATCCCCCCATTGAGAATGAAATTAAGTTTACTTTTGGTTTTCCAGTTCTTCTTTTTACTATTTCTACTAGATCTTTTAGTCTTAGTCCGTATGTGTCAATGCTTTCACTGGATGTTGGGATTGTTACAAATCCATCCCCTCCTTTGTAAACATCAAAATAATATGAAATTTTAACAGATACTGGTTTTCCACTTAGTCCCCAATCTCCTATTTGGTCTTCCCCTACATTTAGTAAAACTCCTGCATTTAGGTAACCATCACCTTCTAGTTTTTTTTGTATTCTGTCGAAGGTATCTAGAGAGTAGTCTGGAGAGTTTGTTTTTCTGACTGAATGTCCATGTACAAATATAATTGGGAATGTACTTGGATCGTTGATACACTCTTCTGAACTGCAACAGTCATTGCATTCTCCGAAAACACAGCATTGAGCTTTGTTATCGGATAAAGTAGGTTGTACACCGGATTCTACCTCTAGAGTTTGATTGTAAGTTAAAGTTGGCAGGGTTTGTTTGTTTAATCTTATAAGTTCTATTTTTTTGTCTAGATTGTTACATACTGAACTTATATATTGTTGGCTATTTAATGATAGGTTTAGTTCACTCAATAATAGCACGGTTGCATTACTGTCTAAGTCTTGGTTTATTTCAAAATCTTCAATATTAACATTATTAATTGTTGAGTTGAAATTGTTGATAATTCTTTGGTCTGTGTTTTCTAATTGAAGTTCGTTAAATAGATTATAATATGTTTTCTCTCTGGTTTGGATAATATTTTGTTTTTTGTTATTTGAGTATGCGAGTAATTCATCGGTAATTTCTATTGGGTCAGTTGAATTTTTAATTTCTTCATATGTTTTATTTTGGCTTGACAATAGGTTACATGTATCTTTTAGGTTTGTTATCTCGTTAATTTTTCCGGAGTTTAATAAATTTGAAGTTTTTTCAAATGTTTTGTCAAGATCTATGTTTTGGCAATTATCTTGTAATAAGCATAAGTAGTCAGTTTCCCTTTGAAGGTCCATTCTTCCTTGAGTGTATTTTTCTAGAGAAAGATTATTACTTAAGTCTATTAAATGTGTTAGATTTTCGTTAACAAGAGATATGTCGTCTTCTAAAGAGTCATAACTTTCAAAGTAGTTGTTTGTGGCAAGGATAACTATATTATTTGTGTTGTTGATAAGAATGTTTAAGTTATTTGTAAAATCATTTTGAGTTTGATTTATGAAATATGAGAGGTCTATTAATTTATTGACTTCATTGACAAGACTGGTTCCAGAGTTAATGATGGTATTGTGTCTTAAAATAGAATTGTTAAAATCTTGCGTTAATATACTTGTTTGGTTTCTTAAATTGGATAAATTAGTTAAGTAGGTTTCACCAAAACTCTCGCTTAATGTAATGTAGTTCTCATCAGACCATAGAGTATGGAAGTTTTGAGCACTTATTCTTAATTCATCAAATTCTGAATTAAGTTTATCTTTTTTAATTATTAGATCATTAAAATTTCCTTCAAAACTTAATGTGAACATATTTTCACTTAGTCTTTGGATTTCTAAGTCTGATTCATGAAGTATTGTTAAATAATCAGCAAGATTATTTTGAAGAATTGTTTTTAGTTGATTCAGGTCTTCAGAAAGATTATAGTTTACGCTTAATAATGCTGAGCTTACTTTTAGGTCACTATCTCCTCCAAAGCAAAATGTAGTCTTGATATTGTGACATTGTACTTGAAAGTTATAGATATCTTGTCCAACTCCAATTTTGTCTATAGATATCTGATAATTTTTGAATATTTCTTGGTTTTTGCTTAAAGTGAAATTCCCGGAGTCTATTGTCTTAGCAGCACTTCGGTCAATGAAACTATAATCGCATGTTGCTTTGCAGTTAAATGAGTTTTGTGCAGTTATTTTGAATTCTACATTATCTTTTTCTCCATATACTAGATTTATTGACTTTGATTGGGGCGATAGTTGTAGTATCAGTCCAGAGCCAAGTAAAAAATCAATTTTGACTAGGAATGGGAGGGCGAAGTAGATTAGTAGTATGAATAATAGAATTGAAATTATGCTGATTAGTATAGTATTCTTGACTTTTTTTGATATTATTTTGGCCATAATGTTTAACTTAAATGATTTGGTTATTCCTGTTTTTTAATATTTCTATAATTACAACAAAATTCACGATATTTTGGAAAAAAGTCAAATCGAAACATTTAAATACTATTAAAAAAGATATTTATCTAATTATTCAAGATTATATTTGATTAGTCATTAAATATAATGAGTTATTGCATAATAAAAAAAACTGTTAAAAAACTATAAAAAATACTATTAATTTACGAGTAAAATGGTAAAAATCCAGGAACTTCCATCAGGGCAACTTGTGATTACAATACCTAAAAAGATTGCAGAATACGAGGGTCTAGGTAAGGGAGAGGAACTTGACTTCAAGAAACATAAAGATGGCTTTCTACTCAAAAAAAGGGCTAGGGGTGAATGAAAACGAAAATAGAAGATTTGGCGGAGCTAATGAAAGTGTCTAGGAGTGAAGTGGTAGAGATGTTAAAGACAAATGATGTTCTTGAGTTGGACCTCAATGAACGGAGTAAAAAAACAAATAAGGGTGAGGGTGATTTGATAGAAATTTTTTCATGAAAAATCTGATATAATAAAATGGTAAATTTGTTTTTTGAGTTAAGTGTTGTCTTGATTGTAGCAACAATCATTTCAATAATTATGAGGATAATAAAACAACCAATTATTATTGGTTATATTTTGACCGGTATAATTGTTGGCCCTTTATTTTTGAATATAGTTGAGTTGTCTGATGTAATTACCTCTCTTTCTAAGATTGGAATAGCGTTTTTGTTATTTGTTGTTGGTCTTAATCTAAATATTAGTACAATGAAAGAGGTTGGAAAGACTTCAGTTATTATTGGTTTGGCCCAAGTTATTTTTACTGTTGCATTTGGTTATTTTATATCAATATTATTAGGATTTAGTCAAATGAATGCACTCTATTTGGGTGTTGCATTAGCATTTAGCAGTACTATCATAATTATCAAATTATTATCTGATAAAAATGAATTGGATTCATTATATGGTAAGATTTCTATTGGATTTTTGTTAATCCAGGATTTAATTGTTTTATTAGTTTTAATGTTTATATCTGCATCTGAGCAAGGCGGTACAGTTCCGAATATGATTATTTCTATTTTAATAAAAGGAGCATTGCTTGTTTTAGGATTGATAATAATAACAAATTATGTAATGCCTACTGTGTTAAATTATATGGCTAGATCTCAGGAATTGTTGTTTTTATTTAGTGTAGGTTGGGTTCTGGTTCTTGCTTTGATATTGGAGTCTCTTGGTTTTCGAATTGAGATTGGAGCACTATTTGCTGGAATAAGTTTTGCAGGTAGCCCTTATCACTATGAAATTAGTAGTAGAATAAAACCATTAAGGGATTTCTTTATTATATTATTTTTTGTGATGTTAGGAAGCAGTATGACGATTTCTTCATTTTCAAGTATTATCGTACCAGCTATTTTGTTGTCAATCTTTGTTTTGATTGGGAATCCAATAATAGTTTTAATAATTCTCGGTATGCTAGGTTACAACAAAAGAACCAGTTTTTCGGCTGCTCTGACAACAGCACAGATAAGTGAGTTTTCTTTGATACTTATATTATTAGCACAAGAGGTAGGTCAAGTTGGTCATGAGATTGTTTCATTGGTGACTGTGGTGGGTTTGATAACAATTGGAGGTTCTACATATTTGATCTTGTACAATAATAAGATATATCCCTATCTTGCTAAAATGTTAAGTATATTTGAGAGAGATAATGCAAAAAGTGATAATGTTATTGTTAAGAAACCTAAGATTGTTTTGTTTGGATATAATCGGATTGGTTATAGTCTTGTTAAGTCTTTTAAGAAATTAAAGAAAAGTTTTGTGATTATTGATTATGATCCTGATGTGATTCGTGATTTGGGAGGTAAAAAGATAGCATGTAAGTATGGTGATGCCGGGGATACTGAGTTGTTAGATCAAATTGCTTTTTCAAGGATTGAGATGGCAATTTCTACAATTCCAGATGTAGAATCAAATTTGTTGATTATTAAAAAAATTAGGGCTAAGAAACAGAATGCTATTATTGTAATTACAGCTCATCAGATAGAAGATGCATTTAAGTTGTATAGTGCTGGTGCTGATTATGTGATATTGCCTCACTTTTTAGGAGGGGAGTATGCTTCTTCTATGATTGAAAAGCTAGGTATTAATGTTAAAAAGTTTGTTAAAGTTAAGGCAAACCATATTGAAGAATTAAAGCAAAGAAGAAGACATGGGCATGAACACCCAAGTCATGTATAAAATGGTAGATGAAATTCAGTTTAAGAAATATGGATTTGTAAAAAAAGATGGAAGTGCAGATATAGAGGAATCTGAAGAGACTAGGGGTACTTTTATTAAAACAGGTTTTCCAGATCCTTTGAGGAGGTATAGATTACATTATGAAGGGTATAATATTTCTATAGAGGAACCTTATTTTTGGATGTTGCATTATTTGAAATACTATGGCGGGTTTCCAACTATAACTAAGATTACAGATGTGTTTACTGCGTCAGAGCACTCTTCTTTTTTTGGATCATCTCAGCAAAGGTTAGGATTGCAGCAAGATAAAGTTAGTCAGTTCATGGCGACAATTGGAAAGATGGTTCGTGAATTGTTTCAGCTTGTAAGGGAACTTAGAATTTTAGATGAAAGAATGAGCTATTATGCTGATTCTTTGACTGATTCACCTTCTTCGGAATCTGCAGAGATAACTTTGAAGGGGATCTGGGTTGATATGGTTGAACAAGGTGCTAAGAATCCTGCTTCTGTGTACGGAATGAGTAGGGAAGTGCAATTTACAACTTTGCCAGATTTATTTTTTGGAACTCATCCTAAAAAGCAAGAGGATGTAGATACTGTGGTTGCACGTGAGCGTGGACAGTTTAATAGGAAGGTTAAGGAAGTGTTGATGCGTAAGTTACGTGCTTTTTTAGCATGGAAAGAACATTCTTATGAGGAGATGAAAAATAGGAGAGTTTTTACTTTGAAATATTTGAGGCAACATTTTGAGAGCATACGGATGTATACTAATTGGGTTAAACCTTATTTGAAGCAAATTCAAAGATTGCAGTTTGATACTAGTAAGAATGAAAGTGCTGATTTGGTTTCTGCTTTTGAAGGTAGTTTGATTGAAGTAGAGATATTGGCCCAGAAACCTGGTGCTGGAAATTTAAAGTCTTGTATTTTGATAAATTATTTGTTTAGAACTAGGCCTGAGATGAATTATACTCAAGAATATCAAAGAGGTCCAATTCATTTAGGTAGGGTTGAAATTGATTTAAGGGCATATGCATGGGATGATGAACAGATTCAAAACTATGTGAAGATGAAACAAACAGAAGATTTGCAATTGCTTGGTTTAGTAGATGGATCTGTTAAGGCAGCATTAGATTCTCTTGGTGATGAATTGATGAGGTATTTGGAAGAAGCTGGCGAGAGTATGATTGTAAAGGAAGAAAGAGAAAAAGAAGGGAAAAATCCTTACAAAGGTTTGTTTGGAAGTTTTGATAAATTATTTGCAGACTTTAAGTCAAAAAAACCAAAAAAGTCTAGAGTTAAAAAACCATCTGGGACAGCTATAATGAGATTGTCTATGGATAAGAAGAAAGTAGCTGGTGATACAAAAGGTACAATGTGGCAGATTTATCATCATTTTAAGAAACAGCATGCTATGTTGAGTTGGTAATATCGATAATATATTTTTAACTATCTTTTACTGTAATCACAAATTAAAAAAATAACAACTTTTAAATAGTATTAAATAACCTTATTTAGGATTAACAAAGCAATTAAATATGGTATTAAAAACATTCAATGTGGAAGGTGAAACATATAGGAAATTCTCTGATTTCTGCAAAGGGAATGGTATCAGCATGAGTAAACAGATTGATTTTTTCATGAAGTCTGTAGTTGAGGAAGAACCAAAAGCAAAAGAAGAATACATTGAAAAACTCAATAGTATAAGAAAGCAACAATCTTTACATATTGGTAGTTTGGACAAATTCAAAAAGAGGTACAACGCCAAATAAGATGTTTTCTCTTGAAATAAAGCCTCATTTAGACAAAATATTCTATAAGCTTAGCAAAAAGAACCCAAAACAATTGGAGATAATAACCAAGAAAATTGCGCAGATCTTAGAGAATCCCTCTCACTTTAAACCCTTGAGAGGAGACATGTATGGTGCACGAAGGGTCCACATCGACAAATCATTTGTGTTGACTTATGATATTGATAAACATAGGAAAATAGTTACAATTTTAGATTATGATCATCACGATAAGGTGTATTAAACACCTTGCATTAAATAGAAATTAACTGTAGCACCTTGCCCTGGTCTGTTAACAAATTTTATATCCATCAAATGATCTTCTCTAACATCTAATAGGGTAGATATTCCGATTCCAGATGATCCAGTGGTAGAAACTCCTCTTTGCAATGATTTTTCCAAATCATCAAAACCACCGCAATTATCTGAAACAGAATATTTTACAAATCTCTGCCCTTCAACGGATTCGGGCATGTCCGAATTACCTGGAGAGTATTGTGATAAATCATAACTTCTAAATTGTTCTTTAACAGAATCTGGAATATCATCAAAATCATGACTAGTCACACTAATTTCTATATCTGCAGTTATACCTCTTTGTCTTCCAACCTTAACTGCGTTATAAATAGCTTCATTTAAAGCAAAGTTTACGTCACGGCTACTTGATAAAATCTGTGTTGAATGGTCGAGTTCTGTAGATATAGAAACATCATCATAATTAATAATGATACCCTCCTCATTAAATGTATATCCTTCAAGAAGATTGTTTCCTTCTAATCTACCAGTTATTGTAGTTAATTCCAAAGCCAATCCTGCCATTTCCCTTTTAAATTCTCTAATCATTTCAGAAGCCTGAGAATAAACTGGATGTTCTCTAACATATTGTTCCATATCCCATATATTCAGATCTTCAACACCATTTCTGATTAAATTATCAAGTACCGATTGATGATAATATTCTCCTATGTCGACTGATTCTATTGAGGCAGGAAAAACAGATCTATAAGTTCTAGAAAATTCATGGATAAAGATTTTCATCTGGTTTGGAGTATAGCTCAACAAAACTTCTGGTTCTTGAATTATCCCATAACCAAATCCACATCTAATTCTAAAAGATCTAGAGAAAGGTCTGCCTGAGTCATCTAATATATCTGCTTCTGCAGGCATTTCTTCTACAAACTTTCTGGCAAATGCGCCAGCTTCTATCCACAACCTTTCTCCTTTTTCATAAGCTAATTTTGCAGTAACATATTTTGGAGAATCTGGTTTTGAATCTATAAATCCTTCAAAAAAAGCATCATATCCTTCAAATAATGAAGCTCTGGAAGCAGCAACTAAACCGACAACATTCATCAAAGCATTATTTATTCCTGCACTTTTAGCTGTAAATTCTACAGGAGAAGAATCTCCTCTTCTTTCAGTATATATTTTGCCCATATATTCATGAATGCCTGTAGTTGCATTTAATGCTGCCAAAATAGGAAATGCATTAGTTTTGGCGTGCTCGCCAGAGAAGAATACTGTTGGAATCACAATGCCCTGTTCATGCAACATTCTCAATAAATCTGTACCTTGCCACCCTTCATATAAAGCTAAACCTTGAGTAATAAACTGATCAAGAAATAATGCATCAATTCCACCAGCATGTTCAACAATATGTGCTAAGGCTTGTTGTGGGTCAGTAAATGAAACATAAGAATCAACAACAGAACCAATTCTTTGTTTTGTATCTTTTAAAACCAAAGCTTCATCATCTACATGAACAATAGTCAGTTTACCTACATTAATATCTAATTCTGCTGCTTTTGCTACTACCTCATCTAAAGTAAACGCCATATACTATAGTATAGAATTTCATTTAAAAAGGTTATTGTGAAATTTAAGATTGGTTTATTCTGGTTGCTCGCAGTCTTCACAGAGGTTAGAGACTTCTGTACCTAGAATTAATGTGCCACAGCTAGAACATGTAAGTTTTTTGTTCATTTATATTGCACTTAACATACTTGAGATTTATGTGTATTTAAATTTATCTCATATATTGAGTATAAACTTATATTAATCATATATGCTATTTGTCACCCATGTTGTTGGTTCTACAATCTACGTTAATGATTTCGAGATTTTCTAAAAATTCATCTTTCTTTTTCATATTACTACACCTTTTTGCAAGTTTTTTTGTTCCCCCATATATTTAGAATGAGTTGGGATATTTATAATTAACCAATAAATTATATATAAATTTTATATTTTTTTATTGTCTTTATAAAGAAAAATAAATTATATAATTATTTCAATAAGAATTGTAATGAAGTTTTTAAGGCGTCATGCATTGTATCACAATAACCATGTTTACATTCATCTGAGGTGTCATTTATCAATAATAATGATCGTGGTTCTGATGATCTTTGAAATGTGGCTAAGGCTGCGTCAATTGGAATATTTGGATCAAATTGATTGTGGATCATTGCTAGTTTAACTGGGAATAGTTTACCTACATATGAATCTGCATCAATTGATGAAATATATTTCTCTATCTCTGGATCATCCCCTTTAGGAAATCCAAAACCTGAAGTGGATATGCCTAAAACTCCTTTAGATCCAATGTCAAAATAAGATGCTATTATTGCATTTCTCCCACCCATGCTTTCTCCGATATATATTATATTTTCAGTTTCAACTGAAGGTAGTTGACGTAGTATGTCTGCTGCGATTAAAGCATCGTAGATCATTAAATGAGGGGATGATCTCTTTCCTTCTTGGTATAACTTATAACTTTGGCTTAGGTCTTCTAATGGATATTGTGATTCTCCAACTCCTCTTTGGTCTAGGATTATTACAACAAATCCTAGGCTTGCAATTGTTGCAGCTGTGTTGAGTTCTGCTTCTTTTGAAACTCCTGATCCGGGTAGTAAAACTGCACCAGGTAATTTAAAAATAACAGGAGGTTCTAAAATAAGTCCAAAAACATTAGTTCCAATGCTAGAGTAATTTACTTTTGAAATCTTGAAATATTCATTGGATTCTAAATCAGATATTTCAAATTTGATATTTTCTTTCTTAGAAATTTTAAGCATACCATTTTCTAAGATCTTAAATTCTGGTTTTTGGAATAAAGGTATTAAGAATATTGCTGATATGGTCAGTGCTATTAGTATAATTGCAATTGCAGAGATTATGTATATATATTTTTTATTCATT
>CEPX01069624.1_pt1 | contig 18882 bp, 24 predicted proteins | sample 361361 | NCBI WGS metagenome assembly CEPX01 (sample SAMEA2619974, study PRJEB7988) | marine metagenome | biome: marine biome (ENVO:00000447); feature: mesopelagic zone (ENVO:00000213) & marine oxygen minimum zone (ENVO:01000065); material: "saline water (ENVO:00002010), including plankton...
CCCCAGAGAGGAATTATCAGACATCACCAGCCTGGATGACTTTGACAGGGATTGGCTCTTTGGTACAGGTGGGGTGACTGAAACCGAAGAAGAAGATGATGTATCAGATTTGGTGGAAGTGGATAGGGAAGATATAGTCGGCGCACCACCGGCAGAGCCGGTGAAGCGGTACAGGGTTGCCCCAAGAGGCCGGAGAGAGGTTAGGCAAAACCCCCCAACGAGCATGGGGGGAGTGCAACTGTAGAATGAAACTATTGAGGTTGTGTCCAAACAGTAAGATAGCAAGGTTTATATATCCGGTCTTATTTGCCTTATTCTTGGCAACGCCGGTATTCGCCGCCGCTTATTCCGCACCACTGACCATAACCGAAAGTAATGGGACTGGCTATGATATGCTTCCGGTCTCAGTATTGCAGGATAATCAATGGCTGGTGGACAATGGATTTATTGCCTCAGCCACCGCGCTTGACACTAGGGTAGAGACATTAGGCGGTTTGCAGAGACCACACATGGTAGTGGATGACCGCACCCTGACTTCGGTGGCTGTTCCGGCGGATTCACAAACTAATCTCTTTTTCACCACAGATAATGCTTTGTTGACTGTGATGGATATAATCACAGGCATTGGCGGTTTTCTCACAAGGGCTGATGTAGCTGGGATGGAATTTGGAGATGACTTTGAATCAGAGATAGATGGATATGTTGATACTACTGCTACGAGTGGTGATAGCCTAGTCTACAAGAAAGAGGCCATTGACATATTTATAGACGGAAGCACCAATATTACCGCAGGTATAACCAGCACCGATGCAATATTGATTACCCCATTCTCCGGCTATGCGGCATGGGTTGATGTTGATACCACAGATTACATCCCCAACTTGGCTACCGGTGTGATTCTTCAGGTAGATGCCAACGCCTTAGATGTTGGATTCAGGATGAATGGGTCAACCGATAATCGCACCAACGACTTCTACCATAATTGGGTGATGATAGGTGTGGATTCCAATGGGATATTTGAGGCTTATCTGGAAAGTAGCGCAGTAGAAGTTTATATCGTTGGCTATACTGATTCGTCATGGAATTTCAATACCAATGCCGATGATATAAGCCTTGCGGCTGGTTTCGGCGCATGGACAGACATAGATGTTACCGCCCTTACCTCTGCCACGACTACCGGCGTAATCGTGGAGATAGAGAGTGTGTCAGGTGCGCAAAGGGCAGTAGGGGTGAGAAACAATGGGTCTGTTGATGCGCGGAATGGCAATATGTCGCCGACCTCTCATTATTATGCTGTCTTGGGTGTTGATACCGATGAAATATTTGAAATGTGGGCGCAGGATGCGACTGTCAATATCTATCTCATCGGTTATATAGAGGCAAGTAGTGGTGCGACTTTCCGCACAGATGGTTTTGATTATAGTCTAGGTGGTGCTGGTGCGTGGACTGATATAGATGCCTCAGCGCAAGCGCCTAATGCCGATTTCCTCATATTTGAGGTTGTGGAAAACCCAGGCGCAGGGAATAACTTTGGATTCAGAAAAGATGGCTCAACCGAAGCTGTGCTACAGGTGGTGAATGAGCAACACGCATGGGTGGTTGTGGAGTGTGACGACAGCCAGGTTGTTGAGGGGTATGTAAACAACTTAAATCAAGACTTCTTCCTCATCGGTTATATCACCAGTGGGGGAGTGCCGGTATTTGATGTCCAGACCACAGCATCCGGTGTGGCCAGTGCCGGTATGGTCACAACAGTTTCAATTAGCACAGCACCGGATATTGATGACTATGTGGCCAATGCGAATGTTGGTATGTCTATGGGTGGTGGTATAGTCCCTGTGTTCCTACTTGAAGAACAAACGCTAGGCGCACCGGCGGCATCAGTAACTTTTAGTAATATAGCGACTGATGTGGCTACTTGGGATGCTTTGGCAGGTGTAACAAGTAGGCATCTAGTCATAATGATTAATGCGGCTAGTCCTGATGCCGTTGCGCAGCGAGATGTCCTGCTACAATTAAATGCCGATAGTGGTGCTAATTATACTTGGGTAGATATAAATGGAGTAAATGCTGTAATAGCTGCGAGTTATACTGCGAACCAAACATCGGTGTCTTTGTTTCCTGTCCCAGGAACGACTTATTCTAACGCTTTTGGTGGTGGCTCTGTACTTATCCCTGCTGCTTTCTTAGCTGTAGACCAAAAGGTGATACAGGCGGTAGGCGGTGCTGTTGAGGATGAAATAGAAATTACTCAAGGTCGTTGGGCTGACACATCGGCAATAACTAGCGTTAGATTAACCCTGAGCGCTGGTAATTTTATCGCAAATACCAAGATAAGTCTGGGTGTAGTGGATGAGCGCTATTTAATAGAAGAAGATTATTTATCAGGTGGCGATGGTTTACCATCATTTCTTAATATACCACAATCAGGGGGCGATCTGGTAGTTATAGGTTTCGCCCGATCCGATCATACTGGTGGCACAGATGTTTATCACGAAATAAATGGCGATGGCGTTGACGCTAATTACTCTTACGAGAATTTGGGTCACCAGGGTGGATTATTTGCACAGCGAAGATTTGATCGTAGAATATCTTATACATGGGGGGATTCTTCTGGTGCAAACCAATTTACAATGTTTCTTGCTCTTTATACTAATTATGCTGGTATAAGTAATGACCCACATTTTAGAGGTTTGGGTTATGCTTCTGAAGGTATCTATTACCTCAATGGTAGGCGGAGTAACATTGCAGCCATAACACAGTTGGATTACTTACCTAAAGCTGGTGTTAATTTTAGACAAGGTTCTCTATTCAGCCTTTACCAAGTGCCGAGATTTTTAATAGAGAGACAAATATTAACAGCGTCACAGGCTACAATTACTTTTAATAATATTCCGAGTACTTATGAGGCTTTTCAGATAAACGTTTACGCCCGAAGCGATCTTGCTGCGATAAGTGAGAATGTAGAAATAACAATAAATACTGACGCAGTGGCTGCTAATTATGATTGGCAGACGATGGTTGGTGATGGTGCTGTGACATCTGCGGCGAGAAATGCAGCCTCACAGGTAGTTATGGTAGTATCAGCTGCAAACGAAGGAGCAAATGAATTTGGCGGTGGTACAATAACATTCAATCAATATAGCACTACTGTTGGACATAAACATTTCGTGGCCTTATTCGGTTGGTCAGGAACAACGGAAAATATAATACTTGGTAGGTCAAGTCGTTGGGAAGATACGAGTGCCATAACACGCATTGATTTGGATTTGGCCGGTGCTAATAACTTTGTAGCTGGCTCTATCTTTGAACTTGTGGGGGTAATGCCCTCTGAGGCACTTCAGATAGATATAGACGGAAGTGTTGAAGGTGCGGAAGCGGCCAGTAACCATAGTGTGCCGGATAACTCTAATAATTGGGTTTTCATGTCCGATGCGACCCCATACCTTAACGCTTATGACCATACTGTAGGTGGGTCTCTTATCACGCGATATGAGCCTAGCACCATGATAATAGGTACGACATTACCGGACAGGGAAGTGGCTGGGAATGATGCTACGATAACATTTGGGAATAACCCTGCCGGTGTGACTGTGGCATTGGGCAGTATGGTAAGCGCCTCACAGCCAGTACCAGGGGGGACTATTGCGGATGATACTCTTGATATATTGCCGGATGTGGAAGCTAGTGATTGGTTTTTAGAGCCGGATGTGAGCGGGACATTGCTGACCAATCCTGTGAGGCCATTCGTAACGATGCTTTCAGATAATACTACCCTGACGGAGATACAGTCATGGCGACTTTACGCCTTAGCCATCATATTACTGGTGACTGTGGGTACAGCTAGGGCGGTGAGGTCGCACCTGTTGCTATCCGGTATAGCGGCTGGTGTGTCAATCGGTGCAGCTGTGGCACTGACCATATTCCCCATGTGGGCGCTGGTCTTTGCCATAGGTGGGATATTAGGTGGTGTGGTTGCTGAGAGAAGCCCGAGTTTATAAAAAAGTAGGTGCTGCCCATTTGATGAAAGCATAAAAGGTGGAATTAGAAGAAAATGAGAATATTAAGGGCATTATTATTAGCATTGATGTTGCTATTTAGCTTGGCCATGCCGGTCTCAGCGATAGCCGACCCTGACACTCCCCCAAGCATAAACGCCGTCTATGTGTATAATGACCTTCTGGAAGATGGTGATGCCGGAATCCTCATAGATTATTTTTTGGATTATGCTGTGCCACCGACAGAGACCGCTACCGAAGCCTATATGGGCATATTCATTGATACGGATGGGAGTACGCAACTCCGGTCAGTTGCACCATACGCCTATCAGAATGACGGATATGATAGGGGGTTGATATGGATATATTTTACCGCCGCCGAAGTGACCGCCAATAGCATTGATGTGGCCAGTATCGCCCTATATGAAGTATGGCTAGTGGGAAACCCAACCCTCTCATGGCCAGGAGACCCACCAAAGACTACCGCAGGGATTGATTACTGGCAACCGGTAGGGACTGATACTGGCGTGTTGTTGGCCTTGCGTGTCCTCTTTTATGCGGATCTATTGGAAATAGGGTGGGCGGTAGACCTCATTCAGACAACCTCTTTGGGCAGTCGCCTGACGACTTTAGGAGCGGACTATTTTGAGAATGTGATACCTAATCTCCGCACCATAGCGCCAAGCGCCTTTGCATCCGGTCAATCCGAGCCGACCCTTGAAGATATTGATTATAGCACGGATTTTGGTGCGACTATGACCGATGGCACAGGGACAGTTACAGGCTCACCAATAACGCTTGTGGCTGGTGCAAATACTGTGACTGTGACCGGCGTGGGGACTTTCACTTTAATCTTGGAGAGAGGGACAGTTGGGACAGTGGCCAATGGTACAGGGACAGTTACCGGCTCTCCGGTGGCTTTGGTTTATGGAACGAATACAATCACTGTTCCTGGGGGTGGTGCTGGGACATTGATAGTGACTGTTAATCTTGACGATACGACCTCAGACCTTGATACCGCAGTTACCGGCACAGGGTTTGACCTGACCACAGTGGCGACCAGATTTGGTATGTCGCGGTGGATGTTCTCAGGTCTGGTTTGGCTGGCAATATCTATAATAATCTGTTCTTGTGTGTATGGGATGAATGAGAGGCGACAGGGATTTTTGGGGAGTGGGAAGGTAGTGATGATAGTCTTTGACATCTGCATAATAGGTGGGACTGTGTTGGGACTTATGCATCCATTGGTTGCAGTCCTGCTATTTATCGGATTTGGCGCACTCTCAGGATATGTGTTGTTTTTTAAGGGTGCTCATGTGTAAAGGGGGAGTAAATGGCACAATCATCACAGGGATGGCCGAATAGGAAGGAAGCGGCGCAACTGGCAAGGAAGATGCGCCGGATTGGGTATGTGGCAAGGGCATCCAAGATAAAAATAAAAGGCTTTTATAGGGTTATATTCCAACCCTAAAGGTGGGGGATAAATGGGCAAAGGCGTAATGTTTATGATCTGGATGTGGCTCATTGTGTCACTGGCCGGTGGTGTGATGCAGGGGACTACTGTCAGCGTGGCTACCACAGATTTGACAACCGCAATTTCAGATACGGACACGACCGTAACAGTAACCAGCACCAATGGGTTTCCTGACACCGGTTTCATCACAATACTTGATGAACGGATTGGATATGCCAGTAAGACGACAACGACATTTGATGGCAACCCAGCACAACCTATAGTGAGGGGGGCTCATGATACTGAGGCTGTGGCTCATTCCGTTGGTGAGAATGTGAGGACTGTAGAAAGTTCTATGTTAAATTCCTCAATGGGTTACAAGCTGGCGGTGTTGGCCGATTCATCCGGTCTGTTGGCTTTTGTGACCATACCTTTTGCTCTCATATCCCTGTTGGCTTCATTCTTCACACTACCATTAGCCTTCTTGGGAACGGATTTAGAGATATTGACCTACTTGTGGGCTGTGATAAGTGTTGGTATACTGGTAGCTGTGGGAGTGCAGTTGGCCGGTGGCCGGAGAGTATAAATAAAAAGGGGGCTTGTATTATGAGCAGGTTAGCTAGGGCAATGGTAAAAGTGAGGCGAGTAAAAGACCAGCGACAAGAGAAAAAGATTCGAGAGTTGGAATTAAAGACCAATGCGGCGCTGAAGAAAGCTAAAGAGAATGCAAGGATGGCGACTATCCAAGCGAAATTGGATAAAGCTAAGGCGATGGAAGCTGCGGCCAAGCGCAGGGCAAATGCGGCAAAGATTAAGAGGAACGCAAAAAGGCTTAAAGAGATAAAGAAGTTTAGCAAGACATTTCTTAAACAACTAAGGTAAGTTGGCCGGTGGCCGGAGAGTATAAATAAAAAGGGGGTGATAGTGATGGGACAGGTCTATAGGTTCTATAGGGTTTTCTACAGGTATGTAGATGCAAAAGGGAAGGTGCGCCGAGACCATGTAAAACTTGATGCATTGAATATGGATGATGCTAAAAGACGCGTCATTAGAGGGGAGAAGAAGGAATTTAACCGGAATGTCGCTGTTGACAGGGTTGTGAGGTTATAGGGGACTTGACAAAATCCTAAAAACTGTTATAATATATGTCAATGAGATGTAGAAGTCTCTGGGCTGTCTGCCTGACAGGAGTTAAAGCGAAAAAATGAGTGTACGTGGACTCGTAACTGTAGTCATAGGCGTTGTGGCCTTCGTAGTCGTTGATAGCCTAATCTCGAACATCATCACCGGCACTGACACCGGCTCTACGATAATCCAGAACCTTCTCCGAGTTATCGTTGCGGCCTCAATCCTTATCGGTGTCGTGATGAGCATCGGAAAATCGGCTAAGTAGGGTGTATAGCTTGACACTACCCAATCCGACCCGGAAAGAGAGGCGCTAGGCAACCCCTAGTGTCTCTCTTTCTTTATGAGGATAACATGGGAAATATAATAGATTTAAGCGGTTTTGGTGCAATTCATGTTGTATTACTTTTGGTCATAGTGGCCGGTTATTTTATACTTACCAAGAGGCGTAGATGGTAGACAAGCATTATTATTACTGGATTACAGCCACCGACAGTACCGGCAAGCCATACCTGATTTATGGTGGGATGACGGAAGATGAGGGTAGGCAAAAAGGGCTGGAAATGCTTGGCGGTGTGGACTTTGAGTTAAAGAGGTTGCCCACTAGAAATATGCAAAGGGCATCATCTATGCTTAAAGGTGGGAGATTGGAAAAGACCCACTCGTTAAAAGAGGCCGGCCGGAGAGTAGGCCACAACAAGAGCCTGAAAAGGATAAGGCGCAGGAATCCCTTGCCGGAATATAATTATTAGGAGAATAAAATGACACCAGAAGCAGTAAACGCATATTTCACCCCTTTGGACTACGGACTATATCTATTGGCAGTATTCTTTATCATGGTCATACTTCTCCAATGGAAGTGGACTAAGGTCTGCCGGAATAATGTATTGGTACTTGTGGTGAAATCAGATGGTAGCGCCGACCAGGTATTAGCCCCAAAAGAAGGGGGAAGTGTGACACTGCGAAGTCCCAAGAGTAACACGACAAGGCTATGGCCGATAAACAAGCTGTCCTCTATTGATATGACTTATCCTGGGGTTGGTTTTGTACCAGACTTCATGCAGAAAAAAATCAAGATGGTGATTGTTGATGAGGATGATTGGGAAGCGCTGATAAACAGGAATCCTAACAAGGAAATGATTGCCAGCCCTGCGGTGCTGGGTAACTTGATGCACGAAAAGATTACCGAAGCGGTGATAACTGTGAATAAAGAAATGATGGATTCGCTGGCCGGTCTAATAAAGCGTATGAATAATATGGTGAATCCTGTTATAGTCTATGTGGGCTTGGGTTTAATCGGTGCATTGATGGCCTATTTGATATTTCAGGTCATACCAGGCATGGAAGAAATGGCCGAAAATGTAACTCTAATGACTGATAGGGTAGGTGTGATACAGAAGGCGCTTGGCATACCGGAAGCGCCGGTAGCACCCCAATAGGAGATATAATGAGTGGAGAAGTAGGGAAGCCTAAGATAGAGACAGGCAAATTAAAGCGCACCGAGAAGGACAAGGTTGACGACACTGTTGTAGAGAAAGAGCCGAAGGTATCTGCCGGTGCGGTGGAAAAGGTTATTGACCTTGCTTTTAATCCCACTAGGGATAAGATAAGGGAAGTCACAATCATAGACAGGGTACAGGCTAGGTTGTTTCCCCAACTGGACATGGTAAACTATATGAGGGGGTATTGTATAGAGATAGCCATGTTTCGCCGAGACCCCGAAGCCTATGAGAAAGAATACAAAAAACCAAGACCAGTACCACCAGCGCCACTTGACGAGTTTATGTTTCGAACTGCCCAATGGCAGAAATCGGTGGCCGGTAAGAATTTGGAGCGGGCAACGGACATAGCGTTAGCGGAGACAGAAACAAGGGGACAAGAGGAGGAGGACATCAGAGATGGTGCAAGCCCCTGGAACGACTAACCCCAGCCTCTATGACGAGACCATAGGGTATGACGAAGAAGCAGGGGTGAGGTTGGCCGAAGGCCTGACAGAATTGGAAAGGCGACAAGCGAATATACTTTACAGCCTTTTTAACGGGTTGTGGGGACTGTGTATCGTGAAGGGAGACCCAGGCACAGGCAAGGACTTATTCGGTAATTATCTAGCTTATAAGATTAAGCGGTACTTCCCACATAAGAGAATACTCAGGGATGAAAAGCCTTATCCCCTATTTGGCGAATACGCTGGTCTATTCAATGAAAGGGTGTTGGAAAGAGAATTAAAGCAGATGAGTGCGATAGCAAAAGGCCACAAGGTGACTGAGGTTGATGGTGTGATGGAAGGTGTGGCTGACCGGTGGGTAACACAGGCCGGTGAAGTGATGCTCAAACACAGCCTTTTGTACCTGACCGAGTTTTGGAGATATTGCTACAATCGTGAGCCACACAACCCTATGAATAAAACAATGGGTGCGATACATAAATTAAAACGCCATCTTGATTGTCTGGTGCTGGGGACAGTTCAGTTACCAAGCGAACTGGATAAAAAGACCTGTCTAGCATGGGTAGATTGGGAAGTAACCTGTACGCATTCCAGCGCTAACCCCACAGGCTTTGTCTATTTCATTCAGAAGGTGAAGTATGACCGCCGAATGAATATGCTCGTACCGATGGGCAGGCCCTTCCCTATAGCTTTTGATGCCGGAAAGCCAAGAACGGAAATTGGTGATGGGAAGATAGTCATACGGAAAGGGAAATATGCGCCGGAGACTGAAGAAGAAAGAATCGTACTGGATGTTGTTAAGGCCGGGCTGGACACCTATGAGGGTATTGTTGACATACTGGAAAACGAAGGAGACATGAGTGAATACGAAACGCTTATCACGCTGAAAGAACTGAGGTTTAGAAAGAGAAAGAGGGCTATTGACTACCCCTGTTATTTCGGACTATATAATAGTAAGTCAGCCCCACAGGTAAAGACAGCGCTGAAAGTGGAGGATTGATATGAGTATATTTGGAAAGAAAACAAGAGGTATTCCCCAAAACGCGACATTCCGGCTTACCCAGGAAGGCAGGGAAAAGCTACAGGAATTTAGCGGAGACCCCAAATCTCAAATACTGGTGGCTCTGGAAACGAGAGGGTCAAGCGACATTGACGAAATCAGCAATGCTAGTGGGTTGAGTAGGGGGCAGGTAGAGAGATTTATCCCTGCGTTGACAAAAGGTGGGTATATCCAATATATAAGTAGCACGAGTGAGGGCTTGGAGTAATAGCAGACTGAGGGGGGAGTAGGAAATGAAAAAAGTAATATTATTCGTAGTCTTGTTGGTAGTAGGTATAGTCGGGTTGGCCGCTTGCGCAGGAGACCCCCTTTTGGATGACTTATATATAACTGATTTATATGCGCTTAACATATATGTTTCCGGCCTTGTTGAAGTAATAGGGAACATAACTGTGGCCAATCTCATAACTGCTGGACTTGTGGATGGCAGGGATGTGTCGGTGGATGGGGCTAAATTAGATACTATTGAGACCAATGCTGATGTAACCGATGCAACCAATGTTAATATAGTCGGTGCAACCATGAACACAGATTTCAACGCGAAGGGGGATATATTATCTGCCTCTGCTGATGATACTCCCCTCATATTATCTGTGGGGACTGACACCTATGTGCTAACAGCAGATTCTACAGAAGCAACAGGCTTAAAGTGGGTAGTGGTTGCAGAATCTAGGATATTTTATGGGGTGAACACCAGCACTACTAACCTTAGCACATCATTGGCCACGATAATCTATGGGACTGTTGTTAGGTCTGATTCCGGCTATTCGCACAGTAATGGCGAAGTGACTGTTACTAATGCCGGATGGTATGAAATACATTGGTCTATCGTAGCTAATGGCGCATCAAGTCATGTGGAGATGCGAAGTGAATTGCAAGTGGATGGGGCTAAAGTGAAGGGTATGACTAATTATTCTGCGGGAAATTCTACATATGACACAGGCGGTATATCTGGACACCATGTTGTAGAATTAAGCGGCGGCGAAGTAATCAGAGTTCAAGCCGTGAGGCAAGGGTCTACAGCGAATAAAGTCGCAGGGGATTGTTCACTACTGATAAAGAGAATATAAAGAAGGGGGAATGGGAGATGTTATTAATAACTTTGGTACTGATAGCGGTGGCATTGACCACAACTATGTTTGCAACAAGGCAATCAATGTTGGGGTTTGCCTGTGCTTTGTTTTGGATAATGGTAGGTGGCCAAGCCTACACATTGTCTACTGGTGCTTGGGCTGACATATACTTTTATCTTTTCTTTGGCGCTGGCTTTGGGATGACCACTTTTACTGCTCTAGCCGCCTATGGCTTGCGCGAAAAGAGGGACACTATAGCTGAGGATGAAATGGAAGAAGAAGGTAGTGGAGAAGGTGCGGTAATAGATGAGCCTGATAGTGTGGGGAAGATGTTTGGGGATAAGGATGAAGAAAAACTGGAATTAAGTGCATGGCCAAAGAGAGTAAGGCGAAGGGCAGCAAACAGGCGAAGGAAATACACATGGAAATAATAATAGGATATTTTGGCATAGGATTATTGGCATTGATGTTGCTCGATCTATTCACTGGCAGGTTGCGTAGCCGGTTGGGTGAGGCTTCCCACGACACACAGATGCGATTACTCTGTAGTGGGTCTTTTGTTCGGATGTGGGTCGCAAGGCTGTTGACTATTATAGCTTTGTGGTTGTTATGGCCGGTGGCCATATATGGTTATTGTATTGGTTATAACAAGGGGGGGAAAAATGAACAGAAAAGAAAACGAGCATAATGGCAACATAGAGGGGATAAGGGCGATAGAGGATTGCATCAGGGCTACGAAGAAGTATACTGAAGGCATGGGGACACTCAGGAAAAAGCATCCGATTCAGGGTGAGGATTTTCCCAGCAAGGTTTTCTGTAAATATTATGAAGTATATCCTGACATAGAATTAAGCTGGGATATGCCTTATGGGATAGCCCTTGATTGGTTGTGGGGGGAGACACCTTGCTTGGATGTTACCTTTAGGTATGACTACCGGCAGAACAAAGCAGCTGTGACGATTAAGGATGGAGTTGGCGCTGTGAAGCACCTAGCAACTGCCATTCCTGGCTTTAGCGAAGCGCTGGCAAAGGTTATAGCAGGTGGCGAAAGAAAAATTAAAATATCATAAAATCTACGCAGTCATTATTGGAATCGGATTAGCCTTATATCCTATTCACAACAAATGGCTGCTTGATACCACTTCTATAGATGGTCAGGCCACATTGTTCCTGCCGGTATTTGGTACTGCGATATTTATATTGGCTACACTCTTTTACATGAGGGATAACTGGAAGGAACTGGATTGGGGGGGGGCTAAAATCCGTATTCCCCTTTTTATAATTACCTATGCCATAGGTTTCTCAGGAGTGACAGGCGATACTTGGGGTAACAGTGTAGCACCATTATTTATGGGTGTGTCAATGTTGTTCCTCTACATCGTGGCGCGGAGATTAGGCAAAGATATCTTCCTACCCCTAGCGATTGGTGCTGGAATAGCCTCATTCGGAATCATCATATCCGGCCTACTCAATCTTGGGGTGATGACCGGTGGGCTGGTATTTGAAAGGAATTACGATATTGCCACAGGCTATATATTGCTTGGCGTGGCATTACTCGTAGGACATAAGTATCAGCCGGTGTTGGCTGGGCTGGCGCTGGTCGCGCTTTTTATGTCCGGCTCTCCTGAAGCGGTGTTTGCTATCGGTGTGGTGGGAATAGTGATATTGGTTAGAAGGGATTGGGGGAAGAAACTGGCATTGACCTTAGCGCCGGTGGTAGTCATAGGCGTGATGTATTTCAGTGTGGGATATGGGCAGGAACTTTATAGCCTTACAGCCCATGCGATTAGGAATGACCCCTCAGTGCCATATCCTGAGCAGTCGCACCGGAATCCTGCCGGAACTGCCGGAGTAGAAGGGGACACCATACTGGAAAGGCGCTGGGCAAAGATAAGCGGTGCGCTTACCGATATAAAGCCATTCGGTGAGGGTTATATCCTGACCGACTTTAGCAGGGTGAGTATGGTACATAATGTCCCACTGGTAATCGTACAGCAATTAGGCTGGACAGGGATTGCCGCCGGTATCGCATGGCTGTGGGTAACTCTATGGTGTGCGGTAAAAACAAAGTGGACATACATATGGACATTTGTGTTGGCATTATCGGTATTTGACCACTATATCTGGACACAATTAGCCCCCTTATGGTGGGCGATTGTAGGCGTGAGTACGACTAGCAATATAGAAACAGACAAGGTATTTAAGGATGGACAAAAGTAGGGACAAAAGGGTGGGCATCGGCAGGGCATTATTAAAACAGAGCAAGCCTAAACTATGGCTTGGCGGTCTCAGGGATATGATACAGCGCACACAGGCCTATTATGCCATGATAAATGCTGGATTATTATTGATAACGACATACACAGTGAGGGAAGCCACCATTCATGAGTATGCGCCCTGGATGACTTGGCCAGTTATATTGGGGATAATTGCATTGATGATGCTGACTATCTTGATAGTGGATTATAAGTGGGTCTATCCTAGCCAAATAGCCTTCCACCAGCATGAGGCTTTTAAGCATCGGAGTATGATAAGACAACAATTAGATGGAATAGAAAAGAAAGTAGATATATTATTGGGGGTGAAGAATGGCAAATAAAACTGAGGAATATCAACAGCTACATGAGCAATACCATGAGAGGGTGTATTCCCTAAATAATGTTCTGGATGGTGTATTCAGAGGCATGATGGTGATATACGAAAGGATGTATGGCCGGTTTATGCCCAAGAAGAAAAACGCAAGGATAGCTGACTTGGCCTGTGGTGCTGGGCAGTTTCTAAAGTACCTGCTGAATAAGGGCTACTATGATATTACAGGGGTGGACATATCCAAAGGGCAGGTGGCCTATGCCAAAGAGGTAGTGACCCCTAGTGTGCAACTGATGGATGCCTTTGAATATCTGGATCACAACAAGGCCCATGACCTCATAGTGGCCAACGATTTTATAGAACACCTGACCAAAGCAAGGGGTATTGAGTTGGTGGGGAAGATTATGGAAGCGCTGAAGCCAGGGGGAAGGGTGCTGATTAAGACCGGTAACATGGCGGCTTTCGGTGGTCTGGTAATATGGTGCAATGGGCTAGACCATGAGTGCGGCTATACGGAACGGAGTTTGCAGAGCCTATTGGGGATATGGGGGTTTGAGCAGATTGAGATAATACCTTACAAGGAAAGGCGAAGGCTATATAATTGGTCTCAGGCTATCTTCCATTTCGGTTTGAGGCTGATGTTTAAGTATTTCTATGGTGGGAATTATCCCAAGTGTTACTCTAAGATTATCGCAGTAACAGGAGTGAGGGCAGAATGTTACCACTTATAGTAAGGAAATTATGGGGATTGACAGCGCAGATGGATAGAAGCCCACAGGGTTTCAAGGCAGAAGAAGTGTGGACACCTAAATATGTGGCAAGTTTGGCCAAAAACATCAGTGACCGGTATAAGTATATGCCCATTATCGGCAGGGCAGACCAATGGCTGAAAGATTGCAAGAATGTGCTGGATGTTGGTTGTGGCTGGATGCCCTACACGCCGGATGCCAGGTACACCGGTGTTGATGTGTCTGAGGCAATGCTGGTGAAAGCTAGGGAAACGCACCCTGAGATAAAATATATTCAGGCCAGTGTCTTTGACCTACCTTTTGAGGATAATTATTTTGAAGGGGTGAGGTCGTCAGGGATGCTAAGGCATATTAAAGAATGGAGACTTGCGCTGAGGGAAATGCTGAGAGTGTGTAGCAAGAAGTTGGTATTTTCCCATCTAGTCGGGGGGAAGGAAAGCCAGTGTGGGCGCTACCAGTGGTGTACCACCCTGGGAAATATACAACAGGAATTAACCGACTTTAGCAGGGTGAGTCCGGTAGAGCCTCAAATATGGGTTGTGAAATCGTGGGCTGGTTTTGAATCAGTGTTATTCAAGGTGGTGCTGGATGATTAAAGTAATGGTCATATTCAGCCACAGGCCTAATAAGGTGAGCCGGATATTACCTTACAGCAAGGTAGAATATAGGGTAATCGTAAAGCAAGCTAGGTGGAAGAATCTAAGTCCTTTGCTGCGACTATTATTACTCGTTCCGTCTACTCTTTGGACATTATTATTGCCATTTAACAGGATGAGGTTGAGGAAGCAGGTGCGTATTTACAAGCCGGATATAATATTGGCGCATGGGGGAACACAGGCATTTAACGAAAGGATAGTAGCTAAAAGTGAGGATAAGAAGTTTGTAATGCGCTTGGGCGGTCATGTGTATGGGGAAATGAGGGATAACCTCAGCTATGGGCTTTGGATGAACAGACTAACTTATAGAGAGCATTATAAATATATACTCAATAATATCCAGAAAGCAGACCATATAATAGTTGTTACGGAAGATATGAAACTGAAATTATGTCACGAAGGCAATATACGACCTGAGAAAGTATCGGTTGTGCCGGTGTCATGTAATGTAGGGAGGTTTGATAAGCCGAAAAAGGCGCACAGGGGGAAGGTCATACTGACTGTTATCAACCTGAATTTTAAGGCAAAGGCAAAGGCAATGCAGGAGTACCTATCTGCTGTGACTGACCATATCGGTGCGGAATGTCAATATAGGATGGTAATGCCTGGAAGGTATGGGAGAGACATACCCCTGCACCCTGATAACTTGAATATATTGGCATCAGGCTTTGTCAGTAATATAGAAAGGGAATATCAGAAGGCAGACCTGTTTTGCTACTTTTCTCATCTTGATGGTTGCCCTAATGTCATATTGGAAGCATGGGCAAGCAGGACACCAGTAATAGCCAACCGGTGTTCTTGGAGTAAGGAATTGATAGAGCATGGAAAGACCGGTCTGTTGGCAAACTCTCCGGCAGAAGCCAAGTATTACATTGCATCCCTGTTCTACGACCCTCAGAGAGCCAAGACACTGGCTGATAATGGTTATGAATATGTTACCACCCATCACACAGAGAAAGTGGCGGGGGAACGGATGGGTGAGGTATTGAGGGGGATTGTGTGAATATCTTAGCTTTTGTATATGCCTTCCCACCATATCAGGGCGGCTCTGGAATGGGTATGTATGACCTGTTAAAAAGGCTGGCAAAATACAAGAGATACCGGATAGGCGTGGTTACTTTTAATCATGGGGGAGCATCCAATATAGATGTGTTAGATAAGATGGCAATCTACCGGTTGTCAATGTGGCAGGTGGCCAACATCTACCCTATCCCTAGACCTACGATTGGGAATATAATCTTAATGGCGAAGGCTTTACGAAGCAAGCCGGATGTGATATATACACGCACCAGATTCTTCTTTACCACATTAATAGGTCTGATGTTCTCTTATATATTACACAAACCGATGATGCACACTGAGCCTGGGACTTGCAGGGTTACTTCCGGCAGGTGGTGGGCAGACATCGTAGCCTATATATGGGATTGGACTTTTGGAAGGCTGGTGGCAAAAAGGGCAAAGTGCGTAGGGGTGAGCAATGCATCGGCAGAATATATGGGGAAATTGGGCGCGAAGAAAGTAAAAGTTATCTATAACGGAGTAGATAAGAGTATATTCAATGCGGTAGGTGTGCGTAGAAACAATGGTAGCTTGCGTATATTGTATGTTGGGCGTTTCATGTGGACAAAAGGGTTTGATATATTGAACGAAATAGCCGACAGGATAGATGGTAAGGGGAAGATATGGGTCGCTGGGGAAGGCGCTTGCGAAGTCAACCCCAAGATAAATAACATGGGAGTGTTGACACCAGAAACTTTAGCCTTAAAAATGAAAGAGGCAGATATATTTGTCCTGCCATCCAGGATGGAAGGGTTTAGCCGAGTGATACAGGAAGCAATGGTCTGTGGACTGCCAGTAGTGGCTACGGATGTTGGGGGGAATTGGGAACTGGTGTCTCATGGAGTGACCGGTTTATTAACAGAAGTGGAAGCCGGAAGCATGGCAAAGGCTATATTCGAGCTTACAGTAGATAAATCTAGAAGGCTACGCATGGGTAAAAGCGCAGTAAGGGTGGCACGAAAGTTTGATTGGGATAAAACTGTACGGGAATACAGAAAAATCTTGGAAAGGATGGTGAAATGAAGGTATTTATTGCAGGTATTGATGGTTATTTAGGTTGGGCGCTGGCTCAGTATTTGGTGGCAAGGGGACATCATATAAACGGATGTGACCGGCTCTACCGGAGAAAGTGGGTTAGGGAATTAAGGTCGCACTCTATAACACCTATAACAGACCCTATTATGCGGATGATAGCGTACAAAGAGCATTTCGGCGTAACGCTGAATATCAATCTCGTAGACCTGTGTGATTATGATGATGTTTATAGGTTGTTATCAAAGTATAGACCGGATTGTATTGTGCATTTGGGGGAAATACCAAGCGCACCCTTTTCCATGATAAATGCCCATTACGCAACACTGACCCATACCAACAACCTAGTGGGAACACTAAATATCCTCTATGCCATGAAAAAGATATGCCCAGAAGCGCACCTGCTGAAATTGGGGACTATGGGAGAATATGGTACTCCCAATGTGGATATACCGGAAGGACATTTTGAGTTGGACTATCATGGCCGGAAAGATATGTTGCCTTTTCCGAGACAGGCCGGTAGTTGGTATCACCAGACCAAAGTACATGACAGCAATAATATTATGATGGCTTGCCGGATTTGGGGTCTGAGGTCTACTGATATAATGCAGGGCGTGGTGTATGGGACAAGAATATCGGAAATGGGTGAGGATGAGGGGATGTTGACCAGATTTGATATAGATCAGTACTTCGGAACAGCGATAAACCGGTTTTGTGCCTCTGCTGTCGTGGGTCATCCCATAACTCTATATGGCGAAGGCCATCAGCAAAGGGGCTTCCTCTCCCTCAAAGATTCAATGCAATGCCTTACACTGGCACTGGAAAACCCACCGAAGAAGGGGGAGTATAGGACATTTAACCAGTTTGAAGAAGTTTACGACCTTACAGAGTTGGCTAAAAGGGTGGCAGAGGCGATTCCGGCAGAGATAATCAATTATGAGAATCCTAGAACGGAAGCAGGAAAACACTATTATAACCCGGCCCATCAGAAATTATTGGACTTGGGTTACAAACCAACCCATGATATGCGGTCTGAATTACAGGAAATGATAGGAGACCTGATGAAGTACCGAGACCGGATAGAGGAAGTAAAGCATTTATTGTTACCGGACATACACTGGAATGGCACAAAAAGGAAGGTGAGAAAGTTATGACTAAGGTATTGGTAACTGGTGGATTAGGATTTGTCGGCTCTAATCTCTGTCCGGCCTTACTAGAGCAGGGGTATTCGGTAAGGGTATTGGACAATAATATATCAAGCGCAGTTCTGGAAATGGCGGGGGTAAGTAGGGTGCATGGTGACATCTGTGATGCTGGGGATGTGGCGGAAGCCTTGCAAGAGGTAGACGCAGTAGTGCATCTAGCAGCAATACCAGGTGTTGAAGATTGTGCGAATGAGCCGGGAAAGGCTCTGGAAACCAATGTGCAGGGGACATTAAACCTGCTGGAACAGGCCAATAAGGGTAAAATAAAGCATATCGTACTGGCATCATCGGTTGGCGCGGTGCTTGGCATCCAAAACCAGCCCACAAATGAGGAAATGCTACCTCATCCAACGAATATATATGGTTGGTCTAAGCTAATGGCCGAAAGATTAGTGGGGAAATATCCGGCAAAAGCTACAATTTTGCGATTCACCAACATTTATGGAGAAAATAGCCAACTAAAAAGCAGTATTGTGGCTAAATTATTGTTGAGAAAGCCGGATAGCCCCTTTACTATCTATGGGGATGGTGAGCAAACTAGGGATTTTGTGTATATTGGTGATGTTAATAAGGCAATATCTTTGGCTTTAGAGAAGGAAGTAGGGGGCATTTACCACATAGGGCTTGGAAAGGGCATAAAACTACTGGATTTGGTGAGAAAAGTAGGTGATGTGACAGGGGAAACCATACCAGTGCTGTTCAGGGATGTGAGATTAGGTGATATTAAGGATAATTGGACAGATTTGAGCAAGGCAAAGAGGGAATTGGGCTATAAACCTGAGTATAATATCGGGGCTGGCGTGGAAAAAACATGGAATTGGGCTAAAAAGCTACTAGAAAAGCCGATTAAGGATAAATTGACCAGAGACCACTTTAAGCAGACAATACAACCCCCCTTTTAACGCTCTCAGATAGATTTCTACCCCCCTTCCCCCCTC